>Ga0335071_10000184_pt1 | contig 73267 bp, 52 predicted proteins | sample Lox_Sample_15_FD_206724 | JGI IMG/M metagenome (GOLD analysis project Ga0335071, IMG submission 206724) | Soil microbial communities from Loxahatchee National Wildlife Refuge, Florida, United States - Lox_Sample_1.5 | ecosystem: Environmental > Terrestrial > Soil > Wetlands | place: USA... | reverse complement strand
TGCCAACAACAACTTGGCACTTGCTGCTTAATTAATTAAGCGCACGCTTCCCCGGGCTTTGCTCACGGGCCCGGCAAGAAGCGTCATACAGTGAGCTGGCTGGTTCCTTTCGGTCCGTAAGGAACCAGCGAGACTCATCGGACTAGCCGGCTGCGTTTCTTGCTCGTTCCAAGCGCGGCTGGCGAACCTAACGAACTGAGATAAGCATGTAGGCTCCGCGGCGTAGCGCTTTTCGGACGGGGGTTCAACTCCCCCCGCCTCCACCATTCTGATTCGACCGATTCCAAGGCTGCTGTGAACAAGTCCTTCCGACTTCTTCTCGCGCTCAAGCAACTGCCCACGGCATGAAGGCGCCCGCGCTCAGTGGTTCGAAAAGAAACGCCACAAACCAGCTTGAAACTGCCTTGCTCCTCGAATGCGGCGCTTGTTCAATAGCACGGTGTTCGCAACTTCCTGGTTTGGCGCGTTCCCGCCCTCTCTCCGTCGGCTGCGCCTGCTACGCGCGCCGCAAAGCCCTAGTGGCTTCAAACACATGCGCGCCGGGAGGCGAGCGATTGCAGTCACGAATGCGGGTGCGCCTCTCGACACTCAGATTTTTCTAATTCCGACCCTCTTTTCAGCCAACGGATTCTATTCCGCTCCTGTTGGCTACCCTCATGCAAGTACTCCGCCACAGGCAGGAGGGACGCACCGTGAACGCTCCGAGTCTTCGGCCCAGTCCGTACGCCAATCAGCGCCGCAGCCAGCGCATACTGCTTTCCATCCCGGTGGCCGTCAGTGGACAAAGACCCAACGGCGCTCCTTTCACCGAGCGCACGCGTACTTTTGTCGTGAACGCACATGGCGCACTCGTTGAGCTGCGCGAGCCGGTCCTCGTGGGCCAGCGCCTGCGCGTGAAAAATCTGGCAACCAATGAGGAAATGAACTGTAAGGTGGCTGACATCAATCCCGGCAGCAACTTGCCTGAGGTCGGCGTTGAGTTCGCCGAAGCTTGCCCGCGGTTCTGGCGTGTTGCTTTCCCGCCGTCCGATTGGTCGCCTCACAGCCCGGAGGCCAAGCGGTTTGCTTCCGGTCCTCCCGCCAACTCGGCTCAGGCTTCCACTCTGGCTAAGAAATAAATTTGCCCGCCTTGTCCACAACGCGCATGATGGTGAAGCCCCGGCCCGCCCTCAGGCATCCAACTCGATGTGCTGCGGGAAAATTCTGTATAGTGTCTGCCGAGGTGCACCATGAGGAATCGACCAATGTTTCTGATCTTGGCCGGATTGGCAGTTGCGCTTGTATGTGTGGCTGTGTTCGTTTACGGAACGCGTGCCGGGGACAAGGCGCCCGCTGTCGGTACGGCCGCCCCCGATTTCACTCTCAATTCCCAGGAAGGCAAGCCGATCAGCCTCCACGACTTTAAGGGCAAATGGGTCGTGCTCTATTTCTATCCCAAAGACATGACCAGCGGCTGCACCATCGAAGCGCACAACTTCCAGCGCGATCTGGACAAATATACCGCGCTGAACGCGGTCATCCTTGGTGTCAGCATGCAGGACGAAAAATCTCACCAGGAGTTCTGCGCGAAAGAAAGCCTAACCTTCAAACTATTGGCTGACACCAAGAAGGATGTCTCCGAGAAATACGATTCCGTAATGAACTTCGGCGTGACGCAACTCTCCGCCCGCCACACGTTCTTGATCGACCCGAACGGCGTAGTCCGCAAGGTTTGGACCGACGTCGATGTAAAGCGCCATAGCGACGACGTGCTCGCCGCCATCGAAGAGATGGAAAAAGCAAAATAATCGAGTCCGGCGATCGACGGATAGATTTGGGCTCCGGAATGCGCTAGAGCTCCGGAGCTTATTTCTTTGGCCATTTTCGGAGGTGCCGTGTGACCCGTAGATTCCTGACTTGCATCGCGATGATCCTGATGGTGCTCGCGGGCATACCATTCTCCGTCAAAGCGCAAGCTGCAAGGACGGAAACCGTCAGCTACCCCAGCGGGTCGGATACCGTGAATGCATACCTTGCCCTTCCTTCCGGCAGCGGCAAACATCCTGCAATCATCGTCATTCACGAATGGTGGGGCTTGAACGATTGGGTCAAGCAACAGGCTGATAAATTCGCAGGTCAAGGATACGTAGCCTTGGCGGTCGACCTCTATCGAGGCCAATCCGCGAAGACACCCGACGAAGCTCACATTCTCATGCGTGGCTTGCCCGACGACCGTGGTCTCCGTGATCTGCAAGCGGCGTTCACGTATCTGTCTTCGCGGCCCGATGTGCAGCCCGCCAGGATCGGCTCCATCGGCTGGTGCATGGGCGGCGGGTGGTCCATCAAGCTTGCGGAAGATCAGCCCAAACTCGCCGCATTCGTCGTGAATTACGGCCCGCTGCCCACAGACAATGCCATCATCGCCACGATCAAAGCTCCTATGCTCGGCAATTTCGGCGCGGACGACAAAGGCATTCCCCCATCTGCCGTTCATGCCTTCGAAGCCGCCATGAAACAGGATGGGCATTCCCCCGACATTAAGATCTACGACGGCGCCGGTCACGCCTTCCAGAATCCCGCTAACAAAGACGGCTACCGCCCTGAGGCTACCGCTGACGCCGACAAGCGCATCGATGCGTTCTTCGCGAAGACCCTGAAATAACGATCCTGCACAACGGTGCCGAATTGGCTCTGCTCCACGGTGTGGTCTGCGCGGCTCCCCTATCCTCATTTTTTACAAATCCGCTGTTTACTTTGCCGGTGCCGCCGTCGTCTATCGCCTTCGACGGAGCAATTCGATCGGGGGGAATGTCCATGAAGTCTCTTTGGAGAGTCGGCGGAATCGTATTCATCGGCATGGCAGTACTGGCAGGGGGCGCAGCCGCGCAATTCAAGAACGGCTCGCAGGCCACGGAACTCGTGCTGCCCGAAATCAGCCAGCACGCGATCGTCACTCAGACTATCGGCATTTCGACTATCACCATTGACTACCACCGGCCTCTCACCGGCGGCCGCGAGGTTTTCGGCAAAGTCGTTCCTTATGGCAAGGTTTGGCGGGCCGGCGCTAACGAGAACACCACCATCACTTTCTCTGACGACGTCACCATCGAAGGCAAGCCTCTCGCCGCGGGGAAATACGGCTTGCACATGATTCCGAATCAGGATCAGTGGATCATCATCTTCAGCAAGAATTCCACTTCCTGGGGCAGCTTCACATACGACGAAAAGGAAGACGCGCTGCGCGTGACCGTGAAACCCGCGTCATCAGAACTGGAACAGGCGCTGCTCTACACGTTTGACGACGTCAGAGACGATTCCACCCTGACTACCTTGCGATGGGACAAGACTGCGGTTCCCTTCCGCGTTGCTTTCGACGTCAAGGCCATCACTTACAGGAGCATTCAGAAGCAGCTCCGCAGCGTCGGCGGATTCACCTGGATGGGCTACGACGAGGCCGGCCAGTGGTCCCTCGACAACAACTACCAGCTCGACCAGGGTCTGAAATGGGAACAAACCTCGATCCAGAACGAGCCGCGCTTCGAGAATCTCGAAACCGAGTCTCGCATCTTCGCCGCGATGGGACAGAAGGAAGAAGCCGCAAAAACCTTGAATGAGGCGCTCGACAAAGCCAGCGCGCAACAACTCTACGTCTACGCCCGTGGACTCCAGCGCGCCGGCAATGCGGCTCGCGCGTTTGAGCTTTATCCTCTGGTCGTGAAGCGCGATCCGAATCACTGGCTGGCGCATCTCGCCCAGGCGAGAATCGCCTCGAAGGCGGGCGACTACCCCGCTGCTTCGAAAGAAATGCAGCTCGCTATTGCCGGCTCTCCTGACGTGAACAAGCCGTTCCTCGAGCCGCTGCTCGCCAAGCTGAATTCAAAACAGGACATCAACAACTAACAGGCCCTCAACACTCGAATCGATGGCAGGCATGGACGCATTCCGCGTCATGTAGGCGTTGGCGGTTCATGCCTGTACGATTTGAATTAATCTCGCTATGGAATCCTGCCGTCTTCGCTCACCCTGTAGAACCAGATCACCTTCGAACTGCGGAACCACCTCAATACCGCCCAGGCACTTGCTGCGCGCGTGCCTGCCTGCGCCCGCACGAGGTATACTGTTTGCCATCAAGACGGGGCTCCCTGGGGCTCTCGTCTATCGCTCCGTACATCAGCTGGAGATAAACAATGAGATTCTCGTTAAAGAGCGTGTGGCCTGTCGTGCTTCTCTGCCTGGCGGGCAGCGTGGTTCTCGCCCAACAGCCATCGAAAACGGTTCCCGATGCCGATGTCGTCAGCCGTTCCATCAAAGCGGTGGGATATGAGGTTGGCGGAGGTGGCAGCAAGGTCGTCTTCATCGGCACCACAGCGGCGCCCAATGCCAGTGGTGAGGCCAAGGTCCAGGCAAAGACCGGCGGCACAGATATCGATCTGAAGGTTCAGGGCATGCCGCAACCCACCAGTCTCGGTCCGGAATTCCTGACCTACGTTCTTTGGACGATCAGCCCCGATGGCTCGACCACCAACCTCGGCGAAATTCAAATCGATAAGAATGGTAACGGCAAGCTGAACGCCACGGCGCAGTCTCAGACTTTCGCGTTGATCATAACGGTTGAGCCGTACTTCGCGGTAACCCTGCCCAGCGAAGTCGTCGTCCTCGAGAACGACACCAGCAAGAAGACCAAGGGCAAGATTTATCCTGATAACACCTTCAAGCTGATGAAGCGCAGCCAATATGCGAAAGAGGGCAATCCCCTGAATCTCACGCCCGACTTGAAGGCCGCTCCGCTCGACGTGTATGAAGCACGGAACGCCGTGGCTATTGCAAAGTCGCAGGGCGCCGAAAAGTACTCCCCGGAGGTTTTTTCGAAAGCTTCCAGCAGCCTCCAGATGATGGAGAACGCCGTTACCTCAAAGGCAGACAAGAAGGTCATCATTACCGATGCCCGCCAGACCATCCAATTCGCCGAAGATGCCCGTCTGCTGACGGCGCAGCGGATCGAGGCCGAGCGCATCCAGAAGGAAAAGGAAGCAGCAGCAGCCGCGGCCGCCGCCAAGGCCAAGGCTGAAGCGGAAGCTCAAGCTGCCGCCGAAGCCAAGCGCCAGGCGGAACTGACCGCCGCCAAGGAAGCGCAGATGAAAGCCGAAGCGGCTGCGCAAGCCGCGGAACAGAAAGCAGCTGCTCAGGCCGCAGCTGCGAAGGCTGCTGCCGAGCAGGCCGCTCTGCAGGCCAAAGAACAGGCCGCCAAGGATGAAGCCGCTCGCGCTCAGGCTCAGACGGCGGCTCTGCGGGCGCAACTGCTCAAACAACTCAATGACGTGCTGCAAACCACCGACTCGCCCCGCGGCCTGGTCGTCAACATGGCCGACGTCCTCTTCGAGACCGGCAAGTACAACTTGAGCCAAGACGCCCAACTCAAGCTCGCCAAGCTTTCCGGCATCATTCAGGCGCATCCCGGCCTGAATCTGGCCATCGAAGGCTATACCGACACCACCGGTTCGCTGGACTTCAACATGAAGCTTTCCCAACAGCGCGCCGACGCCGTTCGGCAGTTCCTCATCTCGCAGGGTTTGTCGGCAGACACGATCACGTCGAAGGGGCTCGGCCCGGCCAACCCCGTTGCTGACAACAATACTGCGGCGGGTCGCAAGGCCAATCGCCGCGTTGAGATCATCGTCTCCGGTGAAGTCATCGGAACGAAGATGAGTGCCAATTAGGCCACACTTATTCCTGAACACAGAAGGCCGGTCCCTCGGGACCGGCCTTTGTTTTTTCTGGTCGGCTGATTCAGTCTGCGGTTCCAGCCGCTTTTGGCGCTGCCGGCCGGGCCGGCGTCCCATCGGCCTTCACATAGTGCGCATACCAGGCAAGAAAGCGTTCGTTGCGGTCCTTAATGTGCGACGGCGTCTTGAATTCGTGGTACTCGTCCGGATAAACCACCAGCAAAACGTCGCGCCCAAGCGCCTTCAGCGACTGATACATCTGCTCGCCACCCAGGATCGGAACGTTCCAGTCGATGCTCCCGCCCACAAACATCGTCGGCGTCAGGATGTCCCTTACGCGATAAAGATACGCCACGTGACTCCAAGTCTCCGGATGCTCCCAAGGCAGGCCCAGCTCCGTGATGTAGTCCTTGGTATACTCGTCGTGCCCCCACATACTGGCGTAGTTCGCCGTGCCCGCTCCGGAAATGGCTGCCTTGAACCGGTTCGTCTGAGCGATGATGAAGTCCGTCGAGATTCCCCCGTATGACCAGCCCTCCACCCCAAGTTTGTCCGCGTCGGCGATTCCCTGCGCGATGGCATAATCCACAAACGCCATGTCGTCCTGATAGTCCTTGTTGCCCCAATCCGCAAAGATCGCCTTGCAGAAATCCTGGCCGTAGCCCGTAGATCCACGAGGGTTCGGGAACAGAACTACATACCCGTTGGCGGCGAACAGCTGGGCCAGATCCTGGAACTCGGCGTAATACGCCCACTGTGGTCCTCCGTGTGGCCGCAGGATCGTCGGATACTTTCTCCCTGGCGTGTAATCCACCGGCCTATACATGTAGCCGTGCACCGTCGTGCCGTCCTTCGACTTGAACGACACATACTCGCCCTGCGATAGCTTGAATTGCGCCAGCCAGGCATCATTCTCGTGCGTCAACCGGTTCACACTCCCCCCGGCATTGCTGTACAGCTCGAACGGCCGGTCCATCGTCGAGTAGGCGGCTGCCAAAGCACCGTCATTCGCCACGCTGAATCCGTCCAGCATGATCCTTCCGCCAATCGGCCGGGTGATCTTGCCGTCCCCCAGGTTCACCTGCGCAAGATTCTGCGTTCCGTCGTCGTCCACTATGAAGTAGATCGACTTGCCATCCGCCGCAAATCGCGGGTCGGTGGAGTTCCGGTCGAGTGCCGTGGTCAGAACCTTCTGTGCGCCGCCAGTCGAAGGCGAAATGGCGATGTGCTTGGTGTTGTAGTCGAGTAGCTTCGGGTCAAGCTGCACCGAGTACGCAATCCACTTCCCGTCCGGCGACCAGTCGGGGTGATGCTCTCCTGCCAGCCCCGTCGTCACCTGTGTGGGGTTGGCTCCCTTGTCTGTGTTATCCGCTGCCACCGTCCATATATTGGTGGCATAGGTTGCGTCCGGGTCCGGCTTCGACCGATTGCTTTCAAAGGCCAACAGCTTGCCGTCCGGCGACCAGGCCGGCGCGCTGTCGTCGTAGTCACCCGAAGTTACCTGCGTCAGCGACTTTGTGGCGATCGTGAACACATACAGATGCTTGCGCCGCCGGTCCAGGTAGCCGATCGTATCTTCCTTGAACGTCAGCCGGTCAATCACCCACGGCGGTTGCGCCTTGCTCTTCTTCTTCCCTGCGCCGTCTGCATCTTTTCCTTTCGCGGCTTCTGCCTGCTCCTCTGGCGAAGGATCGCGCAGCACTAGTACCAGCCGCTTGCCGTCCGGCGACCAGGCGAAGTCGTCCACGTCCTGGACCGTTTCGGTCAGGCGCTGCGCCTCGCCTCCCTGTCGGCTCAGCAGGTACACTTGGCTTTTCCCTTCATTCCCTTCCGCATCCGGCCTCGACGACGTGAACGCCAGCCACTGTCCGTCCGCCGACCACCGCGGGTGGTCCGACGACACGCCCTCAGCGGTCAGTGCCACAGGCTCTCCACCCGTCGCCACCACCATCCAGATGCGCGTCTCTGCCTTGTCTTCCTTGAGCGATGTGGAAGTCACTGTGTATGCGATGAATTTCCCATCGCGGGTGATCTGCGGGTCGTGCACCTCGCGCATGCCGAACAGATCGTCAACCCCGATCAACCGCGGCGTCTTCGACTCCTGTGCCGGCGTGCGGAGGCCCGGGACCGCCATTGCCACGAGCAATAACGTCACACGAAGTTTCATTTCGATGATTCCCCTGAAAGAAGCGTATGAACGACCGGTCGAAGTGTAGCACGAGACCCAGAACCGTCGAGACCGCGTCTCGCGATCAACCGCATCTTCGCCGACGCGTCCGCCGTTCCGCCCGAACCGCCGCTCACCGCCGCACTCGCTTTCGCACTTGCCCGTCTGGCTAGTTTCCACGGTGAAAAAATATTCAGCGACGTGCATTTTTTTTGTTGCATGCACACGCAGAGATTGTATTCTTCAAAATGTGAGCTGCTCGCGCGGACCAGGGAAGCGAGCGTCACCTTAGGAGGACGAGAGAAAAAAATTGAGTACTTTATCCCTGCCAGCCCATCCTTCCCAGGCAATTCCCAACACAAAAAGAACAGTAGCCAAGCTGACTCTCTGGCCGCTTGTGGCTGCCACGTTCTTTATGGTGTCGGGCGGAACCTACGGCACGGAAGCCATCATCGCCGGTGCCGGTTATGGGCGAGGAATTCTGGTACTCCTTTTTCTTCCCGTCTTGTGGTGCTTGCCGACGGCTTTTATGATCGGCGAACTTTCCAGCGCGCTGCCTGCCGAAGGCGGCTACTACGCGTGGGTACGCCGCGGTCTCGGTGACTTCTGGGGTTTCCAGGAAGCCTGGCTTTCGTTGGCCGCCAGCATTTTCGACATGGCGATCTACCCCACCCTATTCACGATTTATCTCAAGCAGATGGTGCCTTGGTTCGGCGAAGGACATTTTGCACTGTTCGGCGGATTCGTGACCCTCAATCACGGCATCCTCGCCGCGCTCTTTGTCGTTCTCGCCTGCGTCTTTCTGAACCTGGCCGGCATCCGGGTCGTTGGTTTCACATCGCTCTGGCTCTTCTTCCTGCTCTCGTTGCCGTTCGCCATCATTGTTGCGCTCTCGCCAGCCAAGGCAGGCGTTTTCGCTGACCCACACACAGCCGCCACCGGGGCAAGCGTCAGCCTGCTCGGCGCGGTGCTCGTCGCCATGTGGAATTACATGGGTTGGGATAATGCCTCGACCATCGCTCAGGAGGTTGAGCGCCCCAGGAAGACCTACCCGCGCGCGATGGTTGCCGCCGTCATTCTCGTATCGCTGACCTACATTCTCCCCTTCCTGGCCGTCTACTTTACCGGCACACCAGCCTCCGCCTTCAACGAGGAAGGTTCCTGGGCCAGCATCGCCGGCGCAATTGGCGGCACGATTGGCGGGTTCGCCTGGTTGCGCTTCATGGTCACGCTGGGTGGGATGATGAGCGCCTTCGGCATGTTCAACGCTCTGGTCCTCAGCTATTCGCGGCTTCCGTTGGCTATGGCCCGCGACGGCATGCTCCCGAGAATCTTCGCCAAGGTTACCAGCAAGAACGAAACGCCTTGGGTTTCCATCATCGCCTGCGCCATTTGCTGGTTGCCTTGCCTCGTGCTCGGTTTCCAGCGCCTGGTCACGCTGGACATCATGCTCTATGGCGCCGCTCTCATGCTCGAATTCGTCGCGCTGGTCGCCTTGCGCATCAACGAGCCCAAACTCCCCCGTGCGTTCCGCATCCCCGGCGGTATGGCCGGCGCTGTCACTTGTGGAATCTTTCCCGGGGCGCTGCTGATCCTCGCCATGGTCGAAAGCGACCACGAGTCCATCCTTGGCATGAACGCCTTGGTTTTTGGCGCGGCGATCATTGCCATGGGCTTCTTCTCCTATTTCGCCACCGGCAAGCTGCGCGCGAAATACGCCGCTCATGTCACACCCGAATCTCAGGAATTGGCCTAACTCTTCGTCGCAGCGATTGCTGCGCTGACCCCGATCTGCTCCCGCCCGAGAACGCCACTGTTTTTGTCGTTCCGCCCTCCGCAATATGGTACGAATAGCGGGCCCGCCAGTCCTGGCAACACCCGCCCACAAAATCTTTTTGAGGTGAATTCCATGAGAGTAAGAAATACCATCAGCCGAATTCTCTCATTCGGGCTCGCGGCTGCTCTCACTCTTCCAGTCGTTTCCGCTCTTGCGCGCCCGACACTACAAATCGCCGCCGACCACAAGGCGATGATGCGCGACGCCTTGCAGGAATCAGTCAATCAGCTAAACCTCAGCGATGATCAGAAGTCCAAGCCGGCTTTAATCCAGCGCCCGGCTCCCAACAGCCGGGTGTTTGGCTGTTCGGTCGGTTCCTTATAGAACGCCTGTTCGCGGGAGAATGAGTCTGCTGCCTCGCAGATTTGGTATTCTGCTTCTAGTGACAACAATTCTGAATTCCCTGAAGATTGTCGGCGCACTGGCCGTCCTCCTCGTCTCGACTTTCGTCGCCGCCTTTCAGGTCAAGGCCCAAACGCCGCCGACCCAACCCGCCGCTCCCGCACCCGCGCCGCAGGCTGCGGCTCCCACTGCCGCTGTGCCCGCCTCCGTGCCCCCACCACAAATGACTGCCCCTCGCATGGGCCTGAACGTCGTCGTGCTCGATCCGGCCCATGGTGGCGTCGATTTGGGCGCTCGCGGTACCCAAGGCATCCGCGAAAGCGAAATTGTCCTGCAATTTTCCGAGCAGGTGAAGCGCGCGCTCGAAGCCCAAGGCTTCCAGGTCGTCACTACCCGCGAGGGCAACGATAATCCCTCCTTCGACGACCGCTCCGCCCGCGCCAACGCGCAACGCGGCGCTGTCTTTATCACTCTGCATATCAGTTCCATGGGCCTGCCCGGCACTGTGCGCACCTACGTCATGCCTGACTTCTCTCCCTCCAACGACGTCAGCGGACTGATTCCCTGGGATCGCGCTCAAGCTCCGTTCACCACGCTCAGCCACAAACTGGGTGACTCAGTGCAGGCCGAACTGGCGAAGCGCTTCAGAGGTTCACCTCCCACTGCGCAGATTGCTCCCGTCCGCCAGCTTCGCACCACCGCCGCGCCCGCCATTGCTGTCGAAGTCTCTAGCGTTTCCGTGGAGAATCGCGCTGACCTCGACAGGATGATCCCCGGTGTCGCCGACGCCATCGCTCAGGGCGTAGTGGCGTTCCGCCCTTCGTACGTTTTGCCGACATTGCCGTCCAGCTCCGGCCAAGGCGCCCTGCCATGAACTTCACTTGGCGCACTTGGCTGGTAATCGTCCTGATCATCGCCGTGGCGGGCGCCGCACTCTACTTCCCCGCCCTGCGCCGCCAGGTCTACAAAGCCAAAGACATCACCGAAAAGACCGCCGAGCAGGCTCGCCGTGAACTGCTTCCTCCCGCTCCCGTCACCAGCGGTGATCCCAGGGTTAAAGCCCAAATGTATTGGGGGTCGCATTCCCAGCCGGGCACGCTCGAAGCCGTCTCCGTCGAGTTGCCGCTTTCCAGCGATCCGGTCCTCCGCTCGAAGCAAATCCTCAACACGCTGCTTGCCGGACCAGTCGATCCCGAAGCCCGCACTTTGCCGCCGGACGCCGCACTGCTTGCCTTTTATCTGCTGCCTGACGGCACCGCTGTCGCCGACTTCTCCGAAGCCTTGGCCACTTCCATTCCTTCCGGAATCGAAAGCGAACAACTCGCCGTCGACTCCATTACGCGCACCCTGGCTGCCAACGTTCCCCAGGCCAAACGGCTAAGAATCCTGATACACGGCCAGGAAGTCGATACTCTCGCCGGCCATCTGGATCTCACGCAGCCGTTCGAGGTCACTCTCGAGGGCCTGTCTCAGCCGCCCACCGGCGTCTCCATCATCACCGCTCCCATCCAGAAAGCCATCGACAAAGTCAAAGACGCCACCAAGCGCTAGCCTTTTCGCGCCTTTTTGTAGCGGGCACATACCATCCCTGACGCCCTCTGTTGACACTTCGCTCTTCCCTCTTCACACTTCGAATCAGGCCAGCGCGATTTGCGCGGGAGGCAACCTCTTGAGAAACGATGGACGAAGTGCGGACCAGTTGAGAGCCCTGAAAATTACGCCAGACTTCATCTCCCAGGCCGAAGGCAGTGTCCTGATTGAACTCGGCAAAACCCGTGTCATCTGCACCGCCACCGTCGACGACGGCGTGCCTTCTTTCCTGAAGGGCAGCGGCAAAGGCTGGGTCACCGGCGAATATGGAATGCTTCCCCGCGCCACCGAAGAGCGCACTCCTCGCGAAGCGGCTCGCGGCAAGCAATCCGGCCGCACCGTCGAAATTCAGCGCCTCATCGGCAGGTCACTGCGCGCTGTCACGGACCAGGAAGCCCTTGGTGAACGTACCGTCTACATCGATTGCGACGTGATTGAAGCGGATGGGGGAACGCGCACCGCCTCCATCACTGGCGCGTTTGTCGCCCTGGCTCTCGCCATGGAGCGCATGGTCGCCGCTGGCATCCTGAAGGGCTCACCGCTCATCGATTCCGTGGCCGCCACCAGCGTCGGCATTGTCGATGACGTCTCCCTCCTCGATCTTTGCTACGAGGAGGATTCGCGCGCCGAAGTCGATATGAACATCGTGATGACCGGCCGCGGCGACTTTGTCGAGATTCAGGCCACCGCCGAGGGCCGGCCCTTCACAGGTAGTGAAATGCAGGATCTGTTGGCGCTGGCCGCCGCGGGCATTCGCCGTCTGGGCGACGAGCAGCGCGCCGTGCTGCCAGCACGCTTCCTGAGCGCCAAACGATGACAGACACTCATGCCGTGCTGCATCTGGTGCTGGCCTCGGGCAACCCCGGAAAATTGAACGAATATCAAGCCCTGGCGGCCGGCCACGAGCTGCAATTGGCCTTGCTCGACGGCTTCGCCTGCCTCCCCGAGTTTCCCGAGGATGCGCCCACCTTCGCCGAAAACGCCGCCGGCAAAGCTCTGTACTACTCGAAGCATTCGAACGATCTCGTCTTCGCCGACGATTCCGGCCTGGTCGTCCCCTCCCTTGGCGGCGCTCCCGGCGTGCAATCCGCGCGCTATGCCGGACCGGGTGCTGGCAACGACGCCAAGATCGCCAAGCTTCTCGGAGCGCTGCACGGCAGACGCGCAGCCGAGCGCGCCGCATATTTCGTCTGCGTCATCGCCTTGGCCCGGCGCGGCAAATGCCTGGCCGTCGTCTCCGGTAAAGTCGACGGCGAAATCCTCGAGTCGCCTAGAGGTTCAGGCGGCTTCGGCTATGACCCGGTTTTCTATTTTCCTCCCTTGCACAAATCCTTCGCCGAACTCACTTCCGGCGAAAAGAACCAATACAGCCACCGCGGCAACGCCTTCCGCCGCTTAATGGAAATCTTCGAATAACTCCGCTCCGTCTCTGTGTGTCATCCTGAGCCCATTCTTGCCTGATGGGCTCAGGACCTCAATGTAGACTTCAACCACGATGCTAAGATGTGGGTGCAATTCCACTGGAGAAATGCTCATGCCCGCTAAGAAGAAGGCCAAGCTAACAAAGAAGAAGTCGGCAAGGACGTCGCCCCCGGCAAAGCCCGCCCCCAAAAAACCCGCTGCCAAAGCCGCAGGCATCGACCCCAAACGCGTCGCCGCCATCCTCGCCAAACTCGACGAAGCCTATCCCGGCGCTACCTGCGAACTGAAGCATGACAACGCCTTCCAGTTGCTCATCTCCACGATTCTCTCCGCGCAATGCACCGACGTGCGCGTCAACCAGGTCACTCAGGAGCTCTACAAGAAATATCGCTCACCCGAAGATTTCGCTTATGCCCATCCCGCTGAACTCGAAAACGAAATTCGCCCCACGGGCTTCTTTCGCAACAAGACCAAATCCATCATCGGCGCCAGCAAAGGCATCATCGAAAAGTTCGGCGGCCAGGTTCCCCGCACCATGGACGAAATCCTCACCTTGCCTGGAGTGGCCCGCAAAACCGGCAATGTCGTCCTTGGCACCGCCTACGGCATCGCCAGCGGCGTAGTCGTCGACACGCACGTGCAGCGCCTGTCGAATCGCCTCGACCTCACCCGCAACGAAGACCCCAAGAAGATCGAGCAGGATTTAATGGCCATCATCCCGAAGGACAAGTGGATTCAGTTCTCCCACCAGCTCATCTGGCACGGCCGCCGCGTCTGCTTCGCACGCAAACCCAACTGCGCCGCCTGCAACCTCGAAAGGCTTTGCTATTCCAAAGACAAGACCGTGTAAGTGACCTGAATTTCCGCCCAGTTTTTTTAGTCGCAACATTCTTGCATCTTTGACACGCTTCGAATCTCGTGCGATAACCTTCTCAATGGCGGATACGAGCAAGCCTCGTTTCGCTCCCTCTCAAGAAACGCTGATCGCCGCCCTCGCACTTCTTGCAATACTTTTGCACCTCGCCTTCCGCTTCTTGCTCCGCCTTCCATCGCTCCAAACCAATCTTCCCCTTTTCGCCGCACTCCTCATCGGCGGCATCCCCATGGTCTGGACCCTCGCCAAAAAGCTCTGGGCGCACGAATTCGGCTCCGACCTCCTCGCCGGCGTCTCGATCGTCACCGCCATCCTGCTCCGCGAGTATCTCGTCGCCGCCATCGTCGTCCTCATGCTATCCGGTGGCGAAGCTCTCGAAGACTACGCCACGGCCCGCGCCTCTTCCGTTCTCGACGCCCTTGCGCGCCGCGTCCCCAGTGTCGCCCACCGCAAAGAAGCCCACGGCTTGGTCGAAGTGAAGCTCGCAGACATTCGCATCGGCGACGAACTCACCGTCCTCCCCCACGAAATCTGCCCCGTCGATGGCACCGTCCTCGAAGGCCACGGCGTCATGGACGAGGCTTACCTCACCGGCGAACCGTACGAAATCTCCAAAACACCCGGCTCCATGGTCATCTCCGGCGCCATCAACGGCGAGACGCTGCTCACCATCCGCGCCGAAAAGCTCGCCGAAGACTCGCGCTACGCGCGCATCATGAAGGTGATGCACCAGACCGAGCAGGAGCGTCCGCAGCTACGCCGCCTCGGCGATCAACTCGGCGCCTGGTACACGCCCCTCGCCCTCGGTGTCGCCATCATCGCCGCCTTCGCTAGCGGTAATGCTGAACGCTTCCTCTCCGTCGTCGTCATCGCCACCCCTTGCCCTCTCCTCCTCGCCATCCCCACCGCCATCATCGGCGCCATTTCTCTCGCCGCTCGCCGCGCCATCATCATCAAAAATCCCGCCGTCCTCGAGCAGATCGAACGGTGCCAGACGCTGATCTTCGACAAGACCGGCACGCTCACTTACGGCCGCCCGCATGTCACCAACATCATCTGCGCGCCGAATTTCAAACGCTCCGCCGTTCTGCAACTGGCCGCCAGCCTTGAGCAATACTCCAAGCATCCCCTCGCCGCCGCCATCGTCGCCGAAGCAAAGAATCAAGGCATCGCAATTCTCCCCGTCGATCACATCAGTGAACGCCCCGGCGAAGGCCTGCGCGGCGCCATCGGCGGCCAGAGCATCCAGATCACTGGCCGCAAAAAGGTTGAGTCCATGCAACTCGTTTTGCCGCCTCTCGAAAGCGGCCTCGAATGCCTTGTCTTCATCGACGGCCGCTACGCCGCCGCCATTCGCTTCCACGACGCTCCGCGCAAGGAAAGCGCCTCTTTCATCGAGCATCTGCAGCCCAAGCACGGTGTGCTAAAGGTCATGCTGGTTTCCGGCGACCGCGAATCGGAAGTTCGGTATCTCGCCGAAAGTGTCGGCATCACCAAAATTCACGCGGGGAAGAGCCCGGAAGAGAAAGTGGCCATCGTGAAGGAGGAAACCGCCAACGCGCGCACTTTGTTTGTCGGTGACGGAATCAATGACGCGCCCGCACTCATGGCCGCCACCGTCGGCGTGGCCTTCGGCTCGCAGAACGACATCACCACCGAAGCCGCCGATGCCGTCGTTCTGGAAACTGCGCTCGCCAAGATTGACGAACTCATGCACATTGGCCAGCGCATGCGTCGTATCGCCCTGCAGTCCGCCCTCGGCGGCATGGCCGCCAGTATTCTCGGGATGATCGCTGCCGCGTTCGGCTATCTCCCGCCCATCTGGGGCGCCGTCGGCCAGGAGTTGATCGACTTGTTGGCGGTGCTGAACGCGGTCCGAGTCGCTCTCCCCACCGATGATCTGCAGGATTTCTGAAAAAACGCAATTGTTAACCAGCAATCTCAAGAGACCAAATCTGGCAGCAGCGGTCCGACCATTCGTATTTATCACCGAACAAAAGTGAAATGTCATTCCCAACGAAGTGAGGATCTGCTTTTCGCCCTCATTTCTGTCGCGTAAAAAAAAGAGGCCGATCTCTCGGCCTCCTCTTCCTGATCGCTGATCGCCGGTCGTTGATTCTTGACATCGCTGCCGGCTGATTACGGATTACTGATTACCGATTACGGCTTTCCTCCGCTTGCATTCGCCCCGGCCGGCTTCTGCGCCTGTTGTGGTTGTTGTTGCGCCGGCGGTTGCTGTGGCTGCTGTTGTTGCCCAGCCGGTGGCTGCGCCGTATTCAAGATCGAATTGAAGTCTGGATGATTCGCCGGCATCTGCCCGTTCGTCCCGCTCGTGGACGGGTGTCCCGGAGGCAAGTTCCCCTGAGGCGCTTCGCCCGGCGCGGGATGCTGCATGCCGCCAGTCGGCTGCCCCTTCACCACTACCCACTCGCTCCCCTGTTTCTGCATCTGGTAAACCAACTGCATCGGAGGAGCGCTAGGATCACTGTTCTTCGCGCGAATCTCCACATTGGCTGTCGCAGTGTCGCCGTTGACCGTCGCTTGCGTCACCGTCACGGTCATGTTGTTTACGTTGAGCCCACCCATCGACGCAATGTGCTTCACTACTCCGTCGCGGATGGCATCAGTATTGGCCGTCTTCGACTTACACCCGCCGCTCAACACCAGCAGTGCGCCCAGAGTCGTTGCCAGGAATGCCCGATTCATCCAAATTCCTTTCGAACTCAATCTGTGAGCTGGAGGTTTGAATCTTCTTTGATAGTAGCGCACCGGCCCGCTGATTGCGACCCGAAGTGGTCCGCTTTGCGTGACGCAAGACACTGCCTTGCGTAACGCACTACGAAAGAATGTACGGAAACACATTACCTTTCCGACACAATTACCCCGCCTTGTGACGAGAGTCACCCCTCCCAGTGCCTCCTGTCCCATCCTTCTTTCCCCTTCCTCTCTATTCTCTTTGTAGGGAAGTCTTGGGACCTTCCGAAGGAGTCCTGTGGCCACACTACCTCTTACCTCCATTCCCACTGAAGATCAGGCTTTCATCGATCAAGTCATTCGCAAACGCCTCGGACGCCCCGGCGCTCTGCTGGGCATCCTGGAAGATGTGCAGGAGCACCATTCTCATAAGTTCCTCCCCCTCGACGTGCTCCGCTACATCGCGATGAAATCCGACATCACGTTTTCCAGGATTTACAGCGTCGCTACCTTCTACGCGCTCTTCAATCTCCAGCCGCAGGGAGAGAATTCCGTCTGTATCTGTCGCGGCACCGCTTGCCACACGCGCGGTTCGCGCAATTTGCTGCAAAGCGTTCTCTTCGATCTCGGCTTGGATCTTCCCTCGGAAGAAAACGGCAACAATGCCGACAAGATTCTGCTGACCACCCCCGACGGAAAGTTCACGGTGCGCACGGTTGCCTGTTTCGGTCAGTGCGCCCTCGCTCCCGTCGTCGAAGTTAATCATCACATCTGCGGACACGTCACCGAACGGACCTTGCAGCGCGAAATCGAATCCGTTCGCGTCGGAGAGTAAACCATGCCCCGAATCCAGGATATAGGTGCGTTCAGTTCTGTTCGCGAGGCCGGCATGGCCAAGCTGCAACCCGCTGTGCCGCGCATCGCGGTCGGCATGGGCACGTGCGGCCGTGGCAACGGCGCCGAGGCTCTCTTCCACGCGTTCTCCGAGCAGATTCGCAGTAGCGGGGCCAACGTTTTCTTGGCATCCGTTGGTTGCTTTGGGGCCTGCTTCCAGGAACCTATGGTCAACGTCCGCCTGCCCGGCTTGCCGCTTCTTCTGCTGCGCAATGTTCAGGCCAACGACGCCTCCCGCATTCTGCAGGACTGCATCAGCGGTCAGTTCAACACCGGCCTGGTCGCCTGCAAGATCGAAGAGTGGGACCACATCACCGGTAAGCTCAAATACGGCCAGGGGTTTCGCGACGTCCCGCTCTGGACCGACACCGCCTTCTTCAAGCAACAGAAGAAAATCGTCCTGCGCAATTGCGGCATCATCAATCCCGACGACATCGAGGAGTACATCGCCATCGGCGGCTATCAGGCTCTCTACAAAGTCCTGATCGACGGCCGCCCCGAGGGCGTCATCGAAATGGTCAAGGCGGCGCGTCTGCGCGGCCGTGGCGGCGCGGGCTATCCCACCGGCAACAAATGGGAATTCCTGGCGAAGGCCAAATCCTCTCAGAAATACATCATCTGCAACGCCGACGAGGGCGATCCCGGCGCGTACATGAACCGCAACGAGATCGAGAGCGACCCCCATTCCCTCCTCGAAGGCATGCTCATCGGCGCCTACGCTATGGGCGCCACACAGGGAATCATTTACGTCCGCGCGGAATATCCGCTCGCCGTCCATCGCCTGAACCGCGCACTCGAACAGGCTCGCGAATACGGCATGCTCGGCGAGAATATCCTCGGTCGCAACTTCAATTTCGACATCGAACTCGTCGAAGGCGCCGGTGCCTTTGTCTGCGGCGAAGAGACCGCCCTCATCGCTTCCCTCGAAGGAGAAGCGGGCCGCCCCCGCCCCCGTCCCCCCTTCCCCGCGGAGAAAGGCCTCTTCGGCCATCCCACCAACATCAACAATGTCGAAACCTGGTACAACATCGCGCCTATCATCATGCGGGGTCCCGCCTGGTTCACGGAAACCGGCAGTCCCAAAAGTTCGGGCACCAAGGTTTTCTCGCTCGTCGGCAAAGTCAACAACACCGGCCTCGTCGAAATGCCTCTCGGCACTTCCCTCAAAACCTTCGTCTACGACATCGGCGAAGGCGGCCCCAGCGGCAAGCAGATCAAATCCATTCAGACCGGCGGTCCCTCCGGCGGCTGCATCCCTCACGAAATGTTCGATACCCCGGTGGACTACGAAAACCTCGCCCAACTCGGCTCCATCATGGGTTCCGGCGGCATGGTCGTCATGGACGAAGACAATTGCATGGTGGACGTGGCCCGCTACTTCATTGAGTTCACCCATTCCGAATCCTGCGGTAAGTGCGTGCCCTGTCGCGTCGGCCTCAACAAGAGCCTTCGCATTCTCAACCGCATCACCGAAGGCGCCGGCACCGAACGCCATATGGAGCTTCTCGACGAGCTTAGTCGCTACATCCGCGATTGCTCCCTCTGCGGTCTCGGCCAAACCGCGCCCAACCCGGTCCTAACTACCCTCCGCCATTTCCGCAACGAGTTCGAAGACCACATCCTCGCGCATCGCTGCCCCGCCGGCGTCTGCGAGGAACTGGCTCTCTCACCCTGCGAGAACAGTTGCCCGCTGCACATGAACATTCCCCGCTTCCTGCAACTCTTCAAGGAAGATCGCCTCGAGGAAGCTTTCATGTCCGTCATCATGGACAATCCCCTGCCCGCCTCTACCGGCCGCGTCTGCCAGCATCCGTGCGATTCCCGATGCCGTCGCCAGACGCTCGATCAAGCCGTCAACATGCGCGAAGTCCACCGCTACATCGCAGACACCATTTTTGGCTCCGACCGCTTCGAGGCTATGGTCCAGGCGATTCTCGACCGGAAGCGCGAAGCCACGGGCAGGAAGATTGCCATCGTCGGAGCGGGACCCGCTGGACACACTGCCTCGTTCTATCTCGCGATGCTCGGCCACGACGTCACCGTCTTCGACAGCAATAGCGAAGCCGGCGGCATGTTGCGCTTCGCTCTGCCGGAATACCGCCTGCCCAAGAGCGCTCTCCGCCGCGAAATTGAGCTCACCGAACGCCTCGGTGTGAAATATCGCTTCAACACCCGCGTTGGCGTCGATGTTCCGCTCAATGACCTCGATGACAACTTCGACATGGTGTTCCTGGCCATCGGCACTTGGAAGGAATCCTGGGTCTATCAGCCCGGCACGGAGTTGAAGCAAGTCCTCCCCGCGCTCCACTTCCTCGAAGCCGTTGCCTCAGGCCGTGAGGTGCCCCTCGGTAAACGCGTCGTCGTCATCGGCGGCGGCAACGCGGCCATCGACTCTGCGCGTACCGCTCTGCGCATGGGCGCGGAAGTCACCATCGTCTACCGCCGCGAACGCAAAGACATGCCCGCCATCGAGGAGGAAACCCGCGCCGCCCGCGAGGAAGGGGCCAAGTTCCTGTTTCTCTCCGCTCCTCATCGCGTCCTCGGCGACAACAAGGGCAATGTGAAGTCCATCGAAGTCGTGAAGACCCGCCTCGGCGAATTCGACAAGTCCGGCCGCCGCAAGCCCATCCTCACCGACGAAATTCAGCGCATCGATTGCGACACCGTCGTCCTGGCCATCGGCGAGACCGTCGATCTCGATTTCGCACGCGCTTCCGGTCTCACCCTCAGGGAAAGTGGCACCATCGACGTCAACCGCTATACCCTCGAAACCAGCCGGCCTCACTTCTATGCCGGCGGCGACGTCGTCACCGGCGCTTCTAACGTTTCCAACGCCATGGCCTTCGGCAAGCTCGCCGCCCGCAACATCGATCGACAGCTCATGGAAGTCGACCGCTGGAGCAGCCTCTTCCCCGAGTTCGATTTCGAACAGGCTGTTCCGGAAGAGCCCAGCCCCAGCCGCCGTCATCACGGCTCCACTCTTGCCATCAGCAGCTGCATTCACTCGTTCGAAGAAGTCGTCAACGGCCTGACCACTGAACAAACCCACGATGAGGCTTGCCGCTGCCTCCGCTGCGATGTGAAAACGGCCAACGTAAGCTGAAAAGGAGCGTCCCGTGCCCAAGAAAAAACTTTCCATTCGCATCGATGGACAACTCATCAGCGCCGACGAAGGCCAGACCATTCTCCAGGCGGCCCAGGCCAACGGCAAATTCATTCCCACTCTCTGCGCTCTCGACGGACTCACCGCCGTCGGCGCCTGCCGCATCTGCCTCGTCGAAGTCGCCGGCAGCGATCGGCTCTTCCCTGCCTGTACCACTCCCATCCAGGAAGGCATGTCCATCACAACCAACTCGCCCAAGCTCGCGCGCTACCGTCGCATGACCCTGGAGCTGCTCTTCATCGAACGCAATCACGTTTGCTCCGTCTGCGTTTCGAACGGCCATTGCGAGCTGCAAGCCATGGCTACTTCCGTCGGCATCGACACCGTCGGCTTCGCCTACAACTTCCCTCGCATGGCCCTGGATCTCTCTCACCCGCGCTTTGTGCTGGACCACAATCGCTGCATTCTCTGCACCCGATGCGTCCGCGTCTGCGCCGAACTCGAGGGTGCCCATGTTTGGGAATTGACTTCCCGCGGTATCCACGCCCGCATCGTCAGCGACATGAACGATCGCTGGGCGCAATCCGCGAATTGCACCTCCTGCGGCAAGTGCGTCCACTCTTGCCCCACCGGCGCCCTCTCCGAAAAAGGATGGGCGGTCGAGGAGATGGTCAAGAAAGTCGGCACTATTACCTCTCTGCTCCACAAGCGAGGAGTACAAGCATGAACAAAGCAAAGGTCGCTACCATTTGGCTCGACGGCTGCTCCGGCTGCCACATGTCTCTCCTCGATATGGACGCTGCCATCATTTCCCTCGCCCGCAAAATCGACATCGTTTACGGCCCGCTGGTCGATGCCCAGGAATTCCCCGATGGCGTCGACGTTGTGCTCGTCGAAGGTGCGGTCAGCTCCCAGGACGATTTGAACAAGCTCCTGAAAGTCCGCTCTCGCAGCCGTGTGCTCGTCTCCCTCGGCGATTGCGCCGTCACCGGCAATGTTCCCGCCATGCGCAATCCCGTTCCGGTCAACAAGCTGCTCCAGCGTATCTACGTTGATGGCGCCCAGGAAAAGAAGATCATCCCCATGGACCGCGTGCCGTCTCTCCTGAAGAACGCCCGCCCACTTCGCGAATTCGTCAAAGTTGACTATTACCTCCCGGGTTGCCCCCCCGTCCCCAAAGCCATTCTTGCCCTCATCAACGACCTGCTCGAGGGGCGCAAGGTCGAGGCCAATCCCAAGGTCAAGTTTGGATAAGGAGCGCGCTATGAAGCGCATCACCATCGATCATGTGAGCCGCATCGAGGGCCACGCCAAAATCACCATCAACCTGGATGAACAGGGCCAGGTCGCCGCAACGGAACTTCACGTCACGCAAGTGCGCGGCTTCGAGAAGTTCACCGAAGGCCGCCCCTTCTACGAAATGCCCGGCATCACCGCGCGCATTTGCGGCATCTGCCCGATCAGCCATTCGCTCGCCTCGGCCAAAGCCTGCGACGCCATCATGGCCGTCCGCATCCCTCCGGCTGCGCGCAAGCTCCGCGAGCTTATCCATTTCTCGCAAATCGTTCAGTCACACGCGCTCAGCTTCTTCTATCTCTCGTCGCCCGATCTTCTCCTGGGCATGACTTCCGACGCCGCCACTCGTAATGTCCTCGGCGTTATCGCCGAGAATCCGGAAATGGCCCGCGATGGCATCGAACTTCGCAAGTTTGGTCTGCAACTGATCGAAGGCCTCGCTCAGGAACGTGTCCATCCCTCCTGGATCGTTCCGGGCGGAGTGGCCGCGCCCTTCCCCATCCTCACCCGCGACCATATCCTCGCTGCTCTGCCTTCCGCCGTTTCCATCGCTGATCGTACTCTGCGATTCTTCAAGTCCGCTCTCGACAACTACAAGGAAGAAATCGAGAACTTCGGCTCATTCCCCACCATGTATGCCGGCCTTGTCGACGCCAGTGGCAATCTGCAGCTCTACGATGGCTTCCTGCGTTTCCGTGGGGCGAACGCGGAAATCGTCCAGGACCAGATACCCTCTGACAACTATTCCAATTGGATCGGAGAGGCCAGCCTTCGCGAATCGTATCTGAAGGCGCCTTACTTCAAGCCCCACGGTTATCCAAATGGGATTTATCGTGTCGGCCCGCTCGGCCGCCTGAACGCCTGCGACCGCTGCGGCACTCCCAAAGCGGACGCCGAACTCACCGAATTCCGCCAGCGCTTTGGCGCTGTCGCCCAGAGTGCCTTCCTCTATCACTACGCGCGGCTCATTGAAATCGTCTTCGCGCTGGAACGCATTGAGGCGCTTCTCCACGATCCGCAGATCCTCGATTTGCAAGTGCGCGCTACCGCCGGCGTGAACGCCACCGAGGGTGTCGGCATGATCGAAGCGCCACGCGGCACGTTGATTCACCACTACAAGGTCGACGCCGAAGGCGCCATGACCTGGGCTAACCTGATCGTCGCCACCGGCCACAACAATCTGGCGATGGGCAAAAGTGTCAACCAGGTCGCCAAACACTATGTCGATGGCAACAAACTGAACGAAGGCATGTTGAACTATGTTTCCGCCGTCGTCCGCGCCTATGACCCGTGCCTCAGTTGCTCAACACACGCCCTCGGCGTGCCCGCGCTGAAGATCCGTCTCGTCGATCCCAGCGGCACCATCCTCGACGAACTCACCACCGGCTGACCGCCTCTAATCTTGAGGACGCCTCTTTCCCGTTCACCGGTATGGCGTCGCCGTTCGTCATCTTCTCGATGTGCTTGCGCACCTACCTTGCCTTCAGCCGGATCGCACCTTTTTCAGATTCACCTACGTTATCGGGGCACGATGCGTGCTGCTAGCCCGGATAGCCCATAGAGCCAGACCACCAGCGAGGCGACAGAAGCTAGCGTTGTCAGCGAGACCGTAGACGCCACCATCATTTCCTCGCAGTGATACCCTCCCGCAAGAATGTAGACCGTCTTGGCCGTGGGCACTGCCGCGCAGATTACCGCAGCGATGGTGTAGAGCGGGTCCAGCCCTAAAAACACGCTAAATGCATAAACAATCACAGGCATGATCACGAGCTTGACGGCCGAGAGCAGCGAAGCTTTCCCGATATTGGCGCGCAATCCATCGATCGACAATCCCAGTCCAATCGCAAACAAAGCACAAGGCGTCAGCGCATCAGCCATGATGCCAAGGTAAGTGGTCACCGGCCCGGGCATGTGGAAATGGAGTACCGACAATACCATGCCAATTAGAGTCGATATGACCATCGGGTTTAGCACGACATGCTTTACTGTCGCCATCGGGGCCGTGCGTGCCCCATGTGCGTCCTGTTGACCAACTTCGAGCAGGATCACCGCTATTGGAAACATCACCACAGCTACAAATACCGTGGCGATCGCCGCCGGCAACACTGCGCGCTGACCGTAGATCGCCTACAATACGGGCAAGGCAACGAACCCGGTATTGGTCATCGACGCCGCCATGCCATGCATCGTTCGGCTTGCCACACTTCGGGAACCTTGAATGCTCATGATTCCGAACATAAGGAGGAAGCAGACGAGTGAGCCGCCACCAAACGCAACCAGAAAACGCCAATTGATCAGCGAATGACCCGGTTCTTGGGCGATCGTCACGATCAGCAACGACGGCATTGCGATGTTATACGCGAAGTGAATCAGCGCGTCTGCCAGCGTCCGCGACAAATAGCCCGTATAGCCAACAATCCAGCCGGTTAGGATCACCGCAAATACAGGTAGGATTAGGTCAGCGATCCGCACGATGTCTCAATTTGAGTCCACAACAATTCCACGAAGCGCAAGGTCCAGTCAATAGTCCTGGCCGTTAAGCTCGGTCCGGTTGGCTTGTGCTCCGCCAGTCTTAGTCGGGCTGGCCTTTCGCGTGGATTCAGAGAAAACGGACGCGACCGGAATTGATTTCAAAGACGGCTCCAACTAGCTTCTTGCGCCCTTCGCGTGCCGCCTGCTGTCCTTCTGGCGTTTCCAGTAACTGGTGTATGGACCATCGAACGTTTGCCTCGACCGCCCACGCTAGCTGCTCCTGTCTCGAAAGCCGCGCATCTAGTTCCGACAAGCCTGGAACAATGTTGTTCACCAGAATTTGTATTCGCGAATGATGCTTCGCACCATTCGACTTGCTCTCGATTGCGGCCTCCACCGCCCCACATCCTTCATGGCCCAAAACTACGAACAGTGACGTGTGCAAGTGAGAGCCCGCGTACTGGATGCTTCCCATCACCTCCGGCGAAATTACGTTCCCAGCCACTCGAACGATAAAAAGCTCTCCAAAATTTGCGTCAAAAATTAATTCGGGTGGAACTCGTGAGTCGGCGCAGCCAAGGATAGTAGCGTATGGATGCTGGCTCTTTGCTAACGCTGCCAGGGTTTCCTTGCAGACAGTCGGAAAACGAGCCTTGCCCTCCACAAATCGCTTATTACCTTCAACCAGCCTGCGCATTCCCTCTTCGGCGGATAACACAGTTCTCTCCCTCCGGGCGCTGTCCCCGTGCCCACCCTTCCCGTAACCACGTAGCATGCCACACGATCCTGCAAGATTGAATCTCGCCGCTCCCGCCCGCATGCGCCAAACAAGCCCTGTCATCCTTAGCGCAGCGAAGGATCTCACCCCCCGCGTCTTGCCTCACTTTTGGAGTCACTCGTGCCCCATCCTTTCCGCTTGCCCTGAGCCGCGAAGGGCGCTTCTCGCGGAAAGGGTAAGGACTCACTGAGGCAATTGCGAGAGTCAAAAACTAGCCTATGTCTATCGCCACCAGCGTGATGTCGTCCTGCTGTGGCGGAAGCGAGCCTGGCTGCCAGGCGCGTATCTCCGTGAGCATTTGCTCCAATAGCTCGGCGGATGGCCGCGATTGATTATTGCGAATTACTTCTTCGAGCTTCCGGTCGCCGAAGAATTCTCCACTGGCATTCTGCGGTTCGATCAGTCCATCCGTATACAGCAAGAGCCGCTCGCCTGTGCGGATCGCGAACTCACGAACCGGATACTCTGGATCCGGGACGATTCCAAACAGTAAGCCATTGCTTTCGATGCGCTCTAGGCTGCATTCGCTCCACCGCAGCAGTGGCGGATGCCCCGCCGCCGAATACAAAGCCTTGCCGTGTTCCGCATCGATCCACAAATACGCCGCCGACACGTATTGCTCATGGAGTTGTTTGAACAGGATGCGGTTCAACTCACGCAGTACTTTTCCCGGGTCATCTGCGCACGCTTCAACCGACTGCATTGCCACTTTAATCATGGACGCAATCAAGGCCGCTGGTACACCGTGCCCGGTCACATCGGCCACCAAAAAGCCGATGCGCTTGTCATCTACCGGAACGAAATCATAGAAATCACCAGCCACTGCGGCCATCGGTCGATACCGCGCTGCAATCCCCAGTCTTTCAATTTCCGGAATCGTAGTGGGGAGAATGGAGAACTGCAACTGGCGAGCTACTTCCAGTTCCTTTTCAATCGACAGCAAACGACGTTCGCTGCCAAGCACCATTTGCACGCCGACGTATCCCAACGAGAGCAGGAACACGGCAAAACCCAGGTGATTGACAAGCTGAGGAAGACGGTACTGCAGCGCGTTGCACAGGTTCACCAACAGCGCGACGCTGACGAAGACCAGCGTGCCCACGGCAAGCACGCGACGGTCGACGAAAACCAGGAACTGCTGCGACAGCTTCTTTACCGCCAGCACAGTCAGCAGCACCAGGAGTCCGCACACGGTCACAAGTCCGTTGTACCGGATGAATCTGTTTTCCGAACCGGCGTATACGAACCAGCCGATGCCCGCGATCGCCACGCCTATCCCGGCAACAATGATGCTCTCGATAACCACCCGAAGCCGGCCCACGCTCAACTCCAAAAACGCAAAGAAGGCGGCCACCACAATAAGGTAGGTATTTACCGCATTGGCGTAAGGAATACTTATCTGTAGCCACCTCGGCAGTGCCGTCACTACCATCGGGCAGCGCGTCAGTAGTCCCGTTCCGTACATCGCGCTCCAGATTCCCAGCCACAGAAACAGCCGCACTCCACTCCGCCGAATCGCCGCAATCGCGCAAGCGGCCAGGCCGATGAACACAAAAACTGTCCCCGAAATGATTTCGATCAGTTGGCCGCGCAACGTTGCGAGAGCTAGATCCGGCAGGGCGCTCACCTCTCCCTCCTGATACGCATTTGGGCGTGTGGAGCGAAGTAAGGCAATCTTCGCAAAGACCACATCCTTGTTAGCAACTTTAACGCGAACACCACTGCCCTGCCGAATCTACAGGGTAGCGACAGAACCGGAGATACCGTTTCGGTCGGTGGGAGTCTGAATACCCCCCTGGGGCTCACTGTGACCCCAAACCACCATATTCTGACCTTTAATGGCGGCGATGGATTCATTACTGAAATCACTCGCTTCGGCGAACAAATCATGTACTGCGCGCGCTGCCGAAAAACTCGTTCTTTGAATCACGTGCAGATGAGGACGATCAGGTCACTTAGAAAAAAATCGGGCCGGAAGCAGCGGAAGGTAGAACCACAGGGGGCGGCGACCACTCGCTGCCCCGCCCCGCTGTGATCGGTCCCTGAGATTGAGCGATATCTCAGGGCAGGGTGAAAATATGCGATTTTTCGTATGTATGTCAAGGCGGTGCCTAAATCCTCGGAAGTCGCGTCATCTTGCACACCGGTGACCCATGTACTTGTCGCAGGCCGGCTGCAGCACTACACTGCCCGCATGGAGTCCACCCCTAAAGCAAAATCCTTTTTCGTTCTTTGGGTCGCGGCCAACTCCGTTGGTTGGATTCTGGGCGTGATCGTTGTCGTCATGCTAGCAAGCGTTCAGGAGGCCATCCACGTCGGGAACTTGGTGTACGTCGGTGCAGGAATGGGGTGGACCGTGGGGCTTGCGCAGTGGTTGGTTGCCCGGAAGTGGTTCGGTGCGACTAGCCGGTGGATGTGGACGTCCACCATTGGGATTACTGCGCCGTTCTTGTTCGCCGATCTTTTTCGGATAGCAGGAGAGCTGAGTTCGTTTGTCGGGCCGATTCTCGCCGCTGCCGGAGGATTGCTCGCGGGATGGCTGCAAAGAAGCTGCTTGCGCTTTCGTTCACCCAAGGCTGATCGTTGGGTGATCGTTTCTGCTGTGGCGTGGATGTGTCCTGCGCTTCTGATAGAATTCGTCGCAGTCCCCCGGCATCCTGACACCGCGCTGGAATCCGTACGTAATATCGGCTCATTCGCGCTTGGAGGCGTCGTGCTCGGGGTGATCACTGGACTTGCATTAACGTCGCTGCTCGCTGCGAAAGAACAATTGCCCCGTGTACCAGGCCATAGCGGACAAAACGACTGTTAGTGTGCAATTCAAGGCCTGTAATCAGCCACTCTTGCTCGGCGTCCAAATGCTCTGTCTTCCCTCGGGAGGTGCAATGAAAAACGTATTGTGGGCATTTCTTTTCGCAGTCCTGACGCTTCCAGCAGTTGCGCAACAGAAGGAAATGAAGCCGGACCTTCCTGTCGACAAGTGGACCGGCAAGACCATCCTGTTAATCGGCGCGCATGCGGATGATGATCAGTTGTCGCACGGTACTCTCGCGATGCTGCAGGCGCACGGCAATCAAGTCTATGTTCTGACGCTCACCACCGGGAACGTGGGTACCCAGGACCCAAATCTTTCCAAGATGCAACTTGCGCAAATTCGAAGGCGGGAGGAATTGGCGGCTCTGGCAGAGTTGGGCATTCCTGGCGATCACTACATTAACCTTGGCTATGACGATGGCCTTTTGGAGTTCGAAGATCGCAAGGCGGTTATGGAAAACCTTGTCCGATGGATTCGCAAGCTGCGTCCTGACGTGCTCTTGGCGTGGGACCCGGGCAAGAATTACCAGCGCTGGCACAAGTCCGACCACCGCGCTGCCGCCTACTTGTCTGCCGATGCAGCGCGGGCCGCCATGTGGCGATTACTATTCGAGGGTCAGATCACTCAGGACGGCCTGAAGGAGTACATGATTCCTGAATATCTTTTCTTCGATGACTATGACTATGAGGACGAGAACATTACCGTGGACATCAGCGATTTTGTCGAGAAAAAGGTGAACGCCGGAGCCAAATATATCAGCCAGTTTGGACCCGGCTGGAAGAACTACAAATCTAATCTCTCTGAAACCGAGCTGAAAGACATGAAAGAGCTGACGCGCAAGGATGTTCGAGTGAAAGATGGAAAGGCTATCGAGGGCTTTCGCTACTACCGTGGACTGCCAGATGGCTTGGGTAAATAGCTTCGTCTCACCCTCACCTCAAAGCGCTTACAGACTGTCCGGACTCTTCCCGCAAGACTCTTCGCGAGCACAGGCGTCCACGCCAGATTTGTTCACGACTGCAACTTAGGGGACTGATACCTATTTGGACGGTTTCCCCGTTAGTCAGGAGTCTTGCGAAGGAACAGGAACATAGTAAGAAAGTGCCGGGGCGAGTTATCGGTCGTGCCAGTGGAAAAGCTTGTGCGTGATTTCCCACTCGCCATCGCACTTGAGCAGAGTGAACACGTCGGAAGCTCTCGCTAGTCATCAGAAATTGCCACGAATGCAACGAGGACCAGAATCAACAGCCAAGTCATAGTTCTGAGCACGGATCGACAGGGCCAATCTTGCGCGGGCGAGAAGTCACAGGCATGCCCGATCACATGCCCGATCAAACGACAGACATACTGCTTTAATATAGGGGAGACAGATGTGGACACTCCGTGACCAGAGTCACGGGACGCAGAATCGCAACGCGCCCACACGCCGCGAGAGCCGGGTGCTGATATGTACTTAGACGATTATCCCGTCAATCGGGCGCAATCGGGGTTTCGGTCGTAGCACAACAAGTTGAATAGTGGGTGGCGAGGTGGCAGACTCGATTTATGGTAGCTGCAGAAGGGCCTAGTCTTCCCACTCGCGGCAATTTGGAGACCGAGCGACGGTGCTCCTCACGTCGTGCCATGGTGATTCAAGATACTGACACGGCGGAATCATCAGAGTAAACAGATGTTCTGGAGTAGTCATGAAGGCAAACCTCGTTGCCCTTGTCTTTGGTGTGGTGGCGGTGCAGCTAGCGGGATCCGCGCGTTGCGGCGCCCAGAATCTGGCGCTCACTGGCGTGGATCCAGACCAGTACCGGTATGCTGACTTCGAGAAATTTCAAGGCAGGTCACGATCGGGAGATGCTTTAATTGGGGACGTAATCGTGACCGGGGGCAGCCTTCCTTGGGACTCCATACAAGTTATGGTGACATGCAACGGGAAGGCCAGCTTCACGACCACCACTGACGCAAAGGGCAATTTTAGAATTGCTCGCCAGGAGCACTTCGATTCCGTACCCGTCATCGGTAAAGAGAAGTCCTTCACGGGACAATTTGTAGGTTGTCGCGTGGCCGCAGTTCTGCCAGGTTTTCAATCCAGCCAGCTGATCATCGCAAACCACGATATCCAGAGTAGCCCGAATATCGGCTCGATCAAGCTTACTCCAGAGGCGGGTTCGACAGGTTCAGCCGTAAGTCCGACGAGTGCATCCGCTCCCAAGGAAGCGATGAAGTCTTTCCAGAAAGCACGAAACGATTGGTTGAACAATAAGCCGGATCGCGCCGTAGCTCAACTGCAGAAAGCTGTTCAGATTTACCCGCAATTTGCGGAAGCCTGGTACGTGCTGGGAAGGCTGGAGGCTGCTTCGAACTCTCAACAGGCACAGCATGCGTTTAAAAAGGCAATCGAAGCGGATCCCAATTTTGTGCCCCCCTACGAGCAGTTGGCATCTCTCGCTGCGCAAGCTATGAAGTGGGAGGAAGTGGTCGATAACGCCCACCGCGCACTTGAACTCAATCCTCGCGGCAACCTGGATGTCTGGTACTACCATGCGCTGGGAAATTTCGAGTTGAAGAATCTGGACGTCGCCGAGAGCAGCGCGCTCAAGTCCCTTTCCATGGACCCGTTACACTCTCAGCCCGCGACCGAGCAACTGCTGGCGGTAATTCTGATGGCCAAGCACGACCAGACGGGTGCGCTGCAACACTTGCGCAACTGCCTGACGTACTTTCCGCCGGGGCCCAATTTGGAGCTGGTGAAGCGACAAATCGCAAAGCTCGAATCCCCCTCAGAAATAGCATCTGCCAAGCCTGCTACAAGTGTTGATGGATCCGATCTGTCCAAACTACCGAGCATCCCCACCAATGTACGCAGTGATAGTTCCGCGCGATCGCACGCAACTGGATCCTGCCGTATCGACAACGTGTTGCCCGGAGTGACTCTCCATGTGGAAGAATTCGTAGAGAACGTGAATCGGTTCACCGCGACAGAGGTTCTCGTACGCGAACGTCTTGACCGCAATGGCGACGTGAAGGACAGGGTGCAAAGCAGGTCCAATTACGTCGCAACGATTCAGAAACTGCCGTCGAGTTTCTATGTCGTGGACGAATATCGCGACAAAGCACCCGAAAATACCAGCCTTGGCGGCATGATCCGGGCTAACGTAGCTCCAGCGCTCGCTCTGATTTTTCATCCATCTCACATCGACGAATACGAGATGGAGTGCGAGGGGCCGGTCGATTGGTCGAACTACAAAACCTGGAGGGTGGACTTCTGGCAGCGACGAGACCGACCAGCCACCATGATTGGTTTTGAACTGGGACATAAGGAGTACACAATTTTGCTGAAAGGATCCGCGTGGGTCGACATGAGTAACTTTCAGATCGTCCACATGGAAACAGATCTCCTGCAACCTATACCGGACATGAAGCTCGACGGGCTGCATCAGTCGGTAGACTATGGCTCCGTTGCTTTCACGGGTACCGCGGGCTTTTTATGGCTGCCACAAACAGCTGAAGTAACGGCTGATATTCAAGGGAAGCGCCTGGTGGAACGACATACTTACAGCAAGTTCCAAATCTTCTCGGTCGATACTCAACAGAAGATCAGCCAGCCTCCCGACTCGCCAAATTGAACTTCGAGCCTTCAAGTCCTGGCCCAACTTCCCTCGTAAAGAAGGAAATTGAGGACGCTGATCAGGTGGCAGCACCTACTGAATCGAGAACACCCAACTGACACCGGGTGAACATCGCTCAGACAAGAGTGCGGATGGAAGGGTGGCGACAGAGGCGGCTTGGCGGATCGGAAAAATCAAAGAGCGTGCGCTATTCACCCTTGACCGGGACCGCCCTTCTCATGGAAGGACTTGTACGGTGCGTCATTGACTTCACCAAAAGCGGCACATAGGATGCGGGCTATAGGGGAAGGAGGAAGGGACACTTCCCCGTGACCACTAAAACCGCCGGTCACGACCCACTTGTTGGTAAGACCTTCGGCCACTACCGAATCATCGAACAAATCGGCAGCGGGGGAATGGGTGTTGTTTACCGCGCCCATGATGAGCATCTCGATCGGGAAATCGCCATCAAGGTACTGCCGCTTGGAACTTTGGCAGACGATTCGTCTCGGCACCGCTTCCGCAATGAGGCTCTCGTCCTTTCCAAACTGAATCACCCCAACATCGCCACCATTCACGACTTCGATACGCAACAAGGTTTAGATTTCTTGGTGATGGAATACATCCCCGGCGTGACGCTCAGCGAGAAACTCGCCCAAACGTCCCTACCGGAGAAACAGGTCATCGCTCTTGGTGCACAACTCGCCGAAGGACTGTCGGCCGCTCATGAACACTCGGTCATCCATCGTGACCTGAAGCCTGGGAACCTTCGCCTAACGAGGGACGGGCGCCTGAAGATTCTGGACTTCGGCTTGGCGAAGTTACGCGCTTCTGTTGCTGCGAGTCCAGCGTCGGAGACTCTCAGCACAACGCATGCCTTCGTTGGGACGCTGCCCTACATGGCACCCGAACAAATACTCGGCGGGGAAATAGACGCTCGTACTGACATTCATGCTGCCGGCGCGGTCCTTTACGAAATGGCCACGGGGCAACGAGCGTTTCCGATGCTGGATCGCTCGCAGTTGACGAGTGCAATTCTAGGAAGTTTCCCAAAGCCAGCAGACTCTCTTAGTCCGGGGCTATCCGCAGAACTGTCGCGCATCATCGGGAAGTGCTTGGAAAAGGAACCGGAGAACCGTTATCAATCAGCAAACGAACTGAATATCGACCTGCGGCGTTTGCAGTCGAGCGGGCTAGTTGAACTGCAACGCCTAGGGATGGGGCTCCCTCATTCGATGACCAGGGGCGTGAAACTCAGTCTGCTTGTTCTCACCTCCGCCCTTGCCATCTTGCTCGCTTTCAACATTTCAAACCTAACAAAGCGTCTCTCAGGCCGCGGTGCTACACCACGCATTGAATCGCTGGCCGTGCTGCCCTTGGCGAACCTTTCGGGTGATGCCCAGCAGGAGTACTTTGCAGATGGCATGACTGAAGCACTCATTGCCGAACTGGCGCAAATCAGCTCCTTGCGAGTGATTTCGCGCACATCGACCATGCGTTACAAGGGTTCAAACAAAGCCTTACCCGAAATTGCCCACGAACTGAACGTCAATGGCATCATCGAAGGGTCCGTGCTCCGTTCTGGCGATCGTGTGCGAATCACTGCCCAACTGATCGACGCCGCATCGGACACCCATTTATGGGCGAAGAGCTACGAGAGGGACCTTCGGGAAGTGCTGACGTTACAGCATGAGGTTGCGCAGGCCATTACCGACGAGATTAAGGCACAAGTTAGCCTGTCGGAACGAACACGCTTAGGAACCGCGCTACTGGTCAACCCGGAGGCCTACGAACTGTATCTTAAGGGGCGCTACTACAGAGATAAGCGTACATCCACGAGTCTGGCTGCTGCGAAAGAGTATTTCCAGAAGGCGATCGACATAGACCCCAGTTATGCCCTTGCTCATGCCGGGTTGGCAGACACGTACGCGTTCTTAGGAGGCATCTACGGGGTAGCCCCTCCAGCTGAAGCATTTCCGAACGCAAGAAAGGAAGCGCTGAAAGCCATCGATCTCGACCGTACGCTCGCGGAACCACACACTTCACTGGGCATGGTCAAATTCTGGTTTGACTGGGACTTTGCGGGTGCGGAGCGAGAATTTCAGCGATCCATAGACCTTAACCCTCATTACGCCTCCGCTCACCAATGGTACGCGTGGGAGTTGGCTGCAACAGGTCATTTTGACAAAGCCAGTGCGGAAACTAACCGTGCTTTGGAGAATGACCCTTTCTCGGTCCCTGTCAACACCAGCGGAATCTTTCTCTATCGGATGGAGCGTAAACTCGACCAAGCACTGGACCAGTGCAAGCGGACACTCGAGCTGGACCCAAAGTTTGCGCGGGCTCACGCCAATTGCGGACTCGTTTACCAGCAGGAGGGATTGTATGAGGACGCTATCGGAGAGCTTAAGCAGGCAGTGGACATTTCGGGTGGCAGCTCGGTGTACGTGGGATTGCTCGGATCGGCCCTCGGTCAGGCGGGCAAGAAGGCAGATGCGTTGAGAATTTTTGAGGAACTAAAGCGGCGCTCGAAGCGAGAGTACATCCCTCCTTATGATGTGGCAATCATTTACATGGGGCTGGGTCAAAAGGCCGAGTTCTTCTCGTGGACTATGAAGGCTTGTGAGGACCGTTCCAGCTATTTGGTGTGGCTGAAGGTGGACCCTGTGTTCGACCCGCTCCGTTCCGATCCACGCTTCAATGACCTCCTTGAGCGCATTGGCTTGCCACAATAACGATGTTCCCGATTTGTTTTTCTCTGCCAACCAACCAGAGGCGAGTACGCGAAGATTCAACAAGCCTCTGTGAAATCTTCCCGACGATGTTGTCAGTGCCTGGTTTGTCGGCAAACCGCCGACTGAGGTCCTGATACCACAATGGGCGGTAACCCCGTTCATCAGACACTACTCAGTCTCGGCACCGCTATTTCTTCACCTCACAACGTGTTCACGCGTTAACGCCATACGGTGGTGTAAACTCTCCGCGCTCCATAGAGAAGCCCGATAGCCAATTGGGAGAACATCCTTGAAACTACCGATCCTCGCCTTACTACTTCTCACCCCTTTTTCGGGTCTTCCGCAGGAAGCGGAGACATTCAAGCCATCCGAAACCAACGTGTGGGGCGCTGACTATCCCCGCGTCGACAACGCCGGCAAGGTTCAGATCCGCGTCAAAGCCCCCAACGCGACCACAGTGAAGCTCAACTTTTGGAGCGGACCGAAACTCGATATGCTCAAGCAGGCAGACGGATACTGGCTTGTCACCACACCGCCGATGGTTCCCGGCTTTCATTACTACACAGTTCAGATTGATGGCGCTGATGTGAGCGACCCAAGTACGCACGCTTACTTCGGAGGGGGGCGCCCCGTAAGCGCAGTAGAGGTTCCCGAGCCTGGCTCGACCTACTATTCCCCCGAGAACGTGCCACACGGGCAAGTCCGCGAAGTTTGGTACTTTTCGCGGGTCACCGGAAGCTGGCGGCACGCATTGGTGTACACGCCTCCGAAGTACGAAGAGCAGTCCACCGCCCGTTTCCCCGTTCTATATCTACAGCATGGAGCAGGTGAGGACGAGACCGGGTGGATCAGGCAAGGCCGCGCGAATTTCATACTCGATAATCTGCTCGCAGCGCAGACATGCAAGCCAATGATCGTGGTGATGGCTTACGGATACGCTGCCCGCGCCGGACAGCCGTTCCCGGATTTTATGGGTAAACCCTTCGGCTCGCCGGAAATGCTCAAAGGGATGCAGGAGATGGCATCGGTTTTTGAGGATGACGTCACACAGGCGCTTATTCCGTTCATCGACTCGAACTTTAGGACATTGAGCGACCGCGATCACCGTGCGATGGCGGGTCTTTCGATGGGCGGTATGCAGACCTTTCAGATCACACTCGATCACCTTGACCTGTTCTCGTACATCGGTGGATTCAGTGGCGCAGGTGGAATGCTCGTTTTGGGCGACCGCAAGCTTGATCCGAGTAAGGACTATAACGGCGTGTTCGCCGATCCCATGATATTCGCCAAGCGTGTACATCTATTGTGGCTCGGCGTAGGAACGGTAGAACCAGAGCGCATGCGCACGGGTCTCCAGCGCCTGCACACTTCGCTCAGTGAAGCGGGCATTCAGCACGTCTTCTATGAGTCTCCTGGTACTGATCACGAATGGCAGACGTGGCGACGCGACTTGAAGGACTTCGCGCCTCGCCTCTTCCAGTGACCACCGGTGAGCGAAAGTGCTCATTGAGACCACCCGGGTTACCGGTAACTTAGGTACTGGGCCAGTACGATCGCGGCGAGCAACCGTAGGTGCGTCAAACGTTAGCCCAGCCCGCAAGGGCTGGGACCCGAGACGCACGGATCGCCAGCACCGTAGGTGCGTCACTCATTCTTCCTCTTACTTCGTGAAGGCCAGTCCTTTCCGCCTGTCCTCCCATTGCCCCTTTTTTTCCGCCCAACTGCTCGCCCGTACCGTAGACGCCGCTCTTTCTCCGCCGCTATCATTCTCGTGAAGTGCGCAGCTCTGCTCACCGCCCTCACTGGGTCCGGACCGAGTCCACCAGATTTCTGCGCCTCAAAAGGATCAGAGGATTCATGCGCTTCGCGCAACCAACCGCCAGAACCCGCTTCTCTCCCTCTTCCTATCTCCTTCCCTTTGATAGATCTCCAAACGACCACTCCCGTATCTTCTTTACTCTGACAGATCTACGAAATAACAAGGGGTGCCCCTCTTCCCGCTCCGCAGCGTTCCAAAATGATTCGCCGCCCCCTCCCCTGCGCTTTTTAGTGGTAGTCGTGCGACTCCGTCTCTGCCGCCGTAATCTCCACTGGCATCACCCGCACCGCCTTGATCGAAATCGTCCCCTGGTTCTGCAGCACTCCATCCACGCGCAAAAACTTCTCCCGGTTCACAATCAACCTGCATTTGTCGTACAAATCCGGATGAATAATGATGTTTGCAATCCCCGTTTCATCCTCCAGGCTCAGAAACACGAACCCCTTCGCCGTTCCCGGCCTCTGCCGCGCAATCACGCATCCCGCCACGCGCGTATACGCGCCATCCGCCAGCCGTTCCAGATCGCACGCGCGCTCGATCTTCATCGCCGTCAGGCTCTTCCGGCAATACGTCATTGGGTGTGGGCCCGTCGTCATCCCCGACGCGTGAAAATCCGCCACCAGCCGTTCTTCATTCGTCATTTTTTGCAGCGGCGACGTTTCCGCCTCTTCCGGGATCGCATCCAGCAACGGTCCCGCCGGCCGCGCTGCCCGTTCCACTTGCCACAACGCCGTCCTTCGGTGCACCGCTTTCCCCAGCGAATTCAATGCGCCGACTTCACTCAGGCTCACCAGTTCCGTTTTCTGCAATTCCCGCACGCGCCGCGTCAGGTCGGAAATCCCGGTAAATTGCCCCAACTCCCTCTCCCGTATCAGCTCCGCCGCCGCCTTCTCTCGCAGTCCGCGCACATATCGCAGTCCGACGCGCAAACAAGGAACCTCCTTCCCTTCCTTGTTCACGGTACGCTCAATGGTGCAGAGCCAATTCGATTGCAGGATATCGATCGGCTTTACTCGCAGACCATGCCTCTGCGCATCCTTCACAATAGTCGCCGGACTGTAAAAGCCCATCGGCTGGTTGTTCAGCAGCGCCGCCGTGAACGCCGCCAGATAATGGCATTTCAAATACGCGCTCGCGTACGCGATCAACGCAAAACTCGCCGCATGCGACTCGGGAAATCCGTAACGCGCAAACGAAGTGATCTGCGTGATGATCTCTTCCTGCACCACCGGTCCAATTCCGTTCCGCTGCATGCCGTTTCGCAATTTGATCTCGATCTCCTTCATGCGGGCTTCCGAACGCTTGAAGCCCATCGCCCGCCGCAGATCTTCCGCTTCCCCGCCGGTGAAATTTGCCGCCGCCATGGCCATGCGCAGCAGTTGCTCCTGAAACAGCGGCACGCCCAGCGTGCGCTTCAGAATCGGCTCCAGCGACGGATGCGCATACTTCACCGCCTCCTGCCCCTGCCGCCGCCGCATGTACGGATGCATCATCTTCCCCACAATCGGCCCGGGGCGGATGATCGCCACTTGCACCACCAGATCGTAGAATTTCTCCGGCGCGTTGCGCGGCAGCGACGCCATCTGCGCTCGGCTTTCCACCTGGAACATTCCCACCGTATCCGCGCGTCGCAGCGTCTCGTACACCGTCGGATCATCCGCCGGAATCTGTGCCAGATCGATCGGGTGCCCGTAATGCCGCGGAATCAGCTCCAGGCACTCTTCCAGCACCGCCATCATCCCCAGCCCGAGCAGATCCACTTTGATGATACCCATCTCCGCGCAATCGTCTTTGTCCCACTGCACCACCACTCGCCCCGGCATTGTCGCCGGTTCCAGCGGCACCACTGAATCCAATTGACCCTGGCAAACCACCATGCCCCCAGAATGCTGCCCCAGATGTCGCGGCAAATCCTGGATGCGGTTGCACAACTCCAGATACTTGCGAATCAGAAAATGATGCAGATCCAGTCCGGCGTGCGCGAAATAATTTTTCCAGTTGTCTTCCGCGCCCCGGAATTCAAATTGCCCCACCAGGCTCGACAAGCGGTCCAATGTCTCCCCGTCAAATCCCAGCACTTTGCCGACTTCCCGCGCTGCCGATCGCCCTCGATACGTGATCACGTTCGCGGTCATCGCCGCACCCAGTTGCCCGTAGCGCTGGTACACATACTGAATCACTCTTTCGCGCTGGTCGCCGCTCGGCAAATCCAGGTCAATGTCCGGCCACTCGTCCCGCTCCTCCGAAAGGAAGCGCTCGAACAGCAGCTCCATCCCCACCGGATCGACCGCCGTAATCCCCAGCGAATAACACACCGCGCTATTGGCCGCCGACCCGCGTCCTTGCACCAGGATTCCCTCCTCCCGGCAATGGCGCACCATGTCCCACACGATCAGGAAATATCCCGCCAGCTTCAGCTTCTCGATCAGTTGCAGTTCGCGTTGGATCTGTCGCTCCGCCTTCTCATAGAGCTGCTCATTGCCTTTTGGGCTATACCGCGCCCGAAATCCTTCTTCCGTCCGCTTCTTCAGGAACGAATCCATCGTTTCGCCCTCTGGAACCGGATAGCGCGGGAATTCGTAGCCCAGATCCGCCAGCGTGTATTCCAGTTGCTCGGAAAGCCCCACCGTATTCGAGATGGCTTCAGGTAGATCGGCAAACAACCGCTGCATCTCCTCCGGCGATCGCAAATGCCGCTCGTCATTTCGCTCCAGCAAGCGCCCCGCCGTCTCCAACCGGCTATGGTTCCGAAGGCAGGTGAACACATCCTGAATCTCGCGATGCTCCGCGTGGGCATAGCGCACGCCATTTGTAGCCAGCAGCGGCAGGTGTAAACTCTCCGCCAAACGCACCGCAGCCTGGTTTCGTTGCTCTTCCAACGGGTCAAAATGCCGTTGCAACTCGACGTATACGTTCCCTTTTCCAAACAATTGCGTCAGTTTTTTCAGACTTTGCCGCGCGTTTTCGTACCCTTCATGCGCCAAGGACGCTGCCAAAACCCCTTCTTCCCCTCCCGTTAAGCACACTAATCCTTCCGCATGCCCCGCAATTTCTTCCAAAGTCGCTGCCCCAGTGCCCTTTTCTTTCTCCCGTAGCTTGTATTTTGTGATCAGCCGGCAAAGGTTCTGGTAACCGGTCTGGTTTCTCACCAATAGCGCCAAGCGCACGGGCCGCGCTGGAATCTGGTTCGGCAGCCACGCCGGCAGCCCCCCCCGGGCCCCCAGATCCCCCACGGAAACTTCCGCGCCAATATGCGCGCGCATCTTGCACTTCTTCGCTGCCACATGGAATCGCGGTGCGCCATACACTCCGTCACGATCCAGCAATGCCATCGCCGACATGCTGTGCTTTGCCGCCACGGCAATCAGGTCCTCGGGCAACGACGCGCCCTCCAGGAAGCTAAATGCTGAGTTGCTATGCAGTTCGATATACATCAGTCGTAAATTCCCTCCACAAACCAGCTATTCGAGCGCAGGTCCAGGTAAATCCGGTACAATGCGGTTTCTTCTTTGGTCGGCTTGCTTATCGCAAGGGGAGACTCGTATTTCGGTCGGAGCGCTGCGATCAGCACGTCCCACTCGTCACGAGCCCACGGCGATTCCGACCACCACCCCCCCTTCGCGCGAAATGGCCCGGCCAGCGCCAGTACCGCTCTTCGTGCTCCTTCACAGATCACCACCGCCGGCCGCTTTTCCTGCAGTTCCACCTTGGCCGGCAGCGGCGGCCGGAAAATCCGTAACGCCGCATGCACCGGAAACTCGTTCCTCCCCGACTCGCTCTGTGCTTCCCGTAACATGAACCGGTTCTGCCGGAATGCGCCGGGGCGGTGCGAATCAACCAGGGCCGGGACTCCCACCCTCCCCTCCCCCACCGTGTTTTCAATCCTCGCCAGCGTCACCTCCAGCGCTTCCGGTTCGGGACTCGGCGGCAGAAACAGCCCAAGCTGCCGCGTGCGCGCGCGCGTGGGCAGTGCCACAATGTGAATCTTTGTTACTGGCGCGCCCGGCGAATGCGCCTGCAAATCCAACTGCAACAATTTCAGCAGGAATTTCGCTTCCTTCACCGGCACAGGCAGCCGCAGTTTCCGGATGTGCTGCAACGGCTCCTTCCCACGCGAATCACCGGGCTGCAGCGTCAGCGTGACTGTCAACTCGTTCGTCGCTAGCACGTGCATCTTCAGCCGTAAACACAGTTGCTCCAGCAAGCGGTTCAGCACGAACAGCAACGACTCCAGTAAATCCACTGGAAAATCCAGGTCCATGCATTCTTCGAATTCCGACGGAAATTCTTCCACCAGCAGCGGCCGTACCTCCGTGCCGCGCGCCAACCGCTGCCACCGTCTCCCCGCCTGCCCCAGCCGCTCGATCACTGCAATTTCCGGCAGCGCCGCAAACTCCGCACACGTATGCACGCCCCACCGTCGCAGTGTTTCCAGCAGTTCGGCGGGTGGTGAGAGGGATGCCAGCGAAAGTTGACCTAGAATTTCTGACTCTTTTCCTTCAGGAACAACCGTGGTTCCGGAAAAACCGCGCGCCGCGCAAATCGCCGCTTCCGGATTCACCGCAATCGCCACTTGAGCTTCAAATCCAACTCCCTCAGCAACACGCTTCAAATCGCCGGCGATTTTCTTGTGCGACCCGAACAACTTCTGGCAACCTGCGATATCCAGCACCACGGTATCCGGCAAAGCGTCTTCCGCTTGTTTCGGTCCCTGCTCGATCCGCGGCGAAATCGTCCACGCGCAATCGAGCAGTGCTGCCTGCGCCGTCGCTTCCTGTGAAGCCGACCTCCACCTCCATTCAATCGGCCCGCAAGCTTCCGCTTGCAATTTCGTCATTTCCAGTTCGACCCCCAGCTCCCTCGCCAGCGAATTCGCGCTGAGCACTCTGGTGAGCGGCGGCGCGCCTTGAAAAATCACCACAGCCTTGCCGCGCAATTCCGGGTCGAGCCTCATCACGGCTTGCACTGGAAAATCGGGGACGAAGATACATGCGAAGGCCACGTGCCAAACCCCTGGTAGTTGGAAGAGGAAGCGGTAGGGGAAACGGTTTAAAAACTATTCGACCATAGACTTCTGGCCATCCACTGCGCTGAACCCATCGGCGGCAAGCCGATCCGGGAACTCAAAATCTGTCCCTCCATGGCGAATCCTTGCAACGTCGGCAGTTGCGAGGTCTCTCCCGGCGCGCTAGCCGAACTCCAGCTTTCCGATTTGCGCTCGCACCGCAGGACCACTGAAGAACAACTTTTCGCATATGAATTTTCGCCCAGCAGCAACAAAATCGTGGGCGTATCCTCAATCGCCCGCCGGAAACGGAACCAGATACTTAGCTCAATCCGCCGCGCATCCACCCACGAAACATTTCCCAGGTCGAACACCACCACACCCCATCCGCCGGCGTGCAGTAACAGGTCAGTCGCTCGCAGCGCTTGTTCCAGTTTTTTCCATGGCTTGTTTTTGCCGCCCGATTTTCGCAAAAAGTTGTTTCCATTTTGAGGTTGCACCCAATCCGCAGGCTCTACTAACTTCGTTGCTTCTTTTGAAACAACGGGCGTCGACGCCTCCACTGTCCAGGAAAACTTCTTGCTCCTGTCAGCCTTGCCCATCACCAATGGAATCGCACTCTCGATTCCGCGAATCTGATCGCGCGGATGCGTCCAGCCTCCAGCCCCACGTTTTTTTTCTCGTGTTGTTGTGGACGAAGGTGTTGTTTGTCGCTTCGGTAACGAAACATTCTTTTTCGGTGGAGCGCCTATCGCGGGTTCGCCACAGCGAATCCACAAGACTCGCGACAAATCCACTCCCGCCGCCGCCAGCGACATGGGATCCAGTGAATCCGAAACATCCACAAACGCGCACGTCTCTTGCCGCGCCGTGGTTTGCGCCAGCAATGAAAAACTCAAGCTAGTGCGCCCCGAAGACGAAGTGCCGCAGACTTCAACCAGCGATCCACGCGGGAAACCACCGCGCAAAAGCGCATCCAGTTCGTCGATACCCGTCGATTGCAACTCCGTCGGAATGCGATGCCGGAAGCCGTCAAGGCCGAGACCAAAATCGGGGGAGAGCAGCAGGGGTGAGGAAGCAGTCATAAGTTTCGCTTTTTATTCGCCTACGCAGAGAATAGACCTTTGCCCTTCCCCTGTCAACCTCCGTCCCTGGCCAACGCGATTCTCCTCGTCTTTGTTGTGATTCTTCGCTCATGTTCCATTCGGGTAGCCCAAACCCTGAGCTATGCCGTAAAATAAATGTCTGTCGGGGCGTAGCGCAGCCTGGTAGCGCGCCTGCCTTGGGCGCAGGAGGCCCCCGGTTCAAATCCGGGCGCCCCGACCACTAACTCACTAAATCCTTGAAGCACTTCCTGCGCGGCATCTCCACTACTATCCAACTCCAATAATCCTCATGGGACTGGAAACAGGTGCCACGGTCAAGTAGTTGAGGCAGGTCGTCAGGCGCTTGAGGACAGCGTAAACTACTGTGGCCATGCACCTGGGAGACAGATTGGAACGACGTGCCGTTGAAGCACTGGCCGGCCGCGGCGCAGAGCTCGAACGCTTGCAGGCTTTTGCCTTAGGAGATGAACCGCTAGTGATGCACATTCAGGGCATCCCTGGCATAGGAAAAACTCATTTACTGAATGCGCTGGCCGCACGTATTGGAAAGGCCGCTGTCGTTGTGCGGATCGACGGCCGTTGGTGCGAGCCGTCCCCGGCGGCCTTGTGTCGAGCGATTTGTAGGGAAATCGGTGCCTCGGAATCCGAAAATTCCAAGTTAGTAGCGACCAGATTGTCAAAAGGAGCCAAGCGGACTCTCCTGGTCCTCGACAACTACGAATCTTTCCGTCTGATTGACTCTTGGCTAAGGCAGGTTTTTCTGCCCTCACTCGGCGACAGCGTGCGCACAATCCTGTCCAGCCGCGAGCCACCCCGGCCAGCGTGGCACATTGCCCCGGCGTGGAGAGGCCTGTTCGACTCTATGCTTCTTGAAACATTTTCTCCGGAAGTGGCTCTCGAATTTTTGACCTCGAAGGGTGTGCCGGAGGGCAGCGCTCGAGAGTTAAATCGGGTTACACGCGGACATCCGTTGGCACTTTCCTTGGGATTGGCACTCCACTTTGCGGGCGGGCAGGTGCACGCGAGAGCAGCTGCTGGTCATCAGGTATTGGAGCATATGGCGGCTCTCTTTCTGGAGGATGCCGATTCAGGAACCATACAGGTCGTACAAGCCGCCTGCCTGGTCCGAACAGCCACCGCACCACTACTGGCAGCCATGCTGCCGCATATCCCAACCGACGAGGCTCTGGATCGTCTGCGTGAGCTGCCATTTGTTAGCGTAGGTCCTCACGGACTGGTTGTGCATGAGGCCGTACGCATGCCGGTGACGGCAACTCTCAAGTCCGGTGATCCGGCGCGATACCAGGCGTACCGGCGCGCAGCTTCGCAGGTCGTGCGTGACCAATACAGGCAGGCACCTCGATCCGACCACTGGCGTTGCACCGCGGACGTGCTTTACCTGCTTGAAAACGAGAACCTGCGCGAAGGTTTTTTCCCCACCACGGAGAGTCCGCTTTCCGTCGAACCCGCCCGCGCCGAAGATGGGACATCAATTTTCGCGATAATTCACAAATTCGATGGACCGCAGGCGCGTCAAGCGCTGGAGCAATGGTGGCACTACCATCCAGACTCGTTTTTCGTCGTGCGGGACGAACATGGCGACGTGCAAGGTTTCTACCAGGCAATTGTTGCATCGAAGGTTCACAAAAGCGTGCTTGCGAGAGACCCGCTTGCGGCAAGCTGGGCCAAGGATCTGCCGCGTTCAGAAGACAGGGCCGCTGCTCTCTGGCTGCGGCGTACGTTGGATCGCGACACCGGAGAAGGGCCGTCATCTGGCCAGGCGGCCTGCTGGCTCGACATCAAACGTACCTATTTGGAATTGCGTCCACGCTTGCGCTGGGTCTACACCTGCTACCGTGACGCGGAGCTATATCGCCGCTCCTTCGAACAGTTGGGATTCCGGTTGGCGGACGAAGGCCGCCCGGTCCTCGACAGGATCATCCAACACACATTTCGTCTCGACATGGGAGTGGATTCCGTCGATGGCTGGCTTGGCAACCTGCTGGCCCAGGAAACCGGCATGGCAACGGTCGAGACAGAATGTTACTCGTCTTTGCTGGATGAGCAAGCGCGTGAGTTGGTGGTGAACGGAAGGCGAATTGGCCTGACCCCGCTTGAGTTTGGGCTCTTCGCGTATCTTGTATCCAGGCCGAACAAGGCTGTGGCTCACTACGAACTGGTGGAGGCGGTCTGGGGATATGGAAAGGAAGCGTCAACCAGCAACGTGGTTGAGGCGGTGGTGCGCTCCGTACGACAGAAGCTGGGAGCGCACCGAAACGCGCTGGAGACGGTGCGAGGAGTTGGCTACCGATATCGGCCGACGGCATAAATTTGCGCTCCCCACATCGAGCTGTGTGTTGGTTTAGGGGCGAGCCTCAAGAATCAGGTTGAACGGCGTTTCCATGGCCACCCTCGCGCTCCGGAAACCCGCCTCCTTGAGGATTGTAAGCAACTGGGCCGCTCCGGCCTGCGCTCCTAGCGAATAGCGTCCTCCCTGCGATACTGCGTTCTGGGTACAGAAGCCAGCGGAAGCCGCATAGTACATCCTTGCTACAGGGCCGACATTTTCCTCAGGCCGGTCCTTTGCGAACGGCTCCACAAGCATGAGTGTGCCCAAGGGAGCCATAGCTTGTCGCGAAGCCCAGACAGCTTCCAGCGGATCACCCATGTCGTGGAGTGCGTCCATAAAGCAAACCAGGTCGAATTTCTCCTTACTGCTCGCAAGCACCCGCGGGGTTGCCACCTCAAACCGAACCTGATCGGCCACTCCGGCGTGTTTCGCTCGTTCCCGCGCCACGGCGATCGAAGATTCGTGGTAGTCAATTCCCACGAACTCTGACTTCGGAAATGCCTGGGCCATGAGGATGACCGAAGCGCCGTGCCCGCAGCCGAGGTCGGCCACGCGCCCGCCGTTGGCCAACCGCTCCTGAACACCGCTGAGCGATGGAATCCAAGTTTGAGTCAGGTGCGCCCGGTAACCGTTGCGAAAAAAGGCCTCTGTTGCAGTGAACAGCCGGCAATCGTGTTCGTGCCAGCCCATTCCCTTGCCAGACCGGAACGCGGCGAGGATTTGATCTTCGTCGTGCCACAACGAAGCTGCTACGTCGAAAGCCGGCGTAAGAAATACGGGGCTATCCGGATTCGCCAATACAAAAGCGTGTTCTGGCGGCAGTAAGTACTGGCTGGTATTAGCGTCGAACACCACATATCCCCCGGCGACCTGCCCGTTCAGCCACTCTCGCACGGAGCGCTCATTTGTGGCGGTGCGCCGGGCCAGTTCCTCCGCGCTGATCGGACCACTCTCAGCCATGGCCCGGTAAAGGCCCAGTTTGTGGCCAAGGTTGGTCATGACACCAGCCATGGCGGCTGCGAGATCGGTCACCACCTGACCGGCGAATTGCTCGATTCTCTGTGGCATATCTTCTCTTACAGGCTTTGTGTTGGGACTCTGCATTATCGGCCTCCTGCTACCAAGGCGCCTGATTCTGAATATTGCGCGCCGATATTCCCCAGGGGAGCCCGCGTGAGGGCCGAGAGTGAACTGTCTACATCCCATAGCTGAGACTCTGCGGATACCACGGCAGGATTGCGGCGCACCGCCTGGATCACGGGATGGTTCAGGTAAGCCTCGGCAGTTTCACGGCTGGCAAACAGATACATGCCTCCCATCTCGAGCTTTTCCTTCTGAAAGATCCATATCTTCCAGATTAGACCTTCTGCCAATGCAACGACGGTAGCGGCTTCTCGACTCTGGGCCAGCAAGACATCCGGCACCACTCGCAACTTGAGGCGTAGGTGCAAGACGGTGTAACTGGCAGCACTCTTCTCTGACATTTTGTTCCTCCCATGTTTGTATCTCTGCATCGATAGCAGTCACGGTTGAGTCTAGGGCTCTTGGAAGTTCCAAGATGAGAGCAGGATGAGAACATCATGAGAATTGGGCACTACGCCGATGTCCTTCACGCCAAACACAAGCGGTGGGACCGCACTGGCCTGCAGTAGAATTGAGTCGGGTACATGCTGACAACTTTCCGCGACGCTCCCCCAGGATAAGCCAGCCCCATGGTTTCACCAGCGCATTGGGCGCGGATTCCGTACACCTCAGGAGATCTCATGAACACGACGTTACCGAGTCACTTGCGAAAAGTGTTGCGACTTGCCTCGTTCGCCTTCCTTGTTTCGCTCGGCCTCGGCCCAATTGTCGCAGGGCAGCAGGCGCCGCTCATGCCCATGCACGAAAGATTCGAGGACGGCGCCGAATTTCGCTGGCTGAACAAACCTGTACTCGATTCAAAGCTCCTCGATGGCATGGAGGACCTTTCGAACTGGACGTTCACCGGCGCCGGCGAAATGGACCTGGCAACCGACCACGTAAAGGCTGGTCAGTACTCCTTGCGCTTTCGTTCCACCACGAATGTGGCGCAAGTCGAGGGCGCTGGAGAATGGGAGGACCTGGTCGTTACCAGGAAATTTTCCGGCGAAGACTGGAGTGCTTACAACCGCATTTCGCTGTGGGTCTATCCCGACGTGAATGGTGCGCCTGCGCTGTCCTGCTCGCTCACTCTCCACAACGACGGAGCCCATAAGCTTCCGGATAGCTATAACGAAGGTCGCCACGAATCGATTCCGCTACGCAATCATGCCTGGAACCACGTCGTCTGGGAGATTGCCCCGCTCGACCGGGACCGCATCACCGCGCTCGATTTTGCCTACAGCTTGCCTAAGAAATATCCTGATCCCGGCGACCAGACCATCCTGGAAATCGATCAGCTCGAATTGCAAAAAGTCGTAACCGACCATGTCGAAGGTTGGGACGTTGCCTCCAGCAAGATCGCGTTCAGCCAAAGTGGCTACACCCTCGGTGCCACCAAAACCGCCATCGCCAGCGACCTGAAAGCGTCTGAATTTTCGATCATCGATCCGGAAACTGGCCAGATCATCCTCACGAAACCGGTGGCGAACGAAAGCACCCCACTCGGAAAATTTCAGGTGCTCGACTTTTCGGAAATTCGCACGCCGGGTACATACGCCATTAAAGCCGGAGACACCCTGACCCGTTCGTTCCGAATCGGCGACGACGCGTGGCGCAGCAGCACCTGGAAAGCGATCAACTTCATGTACAGCGAACGTTGCGGCACGGTCATCCCGGGAATCCATGGCGTCTGCCACCTCGACATTTACACTTCGCACGACGACAAACGCATCGTCGTGAACGGCGGCTACCACGATGCCGGCGACCTTTCCGCCACCGGAAACACTCCGGGTATGGTTTATGGACTATTGGCACTCGCCAGCAATCTGAAACAGCAGAACGCCGATCCGGTTTTGGTGGCTCGGCTCCTCGACGAAGCACGCTGGGGCCTGAACTGGGTCCTCAAAACGCGCTTTGGCGATGGCTTCCGCAGCACAGGTCAGCTCGTCAGCTATTGGACCAATGGCATCATGGGCGATGGCGACGATCGTTTCGGCAAGGCAATTAACGATCCGGAATGGAATTTTCGTGTGGCCGGTGTCGAAGCACTTGCGGCGCGCGTCTTACTTGAAAGCGATCCGGAATTGGCTCGTCGCAGCCTGATCACCGCCGAAGAGGACTGGAAATTTGCTGTCGAAGGCCTGAAGACAGCCGCGCCACTGCCCGAAGTCTACGGCGCGAAAGACACGCTCGAACAACTCTCGTACGGGGTGGTCACATCCGCGGAGCTGTACGCAGCAACGGGTGAGCAGCAGTACAAAGATGAAGCCGTTGCGCTCGGCGACCTCGTGCTCGCGTCGCAGGAACGCAAGCTTCAGCCCTGGTCCATTCCGCTTACCGGATATTTCTATACCGGCCCAAGACGCGAATATCTCTTCCATCGTTTTCACATGGGTCAGGAACAGGAACCCGTTGTCGCTCTCGTGCTATTGTGCCAGGAATTTCCGGATCACCCGAACTGGATGAAGTGGTATTCCGCGGTCGTCCTTCATTCGCAGTACTACCTGAAAGCCATCGCGCCGCTGGACGCACCCTACTCCGTCCTGCCCGCCGCGGTTTACCGCGAAAGTGAAGCCCAACTGATTCCCGAAGCCAAGAACTGGACGCCTCTTCGCGCCGCCGACCGCGACGCCTATGTCGAGGAAGTGAAGCGAGGTGTGCCCCTCGGCGGCGAATATTATCTGCGGCGATTCCCTGTGTGGTTCGACTTCCGCGGCAACTCTAGTGTCCTGCTCTCGCAAGCCAAGGCCCTCTCTTCTGCGGGACGCCTCCGTGGCGATCTCGACGCCGTTGACCTGGCGCAGCGGCAAGCCCAGTGGTTCGTCGGGCGCAATCCCTTTGCCTCTAGCCTGATGTATGGCGAGGGATACGACTGGACTCCTCTCTACAGTGTGCGCTCGGGACAAATGGTGGGTGCGCTTCCCGTCGGCGTTCAGACACGGGGCTTCGCCGATGCCCCCCACTGGCCAACTCAGATTTGTTGGACGTACAAGGAAGTCTGGACCCAGCCAGTCGGTCAATGGATTTGGCTGATGCAAGATTTCAGCGTGCCCGCCGTTGTGCGAGGAGTCGCGCGCACGGAAACCCGTGCCCCGATCGAATTTCGTGAACAGAAAACAGGCCAAAAGACTTCGCTGGCGCCGGCTGCGCGCGATGGTGCATTTGAAACCACTCTCCCGGAAGGCCGCTACGATGTGAGCCAAGGCTCCGTTCACGCCGCAATCACTGTGCTGGCGGGCGAGTCGTATCGCATCGATTTGCGCCCCGACCATGCCTTCGACTTTGCAGTCACGCAGCAGCAGAGTGGCAATACTGAAATCACGATTCGCATCTCTGCCCACGGTGCGGGACGCCACAGCTTCGCGATCCGCACCGACAATCTCACACTTGTCGAAGCGTCGAAGCAAGAGATCGATCTGGACGCGACCGGAAGCGGCGAACTCGTCTGGCACGCACGCATCACCTCGCCGGACACTCCATGGGTTGCTGTCATCATTCCAGACGGCGTGATGAATGAACGGCGCGAACTCACGGGCGCAGCAACACACTCGGCCAGCGAAGCGCGCTGAAACATCTTACGAACCGGCGTAAAGCTGAAACGGCGCCCAATAGAAGGGCTTGCGAAAAACAGTCCCCGCATTCGCGTGCAGAATGAATAGTTTCGCGTTTCGCAGCGCCACCGCTGGATCTTCAGATTGATCCAGCCCTTGATACAACTTGTCCATCAACTGTCCGGTTGACGACGCGTCGCTCACTTCCCATAGAGAGGCAATCACATTGTGCGCCCCTGCTCGTAAGAAGGCCCACGAAAGCCCGACTAGCCCTTCCCCAGCGTACGCCCGCGTCCCCGCTGCGTTGCAGGCGGAAATTGTCACCAGTTCTGCCTTCAGCGGGTGCTGCACGATATCCCGCGCATAGAGCTTGTAGGTATCCCCTTCCCGGCTCAGAATCACGGCGGATTCGAGCGGTCGCGTCAAACTGGCGGTCCCGTGAGTTACAAAATGCAGATAGGCAAACTCTTGTGGAGCGCTCCCAAGATACGCCGATGGCGTTGCTTGTTTCCCTTCCAGAACCTTCCGCTGTCCGGCGTCGAAATGCGAGGAAACCTTCTGCATCTCCACTTCGCTCTGTGGCAGCCGTGGAAACTCCTTGTTGGGAGACTCCGTGTTTCCCACGAGTAGGAGGCTTCTCCTCCCCACGTCGGCTCTTTGGTTCGCCGCCGCAAGCAATGTCAACGATCCCGCCGTCGACACCGTGACATCTTCGATCCAGTAGTGCGGCTCCGGATTCGGTACAATCAGCGTTTCAAAATTCAGGGCGTACAAGTTGTCCGAAGGCACGATGATCACGCGGGAATTCCCTGGAATGAGTTTCTGCACCGGCGCGACCAGCACCTCGTAGAGTTTCTTGCCGTTCGCGTCTCCCGAACCCAACACGTCTGCTCCGCCTACAATCGCCTTCCTGTAACTCTGGAGCGCTGGGTCGATGTCAGATTGCTTCAGCAGTGGTACGCAGGTCGTTTTCTCCGGCGCAATCACCCACACATATGAGTGTTCCGGTCCTACCCAATAGAACAGCAGGATTGAGTGCAGGCGCTGGGCCGTTTTTTGCGGACGAAAATTAGCTGCACTCAGTGAAACCGAATCCGCCCTTCCCAAACCTTCCGCCAAGGTTCGCGCACGGCTCAGTTCCGCTACGCGCAATGCTTCCTGCGGCTGTTTGCGCGCCACCAGAAAATTCACATAGTCGTTGTAAAAGGAAATCACCGATGCCAGAAACGATAGCCGCAACTCTTCCGCCCCCACGGACGACCGCACCCCTTCGATCGTATCCAGCAAGTGGCGATACTCTCGCTCTGCGTCGGTAGTCGCGCCTTCCTGTGTGTAAATCTGCGCGAGTTTCGCTTCCGCTCCCCACTTTTGTGGAGCCTCGCTTCGCTTGTCCTCCAGGATGGCTCGAAACGATTTCTTCGCACCCGCAAAATCCCGCTCCTCTTGCTGGATTTGCGCGTGAACGAGGGCCAAATCTCCTAACGCCGCCACGTCCGTGTCCCCTTGCGTCAGACCTTTCGCTTCTTGATAGTATTTTTTGGCCCCGTTGATATCGCCATCGTCCAACGCGATCGACGCCAACGCGTTCAGATACTGCAGCAGAATTCCCTTGTCATCCTGCGCCCGAGCCAGGTTGAGTCCCTGGAGCAGGTACTCCTTCGCGTGCTCCGAATCGCCTTGCTGGGAGTAAGTATTGGAAATCGCCGCAAGCCAGAAGATTTGATCGGCCACGCTGCCCGTTTGCCGCGCCAATTCCTCCGCCTGCTTGGAGAGCGCCAGAGCATTCTCGTAATCGCCCAGCTTACGGTAACACCACGCCGTGTTGCCAAGGATCAGACCTTGCGAGGATCGCGCGCCCGCCGCCTGCGCCACTTCTAACGCAGCACGGTTCCATTCCACCGCCTCGTCATAGTGCCCCAGCCGCGTGGACACAATGGCCAGCCCGGTCAGCGCGGATGCTTCAGAATACAGGTCGTGTTGTTCGCGGGCGCTCTGCATCGCCGCGCGGTAGCCAGATTCGGCGCAGCCAAGGTCATTGGCGATGAAACACACCGTGCCTCGGCGAAGCGCAACTTCGCCGTTTAACTCCGGATGCTTGCTCTCAGCAATGCCTCCGGCTTGAGAAACAGCTTCCACGGCCTCGTTCAGACGCTGCGTGTTGGCGAAGGAGAGTGCTTGTACCAGTTTTCGACGGATGGCGAAATCGCTATCCCGGAATTTCGCGGGGGGTTCCGCGCTCACCAGGGCCAGGGCTTCGTTGTACTTTCCCTCTTGGATCAGAGCTTGCGCTTTGATCCAGGTGAATCGCCAATGCCACTCGGAGTCGTCGCTCGGATATTGCTTGAGGGCGTCCTCCGCCATGGCCACCGCGGACGCGAGGTTTCCCTGTCTGAGCGTCAGACGTGCTTGCTCAAAAGTGGCTTGTGGATCTTTCCGGTGCCGGCAACCCGCCGTTACCAGCAGGAGGCAGGCTAGGATCACCCGCCACTTGGTGGACGCCCATTCGTTCCGGACTGCCCCGAACTGCCGCCACCGCCATTTGGCGACCCCAACTCGAACCGGATCATGGTCAGCGTCTTGGTACCGTGCGTCTGCACAAGCTCTGCCAAATAGACCTTGCCGAATTCCGGAATCTCCAACACGTGCCCGTGGTGTCCGTGCTGCTTGATGCCTGGGCACTTCTCCGGTTTCAGTTCCTTGACGAGAGAGCAAACGATCACTCCTTGGGGTTCAATTTTCTTCGGCAGCTTCCAGGCGCCAAAGGGACTCTCCGCCATTTTCCTGAATTCCGAGTTACTTGCAAACTGCTTCCTTGCGTCCGCAAACGTCTTCATCTGGAGCGCCAGCTCGTGATGCAGTTCTACTTCGATCTCGTGCCCGGCAATCCGCAGGTTCTCAAACCGGCTGCCAATCACTACGCTCTCCGGTTCGCTGCCCGTCTCCCAACTCGACGCGACTCGCGACACAATTCTATCCGCGGTGATCACGTCTAGAATGTTCAAGCCTTCCACGACCGACGTCGCCAATGTTGTGTGGATGCACCTGTCATCGATGAACTTCTCGCTCCCGGAAACCTGTGAGTATCCGCTCTTGAACGATACGGTCTCATTGAACCGGAAATTCTCCACACGCGAGCTTCCATGTCCTCCGGTGATGGGCAGTGAAACTCCTGCTTGTACCTCAATCAGGCGTTCAATGGGCCGCGTAAAATGTCCGCTGAACGCATGAGCCCACGCGTGGTAAAGAAACGGCGTTGCCTTTTGTGTCATGGGGGACGCTCCAGGTGATTTGTAATCGAGTTGCCGTTCTACTAAACCTATTGGCGATACGTGACCGTGAACGGAATCCGTTGGACATCGGGCGAACCGCTGCCTGCCGAACTTCCACCCTCTCCGGTTATGACGAGTTCATATTCGCCCGGCTGCACTCTTCCGCCAGGCACCGCCACATGCAATTCCGTGTTTGCTAATTCGCCTTTCACCGTAAAGCTTAGCGCCGTGCTTCCCTTGCTATCCACGAGCCTGCCGATGTACCTGGGATACGCTGTCGCCGGAGTGAAGTCGAAGTCCAGCGCAAAACTCTCATCCGCCCCTATCGTGACCGTCGCACTGTTTTCGCCGCGCGTCGCCCCCTGCAGGTGATACGTCGAGCTGAATGCCGGAGCCCCTATCTCCTGCCCCGCAGTCCGCTTCAGCGATGGAATCGTGCTTACGTTCTGGAAGATCACAACCGCCGCCAATGCCACCACGGCCGGCACTGCAATCGCCGGGCGCAGCCACGCAAACCAACTCGCCTTTTCCGGCTGCTTCACCGCTGCAACTTTCTTAGCCTTCGGAGGCTCTTCCAGTATCATCCGGCTTGCGGTCACGAATGTCGCCAGGTGCTTCACATCGGCCGCGCATTCCGCGCAATCAAAGTAATGTTCTTCAAACTCATCCCGGAGTTCGGCCGGTAGCTCTCCCAAGACGTACTTTTCAACGGCCTGTAGCCGCACTACTTCTGAATGATCCATACTCCCTGTCCACTAGATAGTGCAGCACCCGTTCATTTCGTATCACCTCACCGGCGATTTCACGGAAGAAACCGGTGGCGTTTCCCCGCCCTGAGCGAAACTGGAGCGAAACCTCTCTTTCGCCCGGTGGATCAACACTCGCAGATACTGCCGGTCCACCCCGAATTCCCGGCAAACGTCATCCTTTTCTTTATCTTCCAGAAAAATCGCTCGCAGCAGCTCGCGGTCGCGTACCTTCATGTCTCCAAGAATCTCTCGCACCTTTTCTTTTGTTTCTTGCGTAATCAAGGCGTGCTCGATGTCCACAACCCGATCCGGAAACTCCAGGTGCTCAGGTTGCAGCGGTTCCCGTCGCTGCGAATCTCGCGAACTCTCCCGCAAGACATTCTTGCAAACTGAGTTAACAAACGCACCAAATCTCTCCGGTTGGCGCACCCCGCCGTCGCGCCGGAGTATGGCTATGACCCGCGTCAGTGTCTCCTGCCGCACGTCTTCCACTTTCTCGGGTGGCAAGTAACGTGCCCGAAGCATGATGCCAAGCAAGCGAGCAAAGTACTGCACGAAGTGCTGTTCGGTCTCTGGGTCCCCATCCCTCAACCGATCAACATAGGGCTTGTCGAATGTAAAAAGCTCCAAAAATCCCTCTGGGACAGTCGGCGCGAGTATAACTTCTGCTTCCCCTAACACGCAATGACCCATTGGTTTACCCCAAAATGAAACGTTTCTTGCTTTTCTCTCACTACTTAGCAAGGAACCCTTTGCACAGAGGTTCCCTTGCCTGAGGACAGTCACCAACTCAGGTTCCCCAGGGCGCGTCCTTCGGACCCTGACCAAGGCGCGCCCCCTCCTTTTTCAAAAAGGGGCACGGGATCAGTGGAGGAATCGTGGCTAGTCAACCCCAGATCAGTTCTTATACAAGCGAGATTTGCGCTGACGCGTCGCCGGCGAAGCCTCCCAAGCTGCTCGTGCCGGGGACGCGGGAGCACACTGCCATCAACGCCCAGCAGATTGTCGCCCACAGCCTCGAGTTCGTGGCGCGGCCTGGCCGAGCCGAGGGAATCCAATCCGAGATTCCCCTGGCCATGGGGCATGCCTTTAGCGCGATAGATGGATTCGTCGGTTGCCTGGTCCTCGTTTCGGAACAGGAAGCTCGCCTCGTCACGATCATTACCCTCTGGAAGGGTTCGAACCGTCTCGAGCGGTGCAACGACAGTACCCAGCGGCTCCAGAAGTGGCTCGCGCCTTATGTGGACAGCTGGCTTCGCACTCGCGCCTATACGTCCTTCGTCACCGCGCCTCATCAGTCCCTTACGGCGTCTGGCCGTGAAGAACCGGCGACGACTCATCTCCAGTAAATACTTTGGTCCTTCATCTCTTAAGAAAGCGGGTAAGGCTGTGCATCACTCGGGAAATACCTTCGGTGTCGCGGCAACGGGAACCGCAAAAATGGAATCCACGTCGAGTCAGGTGCTTTGTGGAGCGAGCAATTGCGACAGCAACAGCATCATCATTCTGTCTGGCCAGGATCTCTGCCTGGAACACTTTCTCGTCAAGTGTTATGAACGGCTCGATTGGGTGGAATCGATCGCTCGCAGTCGCCGGCTCGAAACCGATGTCGCCGCAAAGGCGCGCGAACTCTTGTTCGAGTGTGCCAATCAAACTCTGGTCGTCTGTTTGGGCAGGCAACCGTTGAACAATCTCGAGCGCTCCCGCTTACTCGAAATCATGCTGCAGTGCAATGATCTTCAGGTGCAACTCCGCCGCCCTACGCTGCAACCCTCCTGATTCAAGACGATAACCCTGGGGGTCCTGTCGCGATGGGCCCCTATGTCCGGGCGGTTTCCCTGACTACTCCCCCCTGACTCGTTCTTAAATCTCTACTGAAAAAAAGTAAGGTTTCCATTATACTGGCCGGACGCAATTCGCAGTTCCCTTCACTCTGGAGAACTCCTCATGGCCATCGCCACGGTCAACCCCGCCACGAACGAAGTGGTGAAAACCTTCACCGCGCTCACCGACGCGCAAGTCGACGACAAAATCGCGAAGGCCGCCACTGCCTTTGAGTCTTACCGCCACACTTCTTTTGTCGATCGTGCCCGCTGGATGAAAAAAGCCGGCGACATTCTGGACGCCGAAAAACAAGACCTCGGCCGCATCATGACCCTCGAAATGGGCAAAACCCTCGCTTCTGCGGTCGCCGAAGCCGAAAAGTGCGCTGGTGCCTGCCGCTATTACGCCGAACACGCCGAAAAATTCTTCGAAGACGAAGTCATCCCGACCTCCGCCGCCAGGAGCTACATCCATTACCAACCGCTCGGCATCGTTCTCGCCGTCATGCCCTGGAATTTCCCGTTCTGGCAGGTATTCCGTTTCGTTGCGCCCGGCTTGATGGCCGGCAACGTCGGGTTGCTGAAACACGCTTCCAACGTCCCGCAATGCGCTTTGAAGATCGAGGACATCGTCACTCGCGCCGGTTTTCCCGACGGTGTGTTCCAGACGCTTCTGATCGGCGCCGCGCAAGTCGACCGTATCCTCGATGATCCTCGGGTTGCCGCGGCCACCCTCACGGGAAGCGAGCAGGCCGGGATTCAGGTCGGCGTTTCCGCCGCAAAGCGTATTAAGAAGGTCGTTCTCGAACTCGGCGGCAGCGACCCTTTTATCGTCATGCCTAGCGCCAATCTCGAAGAGGCCGTCTCCACTGCCGTGAAAGCCCGTTGCCTCAATAACGGCCAGTCCTGCATTGCCGCTAAACGCTTCATCGTTCATGAGCAGATCGCGGATCGATTCGAGAAAGAGTTCGTCAAGCGCATGCAGTCCCTGAAACTGGGCGACCCCTTCGATCCCATGACTGAAGTAGGACCGCTCGCCAATCCAGACGCCGTCAAGGACCTGGATGCCGACGTGAAGAAGACTATTCTCGCCGGCGCCAAACTCCTCACCGGCGGCGCACCCGTTCCCGGCCCGGGCAACTTCTATCAGCCCACTGTTCTGACCAATATCCCAAAAGAGTCTCCCGCCTATCGCGAAGAATTCTTCGGTCCCGTCGCCAGCATTTTCCGCGTGAAGAACATCGATGAATCCCTGGCCATCGCCAACGATTCGCGTTTCGGCCTCGGCGCTAGTGCTTGGACCAATGATCCTGCGGAACGCGAACGCTTCGTCAATGATCTCGAGGCCGGTATGGTCTTCATCAACCAGATGGTCGCCTCCGACCCCCGGGTTCCCTTTGGCGGCGTGAAAGCCTCAGGTCATGGCCGTGAGCTTGGCCCCTACGGCATCCGTGAATTCGCCAACGCCAAAACCGTCTGGATCCGCTGAAGCCGTGATCAAGCCCGTCTATTCATCCTCTGTTCATATTGTTTCTTCATCCGTTTACCGCGCTGTCGCTCTCGATTGACGAGCGAACTCCGGAAGGAGCATCATTTGTGCTCTAGGCCTGAACCCGGCGACGAGTCTTACCGCCGCTCTTCTTGAGCAACGCGCTGCTCCGCGCGCGAGGTTTCAGGCGCCGAACACCGTACATTCTTTTCACTGGAGTGATTGCCGTGCCGAAGACCCTCGAGAAGAAGCAAGCTGATCGGAAACCTCGCGCCAAAAAGCAAGAAGTGACCGAGGCTCAAATTGCTGTTCACTGGAAGGAAGAGGAGTATGTTCGCCCGCCGGCTCGCTTCATTGCCCAAGCCAACCTGAACGACCCTCATATCCTCGAGCGTTTTGGCGAAAAGAATTTCCCCGAATGCTTCCGCGAATACGCCGAACTCCTCCACTGGGATCAGTATTGGCACACCACGCTCGACACCAATCATCCGCCCTTCTGGAAGTGGTTCGTTGGCGGGCGCCTCAATGCTTCTTACAACTGCGTCGATCGCCACCTCGGCAAGTGGAAGAACAAGGCCGCCTTTATTTTTGTCCCTGAGCCGGAAGACGAGCACCACGTCGTCATCACCTACCAGGAACTCTACCGTCGCGTGAACGAAGTAGCCGCGATGCTCCGCGATTTTGCCGGCTTGCAAAAAGGCGACCGCGTCACCATCCACATGCCTATGGTGCCCGAACTTCCCATCACCATGCTCGCCTGTGCCCGCCTCGGCGTCATTCACTCCGTGGTGTTCGGCGGATTTTCCGGCGAAGCCTGTGGTCTCCGCGCCGCCGATTCCGGCAGCCGCGTGCTCATCTACATGGATGGATATCACCGCAACGGCCGCTGGGTCGACCACAAGGCCAGCGCCGATATCGCGGTCGAGACCGCGAAAAAAGAGGGCCAGCACATCGATAAAGTCCTCGTCTGGAAGCGTTATCACCACAAGTACACTTCCGACTCCCCCATGATTCTCGAGCGCGACTATTTCGTCGACGAGGTCCTCAAGGACTACCGCAACCGTACCGTCGAACCCGTCTCCATGGAGGCCGAGGATCCCCTCTTCCTCATGTACACCAGCGGCACCACTGGAAAACCTAAAGGCTGCCAGCACCGCACCGGTGGTTATCTTGCCTACGTCACCGGCACCGCGAAGTTCTATCAAGACATCCATCCCGAAGATGTCTACTGGTGTATGGCGGATATCGGCTGGATCACCGGCCACTCCTATATTGTCTACGGCCCGCTCGCCTTGGCCGCGACCAGCGTCCTCTACGAAGGCGTGCCGCAATTCCCCGACGCTGGCCGCCCCTGGCGCATCGCCGAGCGTCTCGATGTCAACATCTTCCACACTTCGCCGACCGCCATTCGCATGCTCCGCAAAGCGGGCGCCGACGAACCACGAAAGCATTTCTACCGCTTCAAGCACATGACCACCGTCGGCGAGCCCATCGAACCGGAAGTCTGGCGCTGGTATCACGAAGTCGTTGGTAAGGCCGAAGCCGTTATCGTGGACACCTGGTGGCAAACGGAAACCGGTGGATTCCTCTGTACCACCAAGCCTGCTCTCGATTCCATGAAGCCCGGCAGCGCCGGTCCCGCGTGCCTCGGCATTTATCCCGCAATTTGGGATGAGGAAGGAAAGGAAGTTTCATCCGAGAACCACGCCGCCGGCAACATCTGCATTCGCAATCCTTGGCCCGGCATCATGCAGACCATCTGGGGCGATCCGCAGCGCTTCGTCAACAATTATTACAAGAAGTACAACAAGAATCCTCACAGCAAGGATTGGCGCGATTGGCCCTATTACGCCGCGGATGGCGCTGTGCTGCCTCCCGATGGCTACTACCGCATCCTCGGCCGTGTCGATGACGTGATCAACGTCGCCGGCCACCGCCTCGGCACCAAGGAACTTGAGTCCGCTTGCCTCACGATCCACGAAATCGCCGAGGCCGCGGTCGTTCCCGTAGTCGATGAGGTCAAGGGCCGCGTTCCGGAAATTTACATTTCCCTGAAGCCCGGCGTACTTCCGAAGAGGACCATCCTCGAACACGTCACCGCCACGATCGAGACCATGATCGGCAAGATTGCCCGCCCGAAGCGTATCCACATCGTCCCCGACATGCCCAAGACCCGTTCCGGCAAGATCATGCGCCGCGTGCTCGCCGCCATTTCGAATCACATGGACACCGGCGACATCACTACTCTTGCCAATCCCGACATCGTCGAGCAGATTCGCCAGCTCGTGCAGGGTCGCGAAATCATGCCTCTCAACGAGGGACCCGAAGATATCAAGATGTTCGGCGACGAACGCTAGTCCGGCGCGCATTCGTAGTGCGCAATGTCGCAGCGCACCGGCCCTTGGCACAACCATTCATCGCTGTGCCCTGCTCCACCTACTGCAATTCGATCGGTGGCCCGCTCAACACCTGCTCCGCGTCCTGGAATCGCCCCTCCGCGCGCAGTGTTTTCGCCAATTGCTCACGTGCGACTTCCAGATCCGGTTCTTGTTCTAGCAATTCCCGAAATTCCTTGGCAGCCGCCTCGTAGCGTTCCTGCGCTAGATACGCGTTTCCCAGCGCCAGCAACACCTCCGGCCGGTTTGGCGCCAACTCCTTCGCCGCTTTCAATTCCGCAATCGCTTGCCGGTTGTACCCTTCCGCCAGATACAGTTCGGCAAACTGTAGGTGGTACAGCGGATTTTTGTTATCCAGCCGAATTGCTCTTTCGAAAGACTGCACCGCTTTTTCATACTCGCCCATGCCTGCGTATACCCGCCCTCTCGTGGCGTAAATCTCCCCGTATCCAGCGTGAAAGTGCTCCGCCTTCGCAAGGGCCGCCAGCGCTTCGTCGAACGCGCCTTCCGCTTCCCGGGCGTGTGCTAACGCGATATACGCGGCCGCATCCGTCGGCCGAAGCTGGACGAACGCTACCGCCTCCCGCGCGGCGCACTCTGGCAAATGGGAGTGATAACACACCGTCGACCGCACTCCATGCGCGTATGGCGACTCCGGCGCCAGCGCAACCGCCCTCGTCGCTGCTGCGAATGCCACGATCCAATCCTCTTCCACGCTCAACACGTGCGCGTACACCAGTTGCACATCGCGGTCGCTCGGCTGTTCTCGCGCTTCCCTTTCCATTGTCAGCACTGCGTGCTCCCAGTCGTTCCACAGAATCGCCCCCGCCACTTCGTACAGATAGTCCGTCGGCTTCGGTAGCCTCAGTGTCAGCCCCCATCGACTTCGCGGCCCAGGAGCCTGCTGCACCGTTCGAATCGTCTCCATATCCGCCCCAGCTGCCGACAACGCGCTCAAAAACGCAATATCCGGATAGGTCGTCAACCCGTGCACACTGACTTCTTCCCGAATTTCGTCTTGCGTCAGCCCTTCCAGTTGCCATGCCAACACCTGTTCGGGCGCCACTGGCCCTTTTTCTTCATTTGTCGCGAGGTTTGGGTGAGGAGAGACCGTGAATGCTGCTAACAACACAAAGGTGAGCACAGGGGCCGCCTTGCAGGCAGAGCAACACGCCTACTTTGATTTATCGGCAGCTTCCCTGACATCTTGAGGATGAGAATCCCTTCATCCGAAAGAAAGGTATGTGAACTCTGAACAAAATCAGTGACTCGGTGGCGGCGCCGTTGCAGGTGCAGCAGTACCGCAGGCCTGTTCCACCGCCATTTTTACGTCTGCGTCGAGCTGCGCGCCTTGCCAGCCCTGTGCTGAACACACCTGCCAGGCTTCCAGGCCGAGCGCACCGCGCAGATCCGTTCCCATCAGGTTCGCGCCATCCAGTTTCACCTGTCGCAGAATAGCTCCAGTAAACGTCCCGCCGCGCAGGTCCGCTTTCGAAAGGTCGCCCTCCAGGAAAATTGTTCCCTTTGCTTGCACGCCCGTCAGATTCACGCCGATCATCTTTGCGGCGGAAAGATCGGTCTGCTCAAGCGTCGAAAGCGACAGATTCGCGCCTTCCAATTTTGTGTCTCGCAAGTCCGCCCGTGACAGATCCGCTCGCAGGAGATTGGCGCCGCGCAAATTCACTGCATACAACGTTGCCCGAGTCAGATTCGTCGTCGCCAGCGTTGCGCCCTCCAGGTTCGCGTAGGACATATCCGCGTTCTGGAACGACCCGCCGGAAAAGGTCGCCCACCGTCCATCCGCGCTCACCAGGTTCGCCTTATCCGCCCGTACCCCATCCAGCCGCGCCGATTTCAGGCTCGCCTCGCGCAGATTCGCCCCGCGGAAATCCCCTTCCACGAGGCTGGAGCCTTCCAGATTCGCCCGCCACAAACGGGCGCTCGCAAAATTCGCGTGATAGCCTCGCGCATATCTCAGGTTGATTTCGTTCAAGCGCGGCCCATTCGGCTCGCTGTTGGACGCCTCCGCCGCGCCTGCCTTTTCGTATCCGCTCGCCACGCGCTCGTCGGTCAAATCCGCGTACGGCCGGAATCCCAGCGCCTCAAACGCCGTCGACGCCCATCGCCGCGGATCACCTCTTCCTACATCGCTCCGCACGGCGTTATCGCTCGGTAACCCGCGGATCACCCCGATCGAAAACAGGAACAGCACCGCGCCCAGCAACACCGGGATCCGCGTCGACTGCAGCACATCATGCGTAAACTGCGAGGTCGTCTCGTCCGTCCAGTCGCCCGGACGCAGCACTCGTTTCACGATTCTCGGCATGCCGCAGGCCCCGGCGCTCGCCAGCGCGAACAAGAACACGTGTAACAGAGTGCCGCGGTAATCCTGCATCACCAGATAGCGCAGCCAGAAAAAAAACAACGTCGCGGGCACGGCCCAATACGCCAGGCCCATCGCTACATAACACTCCACCAGACCCAGCGGGGAACGCGGATCGCGCGACCACCTCAGGTGCGGCCGGATCGGGCCCATCAGATACCACCGCCCATCCTTCTCCGGCGTCTGTCCATCCGGGAAAACTGCCGGGAGCGCTCCCATGCTTCCCCATAGCCGCAACAACAGGAACTGTAGCCGCAGGTATAACACTGTAATCAGGAGCGGCGCGCCCAGATAAAACCCCTGAAGTGGCAGGATGTTCGGAATCCGCGCCACGCGGATCGCCGACTCATCCAGCAATAAGCGCACATCACTCGTCAGCGCAATCAGTGCGCAGGCCCCTACGGCAACCACCATCAGCATTAAGTAGAACCACCGCGCCGCGCGCGTGAACTCCGCAATGGTCCGGCTGCCATTCAGCGCCGCCACCGCCTCCGGCAGGGTCGCGTCAAACAGGTTTGTCCCTCCGAGGCGGCCGGCCCACAGTCCTTGCGCGCCGTAGAGGTTCGTTCCCATCAGGTTCGCACCGGAAAACTCCGTGCCCAGCAGGTTCGCTTCGCGCAGATCCGCTTCCACCAGGTTGGTGTTGCGCAGGTTCGCCATCGAGAGGTCGGCGCCCCGCAAATTCGCCTTTTGCAGTTGTGCTCCTTGCAGGTTCACCCCCGTCAAGTCCGCATCGGAAAGATTCGCTCCGGAAAATTCACCACGTGCGCCGGTTTCGCCGTTCGTCTCCACCCACATGCGGTGCTGGTCCAGAATCTCCGCGTATTCCAGCAGAAAGTTCGAGGTGGCGTGCGACTCCGGCACCAGGTCCACCTCCGCGATCTCTGGCTCACTCGGCTCAACCTCCGCCGTTTCCTGTACTTCTACTTCCCGGGATTCCTCTGCTGCAGGTTCGGCCACAGGCTCGTCCAGCAACGCCATCGCTTCTTGAACTGCTTCTGCATTCGGTTCGGCAAGCAGCTCGGTCTCGTTGGCCGCGGCGCTCGTTTCAGTCTCCGGCTGATTGTGGACCTCGGCTTCGGGGGGTTCTTCGACTGCCGGCTCCTCCGCGGAAATCTCAACAACTGCCGCGCCGGTCGTTTCTCCGGTCGAAGGCGGCGCCCCGTTTCGCTTCACCAGATCCTGTACGAGCTGTTCCTCGAACAACGCCAGGATCTTTGCCTCGGTGGCTGGGTCGGGCGCGATGGCGCCGTACTCGGCCAGCTCTTCCGGAGTGGCTAGTCGTTCCTGATACTTTTCCTGACTACCCCATGAAAATCCCAAAAATCGTTTGGCCGGTTGGTCCGGCATAGCGGTCTTTCCTGTCGCTTCTCCCCCGAGAAGCTGTGAAGTGACACCCGTAACGGGGATAATCGCATCTTGGCGGATTGCTGCTCGAAAATCGCCTGCCCCAAAGGACAGTCGCTTCCTGGTCGCCAACGTAGGCCCCCTGGCCCCCGGCTGGCCAGTCTTTGCTTCCCGTTCGCCGGTCGCAGTCGTGCGTTCCGGCTGATCACGGGTGGCTGATTACTGATATCTGGGAGAGTGGCTGCAGAACTCCACGAAGCGAAGGTCCAACGAGGAACGAAACTACCAGTGCTTCAACAAAAGAAGCGCCGGGGTGCTCCGCTGAGGGGCCGATGCACCCCGGTTATTTCCCGCCCGCCTCCGCAGTGAGCGAGCAAGGAACTCGTACAGCTAAACTTATCCAGCCTTCCGTCGCGCTTACTGCTCGTCGCTTCCGCGCAGGAACTCGTACCGCTCGATTGCCGCTACCACTCCCACCGATCCTTCATCGCGCGGTTCGGTGCGCTGTACCCGGCCCAGGCATCGCACTTTCACCGGGCCAGCCAACGTGATCTCATTCGGTAGCGTCAACAGGATCTCGACGGGCGATCCTTCCTTCACATCCTTCGACAAGAAGAAATAAACCCCACGCGAGCTGACATCGCGGGATTCGGTACTGGTTTCACCAACTGCTGCCCCGGTAGTCCAACGCACGGTAAGCGGCAGCCGCATGGAAAACCTCTGGGTCGTGCGGCGCTCTGAGCCGGTCAAGGCAAACCTCCCTGATTGAAGGATTGAGTTTATAGGGGCTTAGCGGTGTTCACAATAGAACTGGGGATACAAAGTTTTTCCCTCTGGAAAAAGTACGAAAGTCCTAGAACCCGCCCACGTGGCCAAGGATTCGGCCTCTGCATGGTAACGTCGGCATCTCCCCGGCCGTGCGCTATAGGGGTCCAGCACGCTGCGCCCCAAGTCCGCACGCTCACAACCAGTGCCTCAGCTCGCATTCACTCTAAAATAGGAATTTCAGCGCCAATTGCACAATCCGCCCCGGCTGCGCCGCGGTGATGTACCCGAACGTCGGCGAATTAATGTCGTTATCGGGCAAGCGGAAATTCACATTGTTGAAAATATTGAAGAACTCCGCCCGGAATTGCACATTCATGGCTTCGTGAATCGGAATCGTCTTGATCGCCGAGAAATCCCACTGTTGATACGCCGGACCCTTCAGCGTATTCCTCCCCACATTGCCGAACGTGCCGTCCGCCGCATGCTGAAATGCTCCGGTGTTGAACCAGCAGTTCGCCGTTCGCACCGCCGCTCCATTCGACGCGCAACTGCCGTTGTTGGGATTCCCCACCTGATTCGGCCGCGCGCTGAAGAACCCTGAAATTTCAGGCGCGCTTCCTTGCGCCGAAGGATTGCTCGAGTCATACACCGTAAACGGCGTGTTGCTCATGAACGTCGTGATTCCGTTCACCTGCCAGTTCCCCAGAATGTGCCCGTACCAGTTTTGCGGGTGCTGGAACCATGGCAAGTTCCACTGGTAGCTCGCCACAAACCGGTGCCGCGCATCAAACATCGACCTGCCCCATTCGGACTTCACATCAAACGGATTCTGCGCCAGATCGTTTTCCCCCGCTACGCTCTGTGACGCCGACCCCGTAATGTTGAATGTCGACGAATCATCCAACGCCTTCGAGTATGTGTACGACAACAGGAACGATAGCCCGTGCGACAACCGCTTCGTCACGCTCGCCTGCAGAGCGTTGTAGCTCGAATTCGCGATTCCGCTGATGAGCCCCGCCGACGAGTACGTGCACGGCGAAGGACTCGCCACTGTGCATCCCGAATACAGCCGCCGCTGATCCGAAAATTGCACATTGTCCTCATAACTCAGCGCCGGATCATAGACGGTCGGGTTTCCTTCAATGAACCGCGGCAGCTTCGTTCCTTTGGTTCCGATGTACCCGATCTCCAGCAGCCAATTGCTCCCGAAGGCGCGCTGCACGCTCAGATTCCAATCTTGCGCGTAAGGCAGCCGCAATTTCGGATCGAGTGTTAACAGCGTCATCGGTGACGCAAAACTGCCGTTGAACGGATTCTGCCCGTTGTACGGATCCGCAAAGTTTGGCAATTGAATCTGAGGCGTCTGCAGGTACGGCGGCGCGCTCACCGGCGTCTGCAGCGGCCCACCCTGCCCGGTGTAATACGGGTCGTAGAAAATTCCATACCCCGATGTCACCAGCCATTGGCCCTTCCCCGTCACGTCCCACGCTACGCCCACTCGCGGCGCGAACGCGTTCCATTCCGTGGGGATCAGTCCGCGCGGCACACCTTTGTCGCCCGGATACAGCAATCCTTCCGGCGCCGTCGGAAACACGGTCGACTGCTGTCCCGGCACCCACAAATTTTGTTGATTGTGAATCTCTAGGTAGGGCGAAGTCACTTGGTAGCGCAGCCCGTAATTCACCGTTAGGCGCGGCGTCACTTTCCACGTGTCCTGCGCGTACAAATCGAAGCCGTGGCCTCTCAGATAACGCGCAAAATCCCCGCCGCCTTGCAAAAAGAACACCGGCTGGCCAAACAGGAAACTGGCCATGGGGTAGCTCACCGGGAAATTCGCGAACACGAAAAATCCGTTTGTCGCAATTCCCTGCAGCACGTTGATCTGCTCGTATTCGTAGCCACCGCCAAACTTCATCTGGTGTTTCCCTTTCACCCATGTCAGCGAACTCGAAAAGTCATACGAATTCTGATATGTATTCCTCGGCCCGGTAATCGGATCGCCAACAGACGCATACCCCCCAACCTGCACAAACGGCGGCCCAATCGCTTCCTCCAGGGTTGGATCGTACGTAAAGCCCAGGCTCGCCGGATCGGTGTGATTCAGATGCTGGCCATACAGAAATTTGTTCCGCAAAAACGAGAACCGGAACTGCCCCACCACCGTTGGCGAGAAAGTGTGCGTCTCTTGCGCCACGAAGTTCTGCGCTCTTTGATTCTGTCCAACCGGAAATCCCGGCACATTTGCTCCCGCTGAAGATAACGGATCGGTCTGGCTCGTCTGTCCGAAGCTGTACCGGAGATTCAGTGTGTCCGCCGCCGTCAGGTAATGGTCCACGCGAATGCCAAACTGGTTCAGGTTTCCGGTAAACGTCTGGGTCCCCACGTAACCGTACGTCCCTGAATTTGCGTGTGGATAAAACGCCAGCAAATTCTGTGAAACCGGATCGATTCCCGGAAGTTGATTGAACGCGTACATGATCGGTGGCGAGTTCGGAGGCACAAAGAAATTCATCAGTTGCCCGTTCGGATCGGGCGCCGATCCATCGCCCAGCACGCACGTCCCTGCCCCATTGAAAAAGTCCGGCTGTGTCTGCCCCTGCGCCACAATGTCCGTGCACAGGTGGCCAAAATTCCCGGTCCGCTCCGCGTCGGACGGCACCGTCGTTCGCGTCGTTTCTCCCTGCGAATTCCGCACTCCTTCGTAATATCCGAAGAAGAACGTCTTGTTCTTGATGATCGGCCCGCCAATCGTCCCGCCGAACTGGTTCCGGTGCAGCGGTTCCACGCTATCTGCGAAAAAACTCTTCGCATCCATCGCGTTGTTGCGGAAAAATTCCCATGCCGCACCGTGAAATGCGTTCGTCCCCGATTGCGTGATGATGTTTGTCGTCGAGCCCGTGCTGTGCCCGAATTCCGCGTTCGCCGTATGCGTCAGGATGCGGAATTCCGCAATGGCATCTACCGGCGGCTCCAGCACGAACCCGCCGTCCACGGCATTGAAATTGTCCGCGCCATCTATCATGAAGTTGTTCGATTCAGGCCGCTGCCCATTCACCGCATACGCTTGCCCTTCGCGCAATGTCCCGCCGGCCTGCGCCAATCCTGGCGTAATGGGCACAACTCCAGGCTGCAAAATCCCCAGTTGTGTAAAGTGCCTTCCGTTCAACGGCAAATCCAGCACTTCCCGCTCGCCCACTGTCTTTCCCAGGCTCGTTACTTCTGGCTCGATCAGTGGCGCATCCGTACTCACCTGCACCTGCTCCATGGCCAAACCAACTGCCAGGTGAATCGTCACTGTCGCCGTCTGATTCACACTCAGCGAGATTCCCTCCTGCGTGTACTTCTTGAATCCTGAACCATCTACCTCCAAGTGATAGTGCCCCACCGGCAGTTCCACCAGCACAAACGCGCCCTGCGCGCCCGTCACTGTGCTTCGCTTTAATCCCGTTTCTTCCTGGACCACCGCTATGGTGGCCTTCGCTACCACCGCGCCGCTTGGGTCCAACACCGTCCCGCGCATCGTTGCGGTGATTTCTTGTGCCACGGTTCCGATTCCGCCGAGCATGAACAGCACAATCAGCCACACACACTTTCTCCAGGACCTCATTCCCTCTCCTTGCCTCGACAAATTTCCAGGCATGTCTGATTCGCTGTTTCGCGGAGCCCCTCCACCGCGCACTTGCCAGTTTCAGCACAGCGCGCGCAAGCACACCCTGAGTGTGCCCGCCAAACGACGGACTTCACTCCGCGATTTGTACAGTTCCTCAGCAAGCGGACACGCCTCGCTGCTGAACACTTCCCCCGAAGTAGCGTGAGCATACGAATTGCCGCAAATCGAGGCAATACTCAAAAAGGATTACGGTGCGACTTCGCCCCCGCCCCCTTGCACCGCCCCTGCCCGCGCATTAGACTACCGCCTCTGGTTCACGCTCCTGTTCCAGTTCCACTTTCCAGGCTCCAATTCTCCCCTGTGACTAAAGTTACTGTTCGTTTATGACCTGTAACCCATCCTGTTCACGAGATAGAACGTCAACAAGAGGTCCCATGAAAAAACTCTGGATCAGTTTCGCGCTCGTCTTTTTCCTCTCGTTTGCCGTGCTTGGCTGGATCGGCACTCGCATCTACCAGAAAATGCCTCCTCTGCCGGACACCGTCGTCACCACCGATGGTGCCGTGGTCGTTCCCAGCGGAGACATCGAGCGTGGCCAGAACGTCTGGCAGGCGCTCGGCGGCATGGAAGTCGGTTCTGTCTGGGGGCACGGTAGTTACGTCGCTCCCGACTGGACCGCCGATTGGCTCCATCGCGAGGCCACCTTTATCCTCAACGATTGGGCGCAGAAGGAATTCGCCACCGGTTATGACCATCTTTCTCCGGAAGATCAGGGCAAACTCCGCGGCCGTCTCGAAGCCGTGTACCGCCGCAACACCTACGACGCCTCCATGCACTCCATCATCATCGAGCCCGTGCGTGCTCGCGCGTTCGAAGCCAACCTCCTCCACTATTCCGACGTCTTCATGAACGGCAACAAGGCCTACGCCATTCCGCCCGGTAGCGTCAGCACTCCCGAACGCATGCGCCAGTTCGCCGCGTTTATCTTCTGGACCTCGTGGTCCGCTTCCGCCACGCGGCCCGGCGACACCGTCAGCTACACCCAGAATTGGCCGTTCGAGCCGCTCGTCGGCAATCGCCCCACAGGCGACAGCGTCATCTGGACCGGCGTCAGCATCATCATGCTGCTTGCCGGCATCTGTGCCATGGTTTGGTGGTACGCCTCCGAAACCCAAAAAGAAGTGCTTCCCACTCTTCCCCTCACGGACCCGCTTGGCGAGTGGAAAGCCACTCCTTCCCAACGTGCCACCCTGAAATACTTCTGGGTCGTCTCCGCTCTGATTCTCGTCCAGATCCTCATGGGTGTCGTCACCGCTCACTATGGCGTCGAGGGCGACGGCTTCTACGGCATCAAGCTTTCGCAAATCCTGCCCTACAGCGTCACGCGCACTTGGCACGTCCAGCTCGGCATTTTCTGGATTGCCACCGCGTGGCTCGCCGCAGGACTATTCATCGGCCCCCTCGTCAGTAAGTACGAACCGAAATTCCAGGCCCTTGGCGTTCACGTCCTCTTCGGTGCCCTGCTGGTCATCGTCGTCGGCTCCATGGCCGGGGAATATCTCAGCATCCATAACAAACTCTCCCCCGTGGGTTCCTTCCTCTGGGGCCATCAAGGCTACGAGTACGTCGATCTCGGTCGCGGCTGGCAGATTCTTCTATTTGTTGGATTGTTGATCTGGCTCTTCCTCGTTCTCCGCGCCGTGCGGCCGGCGCTCAAACAGGCCGGAGATCAACGCCAGCTCCTGTGGCTCTTCATCATCTCCGCGGCCGCCATCGGCATGTTCTACGCCGCCGGTCTGTCCTGGGGGCAGCACACTCACCTTTCCATCGTCGAATACTGGCGTTGGTGGGTCGTTCATCTCTGGGTCGAAGGCTTCTTTGAAGTATTCGCCACCACCGTTATCGCCTTTTTGTTCACACGCCTCGGCTTGATTCAGCCGGGCATCGCCGCGAAAGCCGCTCTGCTTTCCGCGACGATCTTCCTCGCCGGTGGCATCATCGGCACCTGCCACCATCTCTACTTCTCCGGCACGCCCACCGTCGCGCTCGCCTTTGGGTCCGTCTTCAGCGCGCTCGAAGTGGTTCCTCTCGCCATGGTCGCCTATCCTGCCGTCGACGATCTTCGCCGCGGCAAGCTCACCGTCTGGGCGCAGCGCTACAAGTGGCCTATCTATTTCTTCGTTGCCGTCGCCTTCTGGAACATGGTCGGCGCGGGACTCTTCGGCTTCATGATCAATCCGCCCATCGCTCTTTACTTCATGCAGGGACTCAACACCACTCCGCTCCACGGACATGCCGCCCTCTTCGGTGTCTACGGTATGCTCGGCATCGGCTTGATGCTCGTCTGCCTCCGCGCCATGAATCCGGCAAAGCACTGGAAGGAAAACTGGCTGAAGGCCGCCTTCTGGCTGATGAATACCGGCCTTTTCGCCATGTGCGTCGGCAGCCTGCTCCCGGTCGGTCTGATGCAGACGTGGGCCAGCGTCAACCATGGCTACTGGTTTGCCCGTAGCTCTGAATTCCTCGGCAGCCCCATCATGCAAACGCTGCGCTGGATGCGCGTCCCCGGCGATACCATCTTCGCTCTCGGCGCTTTCATTCTCGTCGCCTTCGTCTTCACCACTTATTCCTACAAACGAGAACAACCCCAGTTGATCGGCGAGCCAGTACCCGCGCCCGCCGCCGATTAACGCACCGCCCAAACAAAAACAGGCGCAACCATCGTGGTTGCGCCTGTTTCACTTTCAAGAGCCTTTAGTCTGTTATCGTTCTCACAGCAGCAACTCCAGCCCCGCACCCTCAGCAAATGCTTGGAAATCACGATCGCGGGTCACCAGCGCGACTCCGCGATCAATACAGCTCTGCGCAATCAGTGCATCCCCTAATCGCGCCCTTTTTTTCTTCCCCAGCAACTTGGCCCTCAATACCCCCACGCGCTGCCAGTAACCCTCTTCAACCTCAATCAACGGCAACCCTAGGAGAATCTTCTCGATGTTCGCGGGCAATTTAGGATCGCTCAGCAACTCACTCAGCACCGCCGGAGCCATGAGCACCTGCTGGTCGCTTAGCGCCTCGTCCAACAACCGGACATCGTTTCCACTCTCCCCCTCGATGAATGCGACCCACGTGCTTGAGTCCGCCGCTATCATCGATCGTCTTTCATCTGGTCGACGCTGATGCTGAAACGATACTTTCCTCGAAGCTTTCGGGCTTGAGCGTACGCTTCCGACGCGGCGACAATCTGCAAGCCTCTGCGAACGGTCTGTGTGATTCCTGTTCCCGTGGCTTTCTGTGCTTTTTCCAGCAACTCGGCTGGCACCTCAATCGTGATTTTCCGTGTGCTCACGCCTTTTATTATACCATATCCGACACCAGTATCGAGTATGGTGTCCCGCAACGAACTACGTAAAACACGAAGGCCCGCCTGATCTAGCGGGCCTCTGGGATAGCTTGAATTCTTCCTGCGTGTCGTCGACAGGTGCCTGCCAACGGAACCGTTACGTCTGGTCGATCAACCGGTGATGAATCGCGTACAGCGCCAGTTCCAGGCGATCCGACACGCCCAGCTTGTCGAAAATATTGTGTAGGTGATTCTTCACCGTCTGCTCGGAGATGAACAGCTTCTCCCCGATTTCCTTGTTCCGGAAACCCTGCGCCACCAGCTGTACAATCTCTTTCTCGCGGTCGGACAGCAGCGGCTTCTCGCGCCGCGGTCCGGATTCCGACGACTTCGCGAACGCCTTCATCACTTCCGCCGTCATCCGGTTGTCCAGCCAGATCTCGCCGGCATGCACGCGGTGAATGCTCTTCACCAGAAGGTCGGTCGCCGATTGCTTCAGCACCACGCCCCGCGCTCCCAGCCGCATCGCGCGCACCACATCGCGATCGTCCTCCGCCGCGGTCAACACGATCACCCGCGTCGGAATTTGATCGAAGTTCACTTCTTCCAGCACCGCAAGCCCGTCCTTATCCGGCATGCGCAGGTCCAGCAGCAAAATGTCCGGCTTCAGCTTCGCCAGCATCTTGATGCATTCGGCCCCGTTCTGTGCTTCGCCGACAATCGTGATTTCGTCGTCGCCGTCCAGCAGCTTGCGCAAGCCGTCGCGGAAAATCGCATGATCATCGGCCATCAATACTCGGATTTGCTGTTTCGTCGTCTTTGCCATATGTCAGCCGAGCGGAACCTCAATCGTTAAGCGCGCACCATGCCCCGGGTTTGACTCCACAGTCAGCACTCCCCCGACTGTGCGCGTTCTTTCCTTGATGGAAATCGGACCCAACCGTAGGCGGTCAAGCTCATCCCCCGTAAACCGTCCGGCGAAACTGAATCCTTCGCCGTTGTCGTCGACCACCAGGGCGAGCCGGCTGTCATCCTGCGACAGTTTTACCACGACATGGGAAGCCTTCGCATGCTTTTTTATATTATTGAGTGCTTCTCTATATATCTGGAAAATCTCCCGGCAGACACGGTCCGGAGCGTGCAAATCCACTGAATCTACAAGCAAATCCAGCGCTAACCCCGATTCGTTCCGGAAGCGCTCGGCGAATCCGCGCATCAAATCCACTAGATCCGCCGATTGCACACGCAGCGGTCGCAAATCCGTCACCAGGTGCCGCAATTCCCCGCCTTCGTTCTTCACCGTCTGCTGCAGCGAGCTCAATCCCGATTCCACTTGCTCTGGATGTGTCGTCACCTTGCGCCGCAGCACGTCCAGTTGAATCTCGATGCTCAACAGCGTCTGCAGAATCCCGTCGTGCAAGTCCCGCGAGATTCGCGACCGCTCCGCCTCGATCGCCCGCGCTCGCAAATGCCGTAGCAGGAAAATATTTTCCAGTGGCCCACTGATCTGCCGCGCAATCTTTTCCAGCCACGCCAGATCCTCCGGCGCAAATGGATCCTGCCCCGGCCGCCGGTTCACCAAAAAAATTCTTCCCACCGGATGATCTTCCTGATCGAACGCCACCGACACGAAATTCCTGATCCGAAACTCGTTCTGCGTCGGCCCCGGGATCCTCGGCAGAATCTTCAGCCGCTGCGCGTTTCGCCGGTCCCAGCCAAACCCCGATCCCCGCCCTTCCAGCGAATTCCAGCAGAGCGACGCTTCCAGATCATCCAGCAAGAATCCATCCGCGCGAGTCACCGGTAGATTCTCCGGTGTCAGCCGCTCGCTTTCTCCAGACTTCAGTCGCCACAAAAAAATCCGTTCCAGGTCCGCGTCGCGATAGGCCAGCAGCGCTTCTTCCGTCTTGAATTCGCCGCACAACTTTTCCAGCAGCTCCCGCAACGACTCGGCCAGCCCGATCTCCACGTGCATCGCGCCCGCCAGCTGCCTTAAAAACTCCTGCTGCTCCGTAAACACCCGGTTCCGATTCCCTAGGAACGCCATCGCGCCTGCGCCCAGCAACGTCGCTCCAAAGAATGGCAGCAGGAAATACAGTGATAGCGCTGTCCCCGCCTGCGACGCCCGTTGCATCTGCAACGCCACCCCCAGTAACAGCAACCCGAACGACAACGACATCGCCAGTTTCAAGTTCCAGCGATACCCCGCCGCGAACGCCACAAAAAAGATCAGGAACCACGCCGGCAGCTTTTCCGGTGAGAAATATAGCAATAGCCCTGCCGCCAGCACGTCGCACCCGAGCGGAAGGTGCCATTTGTACTTTCGAAGCCAACTCTCCACGAACGGCAGCGCCACCGCCACCGCCAGGTACACAATCAACAGGTACAGCGCCGGCCTTGCCTCTCGCGCTACCCGCAATTCCAGTAACGACGCGATCGCCAACACGGCCACCACCGGCCGTGCGTAGGCAATCTGTATCTCGAAATGAAGTCGATCCGTCGCTTGCGGGTTCATGTGCGGGGACACACACCCCTGTCGCTGCGCTTAGCCCTGGGCGCAGGGCCTCACATCTCCACTCTACCAAGCCCCCTCCTCTCCCCCTCCCCCATCCCTCCTTCGCGTTTCCTCCTTGCTATGTCCTAATCAGGCAATTCTCCGGCCCCCTTTACGGATTACCGATTACTGATCACGTTTTGCTCCTCCCGACCCAACCAATTTCGACCCCACCGTGTTTCCCGCCCTCGGCGGTCATGCTAAACTATCTGTCTGCGGTGGGAGTAGCTCAGCTGGTAGAGCGTCGGTCTGTGGCACCGAATGTC
>Ga0335071_10000183_pt1 | contig 74046 bp, 76 predicted proteins | sample Lox_Sample_15_FD_206724 | JGI IMG/M metagenome (GOLD analysis project Ga0335071, IMG submission 206724) | Soil microbial communities from Loxahatchee National Wildlife Refuge, Florida, United States - Lox_Sample_1.5 | ecosystem: Environmental > Terrestrial > Soil > Wetlands | place: USA... | reverse complement strand
GGCTTGATGTCCAGCACCACGTCGCCGAACTGGCCGTGGCCGCCGGACTGCTTCTTGTGCCGGCCACGCTGACTGATGGCCTTTCGGATGGTCTCCTGATAGCCGATCGCCGGCTGGTGCGACTTGACGCTGACGCCGTAGCGATCTTTCAGCCGCTCCTGCGCGACGCGCAGATGCATCTCGCCCTGCCCCCATAGCACGGTGTCGTGGGTGCGCTGATTCTGCACCATGGTGAGCGAGGGATCCTCCTCGTTCAGCCGCAGCAGGGCCTGGCCGAGCTTGACGTCGTCCTTGCGGTCGGTGGCCGCGATCGAGATCGCCAGCACCGGCGGCGCCGGCTCGATCGCGACCAACGCGGCCGGCGCAGCCTTGCCGCCCGCGATGGTGTCGCCGGTCTTCACCGTGTCGAGCTTGCCGAGCGCTACGGTGTCGCCGGCCTCCGCGGCAGCGCGCTTGGTATCATGGGCGCCACTCACCGCCAGGATGCCCGAGACCTTTGCGGTGTCGCCCGACGAGGCGTGCACCATCGCGGCGTCATCGAGATGTCCCGACAGCAGCCGCGTCAGCGACAGCTTGCCGCCGTGCTGCAGATGCACGGTCTTGAACACATAGCCGAGTGCGTCCTTGGCCAGAGGCACGGCGAGGCGCTTTGCGGTCTCGGCCACGCCCGGCGCTTCGTGCCGCAGCGCCTTCAACAGGCGGAGCACGCCGTTCTCGCGCGCGGCGGAACCGAGCAGCACCGGACAGATCAGCCCGTCGCGCAGTTCGCGCGCGAGATCATCGAACACGGCATCGCGCGGCGGCTGGATGTCCTCCAGCAGCTGCTCCATCAGCGCGTCGTCGTGATCGGCGAGCTTTTCCAGCATCGAGAAGCGCGCTTCCTTCTCGCGGTCGAGATTGCCGCCTTCGAGCGCGACCACCTCGGAGGCCTTGTGCTCGCGATAGACGAAGGCGCGCTCCAGCGCGAGATCGACGAAACCTTCGATCAGATCGCCGTTCCAGATCGGGATCTGGCGCAGCACCAGGGGGACGCGGGAGGCCGGCTGCAGGATCGCCAGCGTCTCGCGGATGCGCTTGTTGGCGCGATCGATCTTGTTCAAAAACAGGAAGCGCGGAATCTTCAGCTCTTCCAGCTCGCGCAGGATGATCTGGAGCTGCGGCAGCTTCTTTTCGTCGGCCTCGCAGACCACGACCGCGGCATCGACGGCGGGAAGCGCCGCGCGCATGTCGTGCGCGAACTCGACCGAACCGGGACAATCGAGAAAGGTGTAACTTTCGCCCATGAAGGTCGTGGTCGCCGCAGTGAGCGCCACGCTCATCTTGTGATGGCGCGCCTCGGGGCTGGCATCGCCCACCGACGTACCGGCATCGACGCTGCCGGCACGCGGAATGGCGCCGGTGCGGGCCAATATCGCTTCTAAAAGTGTGGTTTTACCGCTTTGGAAAGGGCCCACCAGTGCAATGCACCGTGGACCGCGGGGACTTCTGACGTCTTGTCCCATTTCGCCGTTCTCCTGTGTCTGGAGCTCGGCCCTTGATTGGGTCGGCAAATGACCATGGTCTGCCTGCGGCCCTGCTTTGGCAAGCAGGAAAAACGTCGCTGCGGTGCGGAGCAGGGAACGACGTCTTAACCTCTCCCGGTTCTTTACGGGGAGAGGTTAAGGGGCATGGCACGCACGATCGCCCAGCGATGTTCGTCATTGCGAGCGAAGCAAAGCAATCCAGAGCCTTACGCTCGGCTCCGGATTGCTTCGGCGCTTTGCGCCTCGCAATGACGGGGAACGTCCTGAAGATTAACGTCCCGGGCGCAGTTCCAGGCTTTCGAGACCGGCCGCGATGTTGACCCCGACCTGGCCCTGCACACTCAGCGGTTGCAGCGCGATCGAATTGGCCGAGCCGCCGACCAACACGTTGCCGCCGACACCGACGCCGAGCGATGCACTGCCCTGGGCGCCGGCATAGTTGCCGGAGAGGTCGCCGGGCCCGATATGGGCAACAGGGGCATAGACCACCCAGGCCAGTGCCGATTGCTCGGTGATGCCGAGATCCACGCCGACCTTGCGGATGGTCGCGATATAGCGGTCCTCCGGCATGCCGTCGGCGCGCAGCACGCAGCCAAGATTGGTCACCGAGCCGACGATGAAACCGACCGAGGCGCCGCCCCGGCATTCGAGAACGCCGACCCGCACGCGGTCCTGGGCATGGGCGGTCGCGAAGGACGCGGTCAGCATGGCGGCGGCGAGCCAGGCGGAGGCAACAGAGCGGCGCATGAAGAAACTCCGATTGAAATGGGACGCGCGCCGGACAGGGCGCCGGCGCGCCGCACTCTATGGCATAACCGCCGCCGCCGTTCCAGATTCCGCACCTGTCCCGGACGCGGAAAACGGCACGCCCCGGCGCTACCTTAAGGCGAGTAAAGCTAGCGAATCATCGGCATCGCTTGCAGCATGTGCGATGGCGAGCGATGCCAGCGGGCACTCCGCCGGCCGTACCAGAGCGGCTCCAGTTCCAACCCGGCGACGCCGGCCGCGACGTTGAAGCCGGTCTGGCCCTGGACGCTGAGCGGCTGCAGCGCGTAGGCGTTGCCGAGGCCGCCGACCAGAAGATTGCCGCCGCCGCCGACCCCCATCGACGCGTTGGCACCGAGCCCGCCATAGTTGCCGGCCAGTTCGCCGCGCGCGAAGCGGGTGGATGGCCCGTTCACCGCCCAGGTCATTTTGGTGCTCTGGGTGACGCCGAGGTCGAGGCCAAGCCGGCGTACGGTTGCAATATAGGCCTCGGGCGGCCGGCCACCGCTCCTGAAGATGCAGTCGAGACTCGCGATCGAGCCCAGCACCAGGCCGACATTGCGGCCCCCCTGACATTCCAGCACGCCGGCACGGACCGGCATCGCCCCGACGCCTGCCATCGTCGCAAGCAGCGTGGCGACGGCAACCGAGAGCATCGACAGTCGCATTGATCTGATCCCCACTTGAAGTCCTGATCCCCATTTCGAACGAATTCCAGGGAGCCCCCCTGTTGAAACGAATTCGCAAAAACACAAAAAAAGAAGCGCCTTGTCCAAAACAAGGCGCTTCCGCATCAAAACTTCGGCCGTGGAGTTATACCAATCGACGATAGCCTTCTGCGTTCGTCATGGCCGAGCTTGTGCCGGGCATGACGAGTCCAGGCTAAGGCCTACCTCAGGTCGCCGCAAAAACGCTGGATGCGCTTGCAGGCATCTTCGAGGTCGGAGGTTTTGGTCGCGTAGGAAATCCGGAACGCCGGACCGAGCCCGAACGCCGATCCCTGCACCACTGCGACGCCTTCGCGCTCCAGCAGCTCGGTGACGAAATCCTCGTCATTGGCGAGCGTCTTGCCCGACGGCGTGGTCTTGCCGATGGTGCCCGCGCAGGACGGATAGACATAGAACGCGCCCTCCGGCCGCGGGCAGTGGATGCCACTCGCCTGGTTCAGCATCGACACCACGAGATCGCGCCGCTCCTTGAACACCTTGTTGTTCGCCGGAATGAAATCCTGCGGACCGTTGAGCGCTTCCACCGCCGCCCATTGCGAGATCGACGACGGGTTCGAGGTCGACTGCGACTGGATGGTCGACATCGCCTTGATCAGTTCGACCGGTCCGCCGGCGTAGCCGATGCGCCAGCCGGTCATGCAATAGGCTTTTGACACGCCGTTCACCGTCAGCGTGCGGTCGTACAGTTTCGGCTCGACCTGCGCCGGCGTGGTGAACGCAAAATCGTCGTAGACGAGGTGTTCATACATGTCGTCGGTCATCACCCAGACATGGGGATGCCTGACCAGCACATCGGTGATCGCCTTCAGCTCGGCACGGCTGTAGGCGGCGCCGGTCGGGTTCGACGGCGAGTTCAGGATGATCCATTTGGTCTTCGGTGTGATCGCCATTTCCAGATCGTCCGGCTGCAGCTTGAAACCATGCTCCGCCGTGCACACGATTGCGACCGGCTCGCCGCCGGCGAGCGCCACCATCTCCGGATAGCTGACCCAATAGGGCGCGGGGACGATGACCTCGTCGCCCGGATTGATGGTCGCCATCAGCGCATTGTAGAGCACCTGCTTGCCACCGGTGCCGACGATGATCTGGTTCGGCTTGTAGGTCAGGCCGTTCTCGCGCTGGAATTTTGCGACGATCGCGTCCTTCAGCTCCGGGATGCCGTCGACCGCGGTGTACTTGGTCTTGCCGGCTTCGATGGCGTGGATCGCCGCGAGCTTGATATTGGCCGGGGTGTCGAAATCGGGCTCGCCTGCGCCGAGGCCAATGACGTTGCGGCCCGCCGCCTTGAGCACGCGTGCTTTATCCGTGACCGCGATGGTCGCGGACGGCTTTACACGGTCGAGCGCAGCGGACAGGAAAGGCATCATCAGCTCCTTTGAAGCCAGGTTCTAGGTCAAGCGTCGTGAGCCTCAAAAATGCGCCCGCGACTCCGTTTTGGGGAAACGATTTACCCTAAAACGGGCGACGCTGCATCGCAAGAAGCTTCGGCGAATACCTCATGCCCGGTTTCCGCGCTTGTGCCGCCGCAGATCGCCGGCGCCGTGCAAGCTCCAGGGGGGCGTCGAGGACCGGCGCCCGGCACTGCGCAATCATAGATTGTGTTGTTTGCCATTTGCCGCCGCGCATTAATGTTCTGCCAAGATTTGCATTGCTAAAGGTATCCGGAAACCCGGCATGTGTTTCTGGGGACCGTGATCATGACAGCGAGCGAGTATCCGCTGCCTTCTGCGATTTCAGCGGGCTGGATCACGATCGGGATCGTCGCACTCGTGGTCCTTGCCTTCGGGCTGTTCGGACCATTTGAGCTCGCATGGCGGACGTTCATCGTGCCGGCAAGCGCAACCGCGCTGCTTGCCGGCGGCGGCTGGTACTACCGTGCGATCCGCCACAAGGAACGGCTCGGCGCTGTTCTGACCGCGACCGGCCAGATCATAGGGTTCGCGATGGTGTCCGCACCGCTGTCCTATCTCGCGGCCGCGCCGGCCTTTCCGCTGCAGGATGCCATGCTGGACGCATGGGATCGTCGGCTCGGCATCGACTGGGCGTCGATGATATCCTTCATTTCACAGCACAGCACCCTGCAATACGTCCTGCTGCTTGCCTATGGCAGTTTCTCCGTCCAAACGATCGCGACCGTGCTGATTCTCGGCATCACGGGACGCCTGGTCCGGCTCAACGCGTTCGTTCACGCCTTCATCGCGATGACCCTGATTGCCATCGTGGTTTCCATCCCGTGTCCGGCCGCAGGGCCATGGCTCTTTCTGGATCTTCACGCTGCGACGGAAAACGGCTTCCTGCCGTCCTCTGCCAGCAGCTGGCCGGTCTTCCTCGGTCTCCGCGATGGAACCCTGAGTGCCGTTCAGGGCCTTCATTCGGAAGGGATCATTACATTTCCAAGCCTGCACGCTGCGCTGGGCATCCTGTTCTCGGTCGCAGTCTGGCCCGTCAAACGGCTCCGCTGGAGCGTGTTCGGACTGAATGGCCTGATGCTCCTGGCGACGCCGGCCTGTGGCAGCCATTACGTCGTCGACGTCATTGCCGGAATTCTGCTTGCGGCGGTCTGCTGGACGACGGTTGCGCGCCAGCTTGGCGCGACACCCGTGCGGTTGCGGCCTGCCACAATCGAGGGTTCACCATCCCTCGCAGCGGACCGGCAGCTCGGGCCGGCGCAGCATACCTTTTCGCGGGAGGTCGAACTGGTCTGAGACCAAAATACCACGCTGGTCCGGATGATGTCCGCCGACGTCAGGCGGAGCCAGCCGGATTTCAGGGAACGTTAAAGGGCCGCGGCTACCGTTTCCGTAGATATTCATCAATTCCGCGGCGACATGACTCCTATCTGGCAAGCCCTGCAATCCGGCCGGTGGCTGACGGCATCGCGCATCCGCGGCTACAGCCTGATGGTGCTCGCCCTCGGCGCGATGGCCATCGTCATCTGGGTCGCGCTCTCCGACGGCCTGATCGACCGCAACGGCAAACCGATCGGCACCGATTTCTCCAATGTCTATGCGGCAGGACGGCTGACCTGGCAGGGCCAACCGCAAAATGCCTATGATCCGGTGCTGCAGCACCAGGCCGAAAGGACGATGTTCGCCGGCCGCGACGTGCCGTTCTACGGCTGGCATTACCCGCCCTTCTTCTTTGGCATCGCCTTTGCGGTCGCGGCGCTGCCTTATGCCCCCGGCCTGCTGCTGTGGCTGGTCACGAGCATGGCCGCCTATCTTGCGGCGATCCGCGCGATCCTGCCACGTCGCGAGACGCTGCTGGTCGCGGCCGCCTTTCCCGCCGTGCTGATCAATATCGGCCACGGCCAGAACGGATTTTTGACCGCAGCCCTGCTTGGCGGGGCGCTGCACCTGATCGACAAGCGGCCCGCACTCGCGGGGGTTCTGATCGGGCTGCTTGCCTACAAGCCGCAGTTCGGCGTCCTGATTCCGATCGCGCTCGTCGCCGGCGGGCGCTGGAGCACGATCGCCGCCGCCGCCGCAACCGTGATCGCGCTGACCGTGATCAGCATCGTCGCGCTCGGCAGCGAGGTCTGGCACGCCTTCGCGAACTCGCTCAACTTCACCCAGAGCGTCGTGCTCGAACAGGGCGGCACCGGCTGGGAAAAGATCCAGTCGGCCTTCGCAGCCGCACGCAACTGGGGCGCCGATGTCGGCACCGCTTATGCAATCCAGATGGCATTGGGAATCGGTCTCGCCGCGACGCTGGCCCGGCTTTGGCGCGGCGCGAGCGCCTTCGAGCTGAAGGCCGCGGCACTTGTGGTCGCGAGCCTGCTTGCGACGCCTTACGTGCTCGACTACGACCTCGTCGCGCTCGCCGTCGCCATCGCGTTCCTGGTGCGACACGGTCTCATCTGCGGCTTCCGCGCCTATGAGATCAGTCTGCTGGCCGCTGCGTGGATCGTGCCGTTGCTGTCACGCAGCATTGCCGGCGCCACTGGCATACCATTGGGACTCGCCGTTCTGCTTGGACTTTACGTTTCGATTCTTCGCCGCGCGGCAATTGATCGCAACCTCGCGACGTCGCCTGCGGTGAAGCTCGCGCAAGCGTGAACTGTTTTGTTGCTGCGTGTGAGAAGGAACTTCTCCGCGTTTGCAGTGCGGAAAATGTTTTCGACTTTTTCCATTGCACAGGACTTGCAGCGTTTGCCCATCGGCATCATTGTTTAGCCGCTTTGCGGAACGACGACGATGTCGTCAGCGCAAACGGAATATGGAATTCGAAAGCGGTCGCATGTACAAGCTCTACTCGATGCAGCGCTCCGGCAACAGCTACAAGGTCCGCCTTGCGCTCGCGCTGCTGAACGCGCCCTATCATGCAATCGAGGTCGACATCCTGCGCGGCGAAAGCAAAACGCCGGATTTCCTCGCCAAGAATCCGAGCGGCCAGGTGCCGCTGCTCGAAGTCGGCGAAGGCCGCTTTCTCGCCGAGTCGAATGCGATCCTGTGGTACGTGGCCGGCGGCACGCCCCTGGCGCCGGAATCCCGCATCGAGCGCGCCGAGGCGCTGCAATGGATGTTCTTCGAGCAGCACGCCATCGAGCCGAACATCGGCGCGGCCTATTTCTGGCTGTCGCTGGTGAAAGGCGGCCGCGACCTGCAGACCCATGCACTGGAAGACTGGATGGAGCGTGGCTATGCGGCGCTGCAGGTGATGGAGAATCACCTCAAGCACCACGCTTATTTCGCCGCGAACCAGCTCACCGTCGCCGACATCGCGCTGTACGGCTACACCCACGTTGCCGATCGCTGCGACTTCGACCTCGATCCGTTCCCGGCGATCCGGAGCTGGCTGAGGCGAATACAGGAGACGCCGGGCTTCGTGGCAATGGACTGGAAGCCGATCGAAATCGACGATCCCGCAAGCATCGCCGCCGGTTGAGCGCGCGTTCGCAACGGCACTGGCCGAACCGCAATCGTTAAGATCGGTTAAGAGGCGTTAACATCGGTTAACGCGTGCGGCGCAACGGACTCACAACCGCCGCAATCCTGCCCGTCACGCCTGCGACACATCCTGCGAGTGATTCGCCTCCACGCGAAGGATTTTTGGACGCCATGACAGTTTCTTCCGCCGCGCCCGGCTTCCGCGGTGACGGCAGACGCGTCGCCTCGTCGCAACTGATCGACGCCGTGGTCGCAGCGCTTGCGGTCAGCTCGTTCTCCCTCGGCATCGTGGTGGCCATCACGCTGCTGTCGAGCAGGATCAGCATGGCCATGACGGGCTGAGCGGCACGACGATCTCCTCAACGGCGCCCGCGTGAGCTACGCTGCAAACGATAGCAACGCGCTTAAGAGGCTATGAATGTCCGGCGAACTCATCATCCGCGGGGTGACGCGAGGCGACTACGACCAGTGGCTGCCGCTGTGGGACGGCTACAATGCGTTCTACGGCCGGTCGGGTCCGACGGCGCTGGCACCCGAGATCACGGCGATGACCTGGCAGCGCTTCTTCGATGCCTATGAGCCGGTCCATGCGCTGGTCGCGGAGAGCGACGGCCGGCTCGTCGGTCTCACGCATTATCTGTTTCATCGCAGCACCACCGCGATCGCGCCGCTCTGCTACCTGCAGGATCTCTTCACCAGCGAGGCCGCGCGCGGAAAAGGCGTCGGCCGCGGCCTGATCAACGGCGTCTATGATGCCGCGCGCCGTGCCGGCTCGCCCCGCGTCTATTGGCAGACGCACGAGACCAATCGCGTCGCGCAGGAGCTCTATGACAGGGTCGCGGAGCGCTCCGGCTTCATCGTCTATCGCAAGATGATCTGACGCTCGTTCGCGGGTGTCGCCACATCTGTGGAAAAATGTGGCTGTCACTGCGGCGTAATAAAGCAAGGCTAGGGTCTGTTGACGCCTGATCAGGCCCCCCGTCACGGATCAGGCGCCCCCAAGCGGTCCCCGTCAGTCGCCGCGTCTGACCGGGGCCGCATTTTTTTGGCCCGCTTCCCGCGCAATCCCTGCGATCGCCGGCCGCATCGATTTGCGAATAGGCCCATTCCGCGCCGACGCCTTGCAGCCCGGCTGCTGGCGGGCCACAATGATAACCTGCTCTCCTCACAGGATTTTTCCATGGAAATTCGTAATCTCGGCAGCTCCGGCCTGCGCGTGTCCGCTGTCGGCCTCGGCTGCAACAATTTTGGCCAGCGCATCGACCTGGAAGCCTCGCGAAAAGTGATCCACAAGGCGATCGATCTCGGCATCACGCTGTTCGACACCGCCGACATCTATGCGGGCCAGGGCGGCTCCGAGACGGTGCTCGGCACCGTGCTCGGCGACCGGCGCAAGGACATCGCGCTCGCGACCAAATATTCAAAACCGATGGCGGCCGACGGCACCAAACAGGGCGCCTCGCGCCGCTACATCATGAACGCGGTCGAGGCGAGCCTGACCCGGTTGAAGACCGATTATATCGACCTCTATCAGCAGCACGACTACGATTCCTTGACGCCGCTGGAAGAGACCTTGCGCGCGCTCGATGACCTCGTGCGCCAGGGCAAGGTGCGCTACATCGGCAATTCGAACTTTCCGGCCTGGCGCATCGCCGAGGCCGAGTTCACTGCGCGCGCGATGAACGTTCCTCGTTTCGTCTCCTGCCAGGACGAATACAGTCTCGTGGTGCGCGGCATCGAAAAGGACCTGCTGCCGGCGGCGCAGGAATACGGGCTCGGGCTGCTGCCGTTCTTCCCGCTCGCCAGCGGGCTTCTCACCGGCAAATACAAGCGCGGCGAGGCGGCGCCCGATGACACCCGCTTCGGCAAGGTGCCGAGATTGCGCGACCAATATGTCACGCCGCGCAACGAGGAGATCGTCGAGAAGCTGATGGCGTTCGCGCAGGCCCGCGGGCACACCATGCTCGAGCTCGCCTTCTCCTGGCTCGCGGCGCGCCCGCAGGTCTCCAGCGTGATCGCCGGCGCCACCCGCGTCGAACAGGTCGAGCAGAACGTCAAAGCAATCGCCTGGAAGCTCAGCGCCGAAGACATGGCCGAGATCGACCAGATCACGAAGTGAGAGTTCTCCCTCTCCCCGCCCTTGCGGGGAGAGGGTCGGGGTGAGCGGCTCTATCCACCAAGCGCAGCTTGCCAGGAGCCATGCCTTTTCACCCAATCGTCTGGGGCTACTTCTTGTCGCCCACCGTCTGGCGCACCTCAAATCCCTCGAACTGCGGATGGCCGAGATAGAGCGGCTTGTTGTCACCGGCCTTGTGATGCGCAGCGCGGAACGCGTCCGATTTCGTCCACGCCTCGAACGCGGCATGATTGGCCCAGACCGTGTGCGAGGCGTAGAGCGTGTGATCCTCGGCTTCAGGCCCCTTCAGCAGATGAAATTCGACAAAGCCCGGCACCTTGTCGAGATGGCTGTCGCGCGACAGCCAGACCTGCTCGAAGGCCGCCTCGGAGCCCTTGGCAACGCGGAAACGATTCATGGCAATATACATCAGTCGATCTCCTGGACGCGGACGGCGGCGCCGTCGATGACGGCTGATTGCGACCTCAATAAGAACGGGACAGCCTGAGAGGTTCTCTCCCCCGTCATTGCGAGGCGCCCTCGCGCCGAAGCAATCCAGATATCATGCATTGAGGCACTGGATTGCTTTGCTTGCGCTCGCAATGACGGCGTCTGGATCAGGCGATCAGTCCCTTCATCGGCCTTGCCGCGGCGCTGTCCGGAAACACGCGCTCGGCGAGCACGCGCTCACCGAGACCGAGATGATCCGCCAGCACGCCCTTGATGACGGCGCGGAGATCGGTGGTCGGCGCGAGATCGCGGCTCTCATAGAGGCTCGCGGGTCTTAAGCTCGGCCAGTCGGCGATCACGCGGCCGCCCTTTATCGCGCCGCCGGCCAGAAGCGCGATCGTGCCGGTGCCATGATCGGTGCCTTCGGTGCCGTTGATGCGCGCGGTGCGGCCGAATTCGGTGGCGACCACCACGACGGTGTCGCGCCAGCGATCACCCAGTCCAGTTTCGAACTCGGCAAGCGCGCCATCGAGGCCGCCCAGCAATTGCGCGAGGCGGCCAAGCGGGCCGCCTTCATTGGCGTGGGTATCCCAGCCGTCGAAGGCGAGCGCGCCGATGCGCGGGCCGTCATCGGCCGCCATCAATTTTGCTGTGCCACGCGCCACCTGCCGCATCGCCACCGCGCCGTTGGCTCCGGGCTTCGGCTTCATGTCGTCGCCGGCCGCGGCCTTTTCCAGTTGCAGGCCCTGCGAGAGCGCGGAAGCCAGCGCGACATCGCGGTGCTGATAGAGCGCGACGAGCCGCATCGCGGTCTCGTCATCGGCCTGCGGCAAGGTCACCGGCGCCCAGCCGACGGTCGGCGCAGCGCCGCGCAGCACCAGCGGCGTGGTCGGGCCGACCGCAAGCGCGCTGGTGACGCGCGCGCCGCGCGGCAGCACCTCCAGTGCGCGGTTGAGCCAGCCGGACTGCACCCGGCCGGGGCCGGCAAAGCCGCTTTCCAGCACGTCCTGCCCGTCGAAATGCGAACGATCGCGGTACGGCGTCGCGACGGCATGAATGACGGCGGCATGCTTGTCCTTGTACATGCGCGCAAACTCGGGCATCGCCGGATGCAGCACGAAAAAACCGTCGAGCGCGGTCGCGGCATGCGGTCCGTCGGCCGACAGCGCGATCGCACCATGCAGTCCCGCGTAGTCGGGATCACCGACCGGCGCGACGGTCGCAAGCCCATCCAGCGCGCCGCGCAGGATGATGACCACCAGCCGCGGGTCGCGTCCGTCCGCAGCGCGCGCAAATTTCGGCAAATAGGCCCAGGCGGCAAACGAGGCGCCGCCGAGCAGCAGCGCGCGGCGCGATGGCACGAGCAGGCGGCTTGCTTCGCAGCAGTCCATGGTCATCTCCTCTGAAACTCGGGCGACATCAAAAGCAGCGCCAGCGCCTGCTGGCGCGATTCCGCGCGCTCGATGGTTCGCCGCGTCTCCTCGGAAGCCGCGTCCGCCGCAACCAGGTCCAGCAGCTCGCGCGGGTCGATGCTGTTGCCGGCGCGGGAGCCGATCTGTGCCGCGATGTCGAGCCTGAGTTTCAGGCCTTCCGGCGCCGCCCACGCCGCATTGGTGTCGGCAAAGCCGTTCGGCCCCGCCGGCGACCACAAGGGCTGGCCGAGCGTGTTGAGCGCGCCGAGATAAAGGCCGGGCTCGTCGGGCACGTGGGCAAGCGCCCGCCCGGCCGCGACGAGGAATTCGTAAGGCGAGCGCAGTTTTGTCAGCGGCGCGCTCCACGCCTCGTCGGCATCGACGAGCGCCAGCGTCATCGCCCGAAGATCGCCGTCGGTCTGCGCAAACTCGTGCTGCAGCCGCGCTACCAGCGCTGGCGGCGGATCATCCGACACGAAGTGCCGGACGAATTTGGTGGCAATGAATTTTGCGGTCGACGGATGCCGCGCGATGTCGGCGAGCGCGGCCTCGCCCTGCGCGATGCCGCCCTGCTCATAGACCTTGCCGAGCAGCGTCTGCGGTCCCGGCTGATGCGCGTTGGCGTTGAACACGAAACTGCCGGGCTCGCCGAGCTTGCCCTGCCGGCCCGCAAAGCTCCAGCCGGTGATGATGCGCGCCAGCGCGGTGACGTCGTCCTGGGTATAGCCGCCGCCGACGCCGAGCGTGTGCAGTTCCATGATCTCGCGGGCGAGGTTTTCGTTCAGGCCGCGCTTGCGATTCTGGCCGGCGCGAGAGTCCGGGCCCAGCGATTGCTGATTGTCGAGGAAGAACAGCATCGCCGGATGCTGTTCGACGGCTTTCAGCATGTCCGCAAAACGCCCGAGCACGTGCGGCCTGATCGCCTCGCGTTCGAACGAGCCGGCCCAGATCCGCGCCGGCGCGCCCTTGCTGGCCGAGATGCAGAAATGATTGGACCAGAAGGTGACCAGCCGCTCGGTGAAACCGCATTCGGCCAGCACGGCGCGCTGCAGCCGCGCCAGCGCCTCGGCGCGAAAGGCTTTCTGGATGACATCAGGCGGTTGCCGCGGCTGCGCCGCCTGCTTCGCCGCATCCGGTTGCATCATTGCGTTCGGCTGCGACGGCGCAGCGGCGCTGGCGCTCTCCGCCGGCTTCATCGCGGCGTCCTTGCCGGCGCCGTCAGAGGCTGCGCCGGCGAGTGCAGGCGCGCGTATCTGCGCATTGGCGTCGGCGGAAGATGGCTGCGGCGCTGCTTCGGGCGCGGCCGCCTTCGCCTCGCGCGCCTTCTTCTGCTCCTCCTGATATGCGAAGAGCGCCTCGCCCAGCGCGGGCGTCGACTGCAATCCGGGGACTTCGAGCAGGGCACCGTTCGGACGGCCGAGTTCGGCCTTGACGAAGCCGCGCGGGTCGGTGGCCGCATTGACGAAATCGCCGGATGCACCGCCGCGCGCACCGAACCCAAAACGGTTGAGCGCGACAAGGGCAGCTTGCGAATCGCGGGCCATCGTCTTTTCCTCTAACGTTCGTTTGAAGTGCGCGACGAAACTATACTGCTGGCGCAGATGAACCCGACATTAAAAACGCGGCAGGCGATCGGTGGGAACCATGAACAATTGGTTAGGAAGCACAGCGCGGCGTCTCGCCTGTCGGCGCTGCGGTACCGCGTTCTCCTGCACCGGCACTGAGGCCTGCTGGTGCGCCGAGGAGTCCGTGCGGCTGCCGATGCCGCGTGCCGGCGAGGACTGCCTGTGCCGCGACTGCCTGCGCAAGGCGGCGGAGGCGCAGACGGATGCCGCAACCAGGACGACATCGCCGGAATAGATTCGTTTCGCGCGTTTCGACATCGCTTCGCAGTTTGGAACGCGTCGCATTGGCATCACATCATCGGCAACTCGGAAACGTTCAGCAATCGCCGCGCGCGAATTGTCCTGCATCAAGGCAGCATGCGTGCGTCTGCACCTAACGACATGGACAAAGCGTCATTTGTCCTGCGCCTCCGCCCGCGCGAGGTTGATGCGGGGGCGTTCGGAGACCGTCATGATAAAGCCACTGCTTCTCAGACTGCATCGCTGGATGAGTCTCGCGTTCGCGCTGCCATTGTTCGCCATCATCGCGAGCGGCATGATCCTGTCATTCGAGCCGATGATGCAGGCCGGCGGCGTCCCGTCACCGGTCGATGCGACGCGACTTGCGGACATCATCAAGCGCTACGATCCGGACGGCAAGGCACGCGGGCTGTTCATCAACGCGTCTGCGCAGCGACTGAGGCTGCAGGCCCCCGGTGCGCCCGAGATCGATCTTTCCACGAGCGAGCCGGCGGAAAACCCCTCGGTGCTCGGCAACGTCTTCATGTGGGCCCGTTTCACGCATGAGCGCCTGCTCGGGCTGCCCTGGCTGGTCAGCGCCTCGACTATCGCCATGCTCGTCATCATGATTCTTGGCATTGCCATGGGCTGGCCGCGGCTGCGCAACACGCTGGCCGGCTGGCACAAGGGCGCAGCCTGGTTCACCCTGCCGCTGATCCTGCTCAGCCCTCTCACCGGTCTGGCGATGGCCTTAGGCCTGACCTTTCAGGGCGGCTGGCCTGCGGCGCCGAGCGGCCAGCCGCCGGCGCTGACCGACGCGGTTCGCATCGTGGCGCAATCGCATGATCTCGCGCAGCTCGTGTCGATCGGCGGACGCGGCGGCCGCATGATGGCGCGGCTCTACGAAGACGGCGAACTCAAAGCCTATTCGGTCACGAGCGACGGTCTCGTCGCGCTGCCGCGCAACTGGCCGCGCCTGATCCATGAAGGCAACTGGTCGACGATGATCGCAAGTCCGCTCAATGTGCTGACATCGCTGGTGCTGTTCGGCCTGCTCTCGACCGGCGTCGTGCTGTGGAGCCGGCGCACCTTCCGCCGCCGTCCGGACCGCGCGGCAGAGCCGCCCCGCCGCGCGGCTGACGCGCCATCGATCGCGGCGTAGGGCATGAGGTGCAACGTCTGCCATGTGGCGGCTTCCGAAAACCGCCACGACGTCATCGACGGGGGCCGCAAAACCAGGCCAGCTCTTCTGCGTCACACGACGGCTTTCGCCCCTCGTCCTGAGGAGCGCGCTTTTGGCGCGCGTCTCGAAGGAAGTGGCCCAATTCTTGTTCAGGATGAATTCGCTTGGCTTGCTTACGCGGCAGATCACGCGCAAATGTATGTCTCAGTGTTGCTGGCGGCGGCTGCCGGCGGCGCGCTATTCCGAAGGTCCTGCGAACAGCAGCAGGTTGCCGTCGACGTCGCGCACGATGAAATCCAGTGCGTCCCAGGGCTCGCGCTTCAGGGCCTGAAAGAACACGACGCCGGCGGCCTCGAACTCCTCGGCCAACTGCGTGATCTCGGCGGCGGTTGCGACCGTCAGCGAAGCCGCCAGCAGTTCCTCGCGGTCGCGCAGCACGGGATCGATCACCGGCTGCTTGACACAGCGCAGGTTGAGACGCGCCGCATCGCGCTTCACCTGCGCGTAGTACGGCGGCTCGCCATAGGTGAACTCGACGGCAAAGCCGAGTTTTGCGGTAAAGAAATCGCAGGCCGCCTTGATATCGGCCACGAACAATTGCGGCTCGGCGACGGTGAGAAAGGCCTTGGTATCCGCCTGCATGCCGGCAATCCTGTCAAAAAGACCGGCGCGACAATGCTCTACCGCGGCACGCGGCGCAAGATCATGCCCTTGTCATTTGCGAGCAGCTTGCACTGCTCGCAAATGACAAGGGATGGCCAACCGTCTCGAGCTACCGCACCACGGCGGCGGTCTGTCCGAACAGGATTTTTCGCTCCTCCTCGGTGCGGATCGCGGGCTGGCCAAAGTTCGGATTGACCTCCTTCGCCCTGGCATAGGCGCGCTCGGTCGCGGGCCGCGCGCCGATCGTCTCCAGCCAGCGCTTCAGATGCGGGAAGTCGTCGATCTCCTGGCCCTGGTTCTTGTAGGGCACCACCCAGGGATAGCAGGCCATGTCGGCGATCGAGTAGTCGCCGGCGATGAAGGCGCGATCGGCCAGGCGCTTGTTGAGCACGCCATAGAGGCGGTTGGTCTCGTTGACATAGCGGTCGATCGCGTAGGGCAGCTTTTCCGGCGCGTAGTTGCGGAAGTGATGGTTCTGGCCGGCCATCGGCCCGAGCCCGCCCATCTGCCAGAACGTCCACTGGATCGCGTCATAGCGCCCGTAGAGATCGTCGGGGAGGAACTTTCCGGTCTTTTCGGCGAGGTAGAGCAGCATGGCGCCGGACTCGAAAATCGAGATCGGCTTGCCCCCGCCTTTCGGTTCGTGATCGACCATGGCGGGAATGCGGTTGTTCGGCGCGATCGCCAGAAATTCCGGCTTGAACTGCTCGCCCTTGCCGATGTGGATCGGGAAAATCTTGTAGGCGAGCGAGGTCTCCTCCAGGAACATCGTGATCTTGTGGCCGTTCGGCGTGGTCCAGTAATAGAGATCGATCATGGCGGCGCTCGTCCCGTTGTGATTTTGCGAAATAGATGCGGTTGCATGAATTTCGCGCCGGAGCGCGGCCAAGTCAATGCCGGTCGCCCTAGAAGGCGCGCAATCGTGATCCGCGGATCGCTCAGAGCTCGCCTGTGTGCGGCGACAACGCTCAGCCGATCCGGCCGTTGGCGCGCAAGAACTTCTCGCCGCCCTCGGTGACGGTCACGACGAGGCCGAAACCGGCGATGGTTTCGCGGACGACATAGCCATGGTCGGCCGCATCCTCCCAGATCGTCAGCCGCGGACAGGAGGTCTTCCAGGTCGCGACCACTTCCGAATAGACCCGCGGCTCCCGCGCGATCCATTCGACGAAGTCGAGCACCAGCGGATCGGCTATCTCGCTCATCAGGCCTTCTCCTTCTCGGTTGCGCATGATCTTTTCGGAAAACCGCTGCATACTTTGCGCTAACGCGGCCCTTCGGGTCCGGATCATGCGCTAGTTCGCGGCTGCGGAATTGTCTGCCAAAAACAGCAACCAGCCGCCGTAGATGATGTAGTAGCTCGCGATCGTCGTGATCAGCCGGTTCGCCCAGGTGCGGAACTGCTGCTCGCTCATGGCTTCCAGGATGCGCCGCCCCAGCGAGGTGCCGAGCATCGAGGCCAGGATCGCGATGCCCGCGAGCACCGGATCGAGCGACGCCGCCTGGGCGATGATGCCGCCGAAATAGATCAGCTTGGTGAAATGGCTCGCCACCTGGCAGGTCGCCTTGGTGGCGACGATCGCGCGGCGGTCGAACTTCGCGCCGAGAAAGAACGTGTCCAGCAGGGGACCCGACACCCCGGTCATCAGCATCAGCCCCATGCAGATGGTGCCGTAGCACGCGCCCTGAACGATGCTGTCGGGATTGGGCTTCAGTCCCGACGGCATCATCCGCGCCATGAACGGCGTGACGCCGAGCATCAACAGCGCCACCGGCTTGTCGGGCACGTAGCGCGTGAGCGACCACAGCGCGAGCGCCAGCGCGCAGCCGATCAGATAGACGAAGACCGGCCGCCAGCGGATATGGGCCCGCCACAGCAGCGCGCGCCAGCCATTCGAGGCCATCTGCGTGATCGCGTGCAGCACCATCGCCGCCGGCAGCGGCATCAGCGCCAGCAGCACGCCGATCAGGATCAGCCCGCCGGCCATGCCGAACAGGCCGGACAGGAACGCGGTCGCGACCATCAACAGACCGAGGGCGATGATCACGAGCGGCGCCATCAGAATCTCCATGTCTCGGGGGCCACCGTAGATGTGCTCCGCTTGTGCCGTCGGCGCAAACGGAGTTATCTTGCCCAAGCCTCAGTTTTCCTGATGCTGAGGCGCGGAGGGAAGGCGATCGTGCGGCGGCTTCTGTTTCTCAACGGCATCAAGGCATTCGAGGCGGCGGCGCGCACCGGCAGTTTTGCCTCCGCCGGGTCCGAGCTCAACGTCTCGGCCGCCGCGATCAGCCGGATGGTGCATCTGCTCGAGCAGCGGCTCGGGGTCGCGCTGTTCGAGCGCAAGGCCAACCGCCTCGCGCCGACCCAGGCCGGCCGCGCCTATCAGAGCGGGCTGACGCCGATCTTCGATGCGCTGGCGAGCCTGACCGCGCAGGTGACCGCGGCCTCGAAGATGCGCGTGCTGACCATCGGCGTCGGGCCGACCTTTGCGATGCGCTGGCTGATCCCGCGGCTGGCTTCGTTTCGCAAGCAGGAGCCCGACATCGACGTCCGCATCACCATGGGCGGCGCCGCCGCGCCGTTCGGCGATGACTGGAGCTGCGGCATCAAGCTCGGCGACGGCAACTGGCCGGGACTGGTCGCCGAGCCGCTGTTCGCCGGCGACCTCACGCCGGTCTGCACGCCGCAGCTCGCAGCGTCGCTGAAACGTCCGGCCGACCTGAAGGGACCGGCGCTGCTGCGCGTCGCGCACGCCGCCGAGGACTGGCCGCTATGGCTGAAGGCCGCCGGCGTTCCGCGCATCGCAGCAAAGGGACCGGAGTTCGGCTACTACGGCTATGCGCTGCAGGCGGCCTCCGACGGGCTCGGCGTCGCGATGGGCATCCGGCCCTATGTCGACGACGACCTCGCCGCCGGGCGGCTGGTTGCGCCGTTCGCGCTCACCGTGCCGAAGGGCATGCGCTGGTACCTGCTGTATCGCAGTTTTCAGACCGGGCAGCGTGACTTTGCCGCGTTCCGCCGCTGGATCGTCCGTGCGGCGGTGCAACCCGCGGCGTCACCGAAACGCCAGAGCGAGCGGAGCAGTCCGTCCACAACCATGGCTGCGAGAAACAAATCGTAAGCCCTGTTTGAGGGAACCTTCGCTTTCCGGTTGTTGACAACGCAATGTCTCCAACATGAACGTTGCGGCTCGCCGCTCGTTCGTGGCAGTGTTTCTACGTGTTGCCGCCGCTGCGACGTCGGTCCGTTGAGGCCACGAAAAGATGTCTGGGCGACCGGTCACCTGCCCTGCCGCGGCGACCAAAGGGCGCGTCACAGACCAGCGAAACGCCCGGAACGGCATGTTGCGTGCTCGCGTGAGGGCAGCGTGTTGCATGATGCGCCGCTGCGGAGGAAATTGATCGTTCGAGAGTCCGATGCACGGTTTTATTCGGAACAGCAGCGAACCGGTGCAGGCGGGCACCGTCGACACGCATCCTGACATCGACGCCGGCGCCTGGCTGCGCACGCTCCGCGAGATTCCCGGCGGAATCGTCACGGAAGCCGACTTCCTGGCATGGCTCGACGGACCGCTGCGGCGCTTCTTTCCGTTCGAAAAATTTTTTGGTGCCTATGGCTATTTGTCGGGTGGACGCGTCCACATGCGGTCGACCGTTTCGACCGGTCACGAAGCCGGATTTATGGCGAGCCGAGCCTCGACGGTCGATGTGAATGCACGCGCCTGCGTCGCCTGGTGGCTGTCGCATCGCAGAGGCCTGGTGCTCGACAGGACCTTTGCGACGGATGCCGCGGGTGCGCGCATCGCGCTGTCCGAGATCGAAATCGACGACATCAACCGTTACGGGCTGGGCGCCCTGGCCCAGAACGGCGTGATCGATCCGTTTGCCAACACCGCCGTCCATCTTGGCTTCTCCGGCGTTCCGAAGAACCGCCTCGATCAGACGCTGGCGGCGCTCGAACTGATCACACCGGTCGTTTACGCGCTGTATTTCCGGACCCGGGCGGTCGCACCCGCGGCGCTTCGATTGAACTCATTGACCGACCGGCAGCGCGATCTGGTCGATCTCGCGGCGCTCGGCCTGTCCGACAAGGCCATCGCCTCGCGCCTTGGCATTTCAGAAAACACCGTCGGCAATCATCTTCGGGCCATCTACGCCAAGCTCGGCATTTCCAAGCGCGGCCATCTCGTTGCCCTCGTGAAGTAGCGATCGGCGCGGCGCCATCGCGGCCTGGTACGACGTCTTGGTACGACGTCTTGGCACGAATGTGTCATCGACACGGCGCGGTCGCTGATGATGTCATCGGCCGATAGACGCTGCTGACAAATCCCCTCGGCGTCAGCCGGGACTGCTTGCATCGGCGATAAGGAAAGCTGCTCAGGAACGATCGCCCTTGCCGGCCCGCCATGTCTCGATCGGACCCCGTGTCCGATTCCACCACCGGATTGTCCTGGACACCGCGCGCCGCAATGCCGGGCCTGCGGCGCCGGTCGGTGGGACTGCAGCGACAAAAACCGTCTCACCTGTGAACGGCTTCACATTTCAGGGCAGGCAGCACGTGCTTGTCTTGGGGTTCCAGAAGGGGGCGCGACCAATGACCTGCCTTTACGATGAGTTCGCCATCGAGTGTTTCGAGGCCGGACGCGGGCTTTGGCATGCCAGAATCCGGCGTGCTGATCGCGGCCCGCTTGTCATCGACGGCGTCAGCTTTCCATCGCTCGAAGTCGGCTTTGCCTGGTCCAGCAGCCAGGCGGCGATCGCCGACGCCAAAAGCCACATCGACCGTTTCGGACTGCGCTGGGCCTGCCGCCAGGACATGGCGGCCCCAAAACTCGCCGCCGCTGTCTGAGTTTGAGAAGGGGGCTCTCATCAATGACACAGCTTGATACCACGCAGCCGGCGTCGGCCGTGCGATCGCACTGCCCGGAATGCAGGGGACGCCTGTCGGTGCTGCGCGTCTTCGGGGGCCAGAAAGCTTCCGAATACTGGACGCTGCAATGCAATCGATGCCACAGCATCCATCTCGACATCATCAAGCAGCCGCCTCTGGTCGCCGGCTGAGGCGAGCCGGACGGCTGCGCCCAGCCGCGCGATTTCGGGTTCCGCTGGCATCGCCGCGCCGAAGCGCCGGGAAACGCGGCTCGCCGTGACCAAATCCTGTCAGCAGTCTCGGCAGAATGGCGGTCAGGTTACTGCCAAGCGGCGGGTTTATGCCTATATTGGCCGCCATGGCGAAGAATCCTGACGCTCCGAAAAAGCCCCCCAAAACCCCGAAATCCAAGGCGCATCGTCCCGATGTGCAGCCGATCGGACCGGCGCTCGCCGAACTGCTCAATCCCGCGATCAACCGCGGCGAAAGCGGGCTTGGATCCTCGACCGGCCTGAAACCGCCGCCGGACAATTCCTTCGACCGCCGCGCCGGCGGCGAGGCCGCCGCGCATCGCGCCCGCGCCTCGACGCGCGGGGCGAGCGAGAAGGTCGCGAAGCGCGATGCGTCCACAGACTCGTCGCGCGGCCTGCCCCCACCCAACCCTCCCCCGCAAGCGGGGGAGGGCTCTGCGCGGCAAGAGCCGGACGCCAATGCCGATCGCGAACCCGCGGACGCGCAACGTGCGTCCCCTCCCCCGCTTGCGGAGGAGGGCCAGGGTGGGGGCCTCTCAGCGCATGGCGGTCTCGAAGAGGCGCCGCAGGCGCATTACGGCACGGCCGCCACGGTCCCGACGCTCGATCCGGAGCTGGCGCGACAGCTTGGGCTGCCGACCGAGGAGGATGACGCCGCGGCGCTGGCCCGGCCGCCGCGCAGCAAGATGGAGGCGCTTGGCGTACAGGCCACCGCCGAGGCGCTGGAGAACCTGATCCGCGACGGCCGTCCCGAATTCCGCAAGGACGACGGCTCGCTCAAGGTGTGGACGCCGCACCGGCCGCCGCGGCCGGAGAAGAGCGAAGGCGGCGTGCCTTTCGTCATCAAGTCCGACTATGAGCCGAAGGGCGACCAGCCGACCGCGATTGCCGAGCTGGTCGAAGGCATCGCGCGCAACGACCGCAGCCAGGTGCTGCTCGGCGTCACCGGGTCGGGGAAGACCTACACCATGGCCAAGGTGATCGAGGCCACCCAGCGCCCTGCCCTGATCCTGGCGCCGAACAAGACGCTCGCCGCCCAGCTCTATGGCGAGTTCAAGAATTTCTTTCCCGACAACGCGGTCGAATACTTCGTCTCCTATTACGACTACTACCAGCCCGAAGCCTATGTGCCGCGTACCGACACCTATATCGAGAAGGACTCGTCGATCAACGAGCAGATCGACCGCATGCGCCATTCTGCAACGCGTGCCCTCCTGGAACGCGACGACGTGATCATCGTCGCTTCGGTGTCCTGCATCTACGGTATCGGCTCGGTCGAGACCTACACCGCGATGACCTTTGCACTGAAGAAGGGCGAGCGCATCGACCAGCGGCAGCTGATCGCCGACCTCGTGGCCCTGCAATACAAGCGCACCTCGGCCGATTTTTCCCGCGGCACGTTTCGCGTGCGCGGCGATGTGATCGATATCTTCCCGGCGCATTATGAGGACCGCGCCTGGCGCGTGAACCTGTTCGGCGACACCGTAGAAAACATCGAGGAGTTCGATCCGCTCACCGGCCACAGGCAGGACGAACTGGAGTTCATCAAAATCTACGCCAATTCGCACTATGTGACGCCGCGCCCGACGCTGGTGCAGGCGATCAAGTCGATCAAATCAGAGTTGAAGCAGCGGCTCGACCAGCTCCACGCGCAGGGCCGCCTGCTCGAGGCGCAGCGGCTGGAGCAGCGCACCACCTTCGATCTGGAAATGCTGGAGGCCACCGGAAGCTGCGCCGGCATCGAGAACTATTCGCGCTATCTCACCGGACGGCGGCCCGGCGAGCCGCCGCCGACACTGTTCGAATATGTCCCGGACAATGCGCTGGTCTTCGCCGACGAGAGCCACGTCTCTATACCGCAGATCGGCGCCATGTTCCGCGGCGACTTCCGGCGCAAGGCGACGCTCGCCGAATATGGCTTCCGCCTGCCCTCCTGCATGGACAACCGTCCGCTCCGCTTCGAGGAATGGGACATGATGCGGCCGCAGACGGTCGCGGTGTCGGCGACACCGAGCGGCTGGGAGCTGAACGAGAGTGGCGGCGTGTTCGTCGAGCAGGTGATCCGCCCGACCGGCCTGATTGATCCTCCGGTCGACATCCGTCCTGCCCGCACCCAGGTCGACGACCTCGTCGGCGAGGTACGTGCGACGGCGCAGGCCGGCTATCGCTCGCTGGTCACGGTGCTGACCAAACGCATGGCGGAGGACCTCACCGAGTATCTGCACGAGCAGGGCATTCGCGTACGCTACATGCATTCGGATATCGACACCATCGAGCGCATCGAGATCATCCGGGATTTGCGGCTCGGCGCCTTCGACGCGCTGGTCGGCATCAATTTGCTGCGCGAGGGCCTCGACATTCCCGAATGCGCGCTGGTCGCGATTCTGGACGCCGACAAGGAAGGCTTTTTGCGCAGCGAGACCTCGCTGATCCAGACCATCGGCCGCGCCGCACGCAATGTCGACGGCAAGGTGATCCTCTATGCCGACACCGTGACCGGCTCGATGGAGCGCGCGATCGCGGAGACCAATCGCCGCCGCGAGAAGCAGGTCGAATACAACAAGGCCAATGGCATCACGCCGGAGAGCGTAAAGAAGTCGATCGGCGACATCTTGAACTCGGTCTATGAGCGCGACCACGTGCTGGTCGAGACCGGCGGCGGCATGGCCGAGGACGTGATCGCGATCGGGCACAATTTCGAGGCGGTGCTATCAGATCTCGAGACGCGAATGCGCGAGGCGGCGGCCGACCTGAATTTCGAGGAAGCCGCGCGGCTGCGCGACGAGGTCAAGCGGCTGCGCGCCACCGAGCTCGCGGTGGTCGACGATCCCACCGCAAAACAGCGCGCGGTGCAGGATCGTGCCGGCGCCTACGCCGGCGCCAAGAAATATGGCGAGTCGGCCAACCTGCCCGCCACCACCCTGAAAAAACGCGCCGGTTTTTCCGCCTCCCTGCGCGCCGGCGGCGGCGCTTCCGGCCGCGGCGGCGCTTCTTCCCGCTCGGGCGGTCCCACCGTTCCCTCCCCCCTTGCGGGGGAGGGTCAGGGAGGGGGGTCCACGAATCGCGGCGCCGGAGGTCGTGGTCAATCCCGCCACGAAGACCCGCTGCTGCCGTCGTTCGAAGAGCGCACCGGCAACGCGCCCTCGCGCAGCAGCTCAAAAGTCCACAAGCCGCATCTCGACGAGATGCACGGGCCGGAATCCCTGCCCTATCGCCCGGACCGCGCGCTGCCCTCAAAACCGTTCGGCGAGACCAGCAAGATCATCCAGCCGGCCAACTCGCGCGACTCCGGCCCCGAATTCGGCCCCGCGCCGCGCTCCTCCGGCGGCGCCCCGGGCAAGCGCGGGGGATGGAAGCGGCGGTAGAAACCGCAGCCGTCATCGCGAGCGCAGCGAAGCGATCCAGATTCCCCCCGGTGAGACAGACTGAATTGCTTCGGCGCTGGCACGCCTCGCAATGACGACCTGGCTAGCGCAGCACGTAGACGAGCAGGCCGATGGTCAGAACCGACAGCGCAATGTCGAACAAGGCAGCGCCGCGCTTCCGCAGGATGCCGCGCGCGAAGGATACGATGACGCAGAGCACAAAGCCTGCGAGGACGAGGCGCCATTCGCTGTGAGCATGCATGGCGTTCCCCGAATCGCCCGCAGGCAAACATTCTACGAGAACGCCGCCGCCTATGGCAGTCGTGATGAAGATCGCTCCACCACGAGCTGCGTAGGGTGGGCAAAGGCGCGTTTGCGCCGTGCCCACCGCGTTCAGCAAGCCGAGTTTGGACGGTGGGCACGCTTCGCTTTGCCCACCCTACCGACTTGCTGCTCGGAAATGCGTGGCATAGCGCCGATTGCGGGCCGCCGCACGAGGCGCGGTCCGGAATCGCATTTCGACATCAGCGCCGCAGATCGACGGCTACTCTCTGAAAGTAGTGGTTGCGGTTCGAGCCGTCATGGCCGCCGGACGCCATGCAGCAGGCCTTGAAACCTGCGTCCAGAGCCGCACGGGCAGAGATCATTGCGGCCGAGTTTTTCGACGAGTTCGACATCCCCGTGGACGAAGCGCCGTCCACGTCCGACCTGGGTTTCCGAGGGATAGGACTTCCGCCGCTTACGCGAGATGCCGAAAGCTGGGGAGGTTTACGAGATCATCAAGCTTGCGCATGACAGGCCTCCTCTGTTCGAGAACGCGGACCGATCGCCGCGCCGCTCTTGTAGCGGAGGCCGTGGGGATTGCAAGGCAGGGCAATCGCCTTTGACCAAGGCAGAGGAGTTTCTGGCCTCCTTTGAGGACGTCTGAGCGCCTCCGTCATCGCGAGCGTAAGCGAAGCGATCCAGACTGTTGCCTTGCACTGCGCGGCGACAGCCTGGATTGCTTCGGCGCGACGCGCCTCGCAATGACGCGCGGCGTCTGTTCGCTGTCCACCTGCCGATGGGGCTATGATTCCTGGCTCGCCGCTTGTACGGCGCCCCGAAATGGCAACGGCAGAACGCGGCTCTTGACAGGTTTTCCTCATGCCAGCTGATTTGCCCGTCGCGGCAGCTTGTCACAGCGGATATTTTCTGTTTTTCAGAATTTCGCTTGACTTGGTGCCCCAAATCAGAGGATTGTCCGCCCGTCCCGCACTCCTTGCGAGGGGCGTACGCGTCGTCACGGACGTTGAGCGCGGGATGCGGTGGACGCGCGCGTGCCTAAAGACGATCGGCGCGCGTACGGACGGTGAAGTCGTGTGGTCCTGGCCTCCCGACGCTGAGGTCAAGTTGCGCGGTGACGTGCCGCGCGATGACGGGGGCAAGAAAGCCCGGTCCCCGGGGAGAGCGCGAAGTAAGCCGTAAACCACTGCGCAGGGAAGGCCGGATGATTCCGCCTTCATCTGCGGTTCCTGCCCCGTGCTTTTTCATTGCACGGGGGCCGCGGGTGCGGCGGGCACCCGGCCTTCCCTGCGCCCTCGGTCATGCGAGGGCGGACGATCGAGCAGAACTCGGGCGCGATAAGCGTCGCGAGAATGCTGCGTTATGGAGAACGCTGCGATATGGACCGGAAGAGCGAACACTCCCTCAACTGTCATTGCGCGCGAAAGCGGGCAATCCAGTACGCCGCGGCTTCTCAGCAAGACTTCGCCGTCTCTGGAATACTGGATCGCCCGGTCGAGCCGGGCGATGACAGCTGTATAAATTTTCGGCTGTTTGAAAAGTTGAATCCGAAATTTGATGCGTAACCCGTCGGCGCAACGTGGCGCCGTCGCGGGCGCCGCGTCGCCTGCGCTCAGATGTTGCCCTGCGCGTTGCCCTGCTTGTGCTGCTGGTCCTGCTGCTGACGCTCCTGCTCCTTGGCATGGTGGCGGCCGTAGAGGCAGCCGGCGGCGGCGCCGAGCACGCCGTGATGGCCGGCATAGTGGCCGGCCACGCCGCCCACGATCGCGCCCTTGATGCAGCCCTTGGCACTCGCGGCCGACGTCGTGACCATCATGAACGCGGCGACGGCCGAGGCGACGAACAGGGTTGTTTTCATGACTCGAGGCTCCACGAAAAGGGGGGACTCCTTCAACTGCCAAGGGGCGCGAATGTTCCCGGGGGCTGCGCGCATGGTGCGAACCCCATGTCCATGGGGTTCAGCGAACGCGCCACGCTTGCTACCAGCGAGGCGCGCCTGACGTGACCGGCGACGTCTCGTCGTCGTGCCGCGGTGAGGCGCCGCTCCCGGGGATGACGCAACAAGCCCGCGCGGGCTTGCCCCGTCGCGGTGGTAAAGAGATCGCAGACTTTTTACCGCGCTTTGCGCGCAAAATCATAGGCATCGCGCCCAGACTCGGTTCACTTTCGTCCGATAAAACGGGCCATGGCGTTCGGCAAGAATGGAATAAGAAAATGACCGGGACAAAGAGCCGACAGCGCGTCCTCCATCTGCTGGACACCTATTATGCCGGCGATATCGAGGCGGCGCTCGCCGGCTGTACCGACGACCTCGAATTTTTTGCGCCCGCGCCGATCGACATCCTGCCGCATATGGGCCAGCACCACGGCAAGGACAGTGTGCGCAAGGCCTGGCAGACCATCCGCGCACGCTATTCCGACATGCGCCATGAGGTCAGGATCATCGTCGCCGAGGACGATGCGGTGGCCGCGCATGTCCGGGTGTTCCTGACCAAGCGCACCAGCGGCCGGGTCGTGCAGTTCGACAATGCGATGTTCTTCCGCCTGAAGGGCGACCGCATCGCCTCGATCCGCCAGATCATCGATACCTTCGATCTCGTGCAGCAGGTGCTCGAACGCGATCTCAGCGCGCTGCTGACCGGCGACAGCCAGGCGTAACGCACCACCTCCGCGCGATTTTCTTTCGGGCACAGTTTGAACCTGAGCCCGCTTTATCGCGACCAACGTCGGGTTGGTGCGGACCAGATCATGAAAATTGCGTGGCTCGCCCTGCTGGGACTGGTTCTGGGCACATTGGGCGGGGCGGCGCTTGGCGTCGGGGCCGGCATCGCCTGGGTGGAGATCTTCAACACCAGCAATTTCGAGGGCTACAGCGGCATGCTGGTGTTTTTTACCTTCATGCCGATCGGCGCCATCGTCGGCGGACTTGGCGGCGCGCTGCTGTTCGGCATGCTCGCCTTCCGCGACGCCGAAATCGCCATCGAACGGGGGCCGGTCCGACGGTTGATCGCGGCGTCGGACTCCCGGCATTTATGCAATGCAAAAACGCTGATTGCGTTCGTGAAAGTTGCAATTATCTGAGACCGAAATGAAAGCCGGCAGCCTGGCCTGACGTCGCTGATGACGTCCATGTGAGCCGTTGCCTTTGCAAGCCAGTTTTGGACCTGAGAGGGAAGATGACAGAGCACAGCCTCTGGCGTTTCTCGCGTGCTTGGCATCGTGCCATCAACGAGCGCCAGTTCGATGAATTCGAGGCCGCCATCGACGAGGACGTCGAATGGGCCGTGTACGGGCCGATCGACATGTTTCCGTTTCTCGGCGCGCGTCACGGCCGGGAAGCGGTGGTCGAAGCGGTGCGCCAGATCGCCGACAATGTGACGGTGCGCAAGTTCGAGCGCGAGCGCGTGCTGCTGGGCGTCGATTCCGCCGCCTCGATGCTGCGCTACTCGCTGACGCTGCGCGACCAGAACAAGCCGATCTCGACCCGGCTGGCGCATTTCGCCCAGTTCAAGGCCGGGCGGCTGTCGAGCATCCGCGTCCTGGTCGACACGTTCGACCTGGTGGAACAGGTGCTCGAGCGGCCGATCCACCTGCCAAAAATGGTCTGGGTCGCCTGAGCCGTGACATCTTGGCGACCGTCAGGCGCAAATCGATGACATCCAGGTGAATCCATTCGTGACCGCCGGGCCGCAATCTTGCAACGCAAAGACCGCATGGTAGATTGGTAACGCAATGCGGGCGCGGGTATGATTTGCATGACATCGTTGGATCGACTGACGGCGGCGACCTTGGCGGCCGCCTTTGGCCTGGTCGTCGCGGCTCCCGCGTTCGGGCAGAGCGTGTGGCCCAAGCCCGCGGTCGAGGCCGCCCCGGTCGGTACGGACGCCGCCGACGCGGACGACGCGCAAGGAAACAATGAAGGAAACACTGAAGGAAATAGTGAAGCGAAGGCCGAGGCGAATGCGCCGGACGACATCTTGAAGGATGTCGATGTCAGCAAGCTCGACTGGAGCCAGCTCAATATCGACGCCTTGACGCTGGCCGAGCGGCCCGCCGCGGCGGCGCGCGGCGCGAAAGGTGGCCCGGGCGGCAGCGATGTCTCCTGGTCGAACAACCGCAAGGCGAATGGCGGCGCCGATGTGTCGGTAAAACAGTCGGTGTGGTCGTTCTGGGACACGCGGGTCGGCGCCGACATGACGGTGGCACCGCAGCCGACCACGATGTCCGAACTGTTGGCGGAGAAGGCAGGCAATGGCGGCGGCCTGCCGCAATCCGGTGGCAGCGCCTGGGCCGCCATGACAGCGCCCGGTGCCGCCGGCATCTGGGACAAGACCGCGGTCGAAGCCCGCGTCGACCCGGGTTCGGAGCAGAGCCGCCTCGGCACCTCGATCACCAAGCAGGTGCCGCTGAACGGCGACAATTCGGTCACGCTGCAGAACGGCTACAATGTCACCCAGCAGGGCATGACCGGCGTGCCCGGCCTGCCGAGCCGGCCGACGACGCGGAACTACGAGACCGACCAGTCGGCCAGGCTGAGCGTCGGCGATACCGGCACCAGCGTCACCGCGGGGCAGACCATGTCCTCGTCGGACGACAAGTGGCTGCGCAAGGTCGGCGCGGAACAAAAACTGCTCGACGGCGTCACCGTGTCGGGCTCGGTCGGCGAGACCGCGCAAGGCACCGTCAACAAGAGCGTCAGCGCCGGATTCAAGCGCAGATGGTAATATCGCACGTAGCTAATCAGAAGTTGCACGCAGCAGTGTTCCCGAAAATCAACACCCAGCGAGATTCGTCGGCCGGACGGCCGCGCCACCGCAAAGCCGTCGAATCATCCAGCTGCGCCGCAAGATGGCCGCGATGCGGTCACATTCAGTCTCCCTGATGGCGCCATGATCTGATCCTGCGGGGGACCGTCCGCGCTCGCCACGACGCGAAACACGAGGAGCATCCGATGAATGTAGTTCGTACGGAAAAGCTAGAAGGCACCGAGACGGAGCTCGAAGGCGCAGCGGCCACCGAAGTCGAGAACGGCATCCGCGAATTCGTTCGCAATGACGTGGCCTATTTGCGGCGGCCGGGGGAATCGATCGAGCAGAACCCGGAAGCCACCGTCAATAATTTGAATTCGTTGATCCAGCGCGTCGCCGGAACCTCGCTCTCGGAGATCACCAATCTGATCGCGGAGCTGGAGAGCCTGCGCGAATGGCTGCATGCCGAGGGCCAGCGCGTCCAGCGCGAGATCTCCGGCTATGCGCATCTCAGCCAGGCGACGATCAAGTCGACGCGCATGATCGCGGAAAATGTGGCGCAGTGGAAACGCTCCGCCGACAATCTGCGCAACGGCTGATCGCAAGACGTTCCCCGCATCAGGCCGCCGTGCTTATAAGGGGCACGGCGGCATTTGATTCGGCAGCAACGGGGAAGCAGTCCCCGATCCGCGCCGTTTCAGTCCGACCTGCTCCCTGAAAGGGACAGTCAGAGCCCGTGCAAATTCACGCCGTGATTGAACTCGGCCGCGGCTGGTCGCGACCAAGAAACGGGACGCCTGGCGCGGGCCGCGATTTCTGGGGGACATTTTGATGGAAACGATCCGGCCGGAGAAGTCCGATCCGATTCCCTTGCGCAGCGCCGCGCCTGCGGTCGGCACCATCATGATCCGCTTCGTCGGCCTGCTGATCATCGTGATCGCGGCGATGGCGCTGATCTGGAGCCGCTAAAGCCGAAGCGAATTTTGCCGCGATGGTTAGCGGATGCTGACCGCGAGGTCCGCCTCGCGCGCATTGTCCAGCGAGTAGGCGCCGTTCGCATAGCTGGTCACGACCACGCCCGTCACCAGCATGACCGCAAGCGTCACGCTCGCGAAGATAAAGCCCACCAGTTTCAGGCCGCTACGGTCTGCCATGATCATCCCCGAACTTCTGTCCCGCGCGGCACTATGCAGCGCCCAGGTTCAAAATGCGTTAGCGGCGCACATGTTCCGCCGATGAGGTAAACGGGATTATTACGGATCAGGCCGGCGTGCGCCGCGGCACGAAAGCGGTCGAAAGGATCGAGAACACCGGTTCGCCGCGCTGGTTGGTTCCGCTGTTGCGCGCCTCCAGGATGCCCCAGGCCGGCCGTGATTCGGAACTGCGGAGCGCGGCGATCTCGCTGGCAAAGCTGATGGTATCGCCTGCGAGCACCGGCCTGATCCAGCGCAGCTCGCGAAAGCCCGGCGAGGGCCCCCAGATCGCCACTTCCTCGCCACGCGCCAGCGCCTCCCTGGTCTGACGCTGGCTCTCGGCGACCAGCAGCTTCATGCAGACCGAGCCGACATGCCAGCCGGACGCTGCGAGGCCGCCGAACAGCGATTTGCGTCCCTCTTCCTCGTCGAGATGGAAACGCTGCGGATCGAATTTCGCCGCAAAAGCCTTGATCGCCTCGGCAGTGAAGGTGAACGATCCGATGTCGCGGCCCTGCCCGATCGCGAGATCCTCGAAGAAGCGCATCATCATCAAGGTCGCTCCTGCGCCGCGGCCGCCGCGCGCCGCTTGACGATGATCGGCGAGACCATCACGCACAGCGCCTCGCCGCCAGCGTTGCGCGCGGTGCATCTGAACGTCACGATGCCGGTCTCCGGACGGCTTTTCGACACGCGGGCCTCGACCACGTCGGCCTCGAGCATCAGTTCGTCTCCGGGCCGCAGCGGCGCGAGCCAGCGCAGCTCATTGACACCAGGGGAGCCCAGCGATGCGGTGCGGCCGATGAAACCGTCGAACATCATCCGCATCATGATCGAACAGAGATGCCAGCCGGAACCGGCCAGCCCCTTCAGCATCGTCTGCTGCGCGGCCGCCTCGTCGAGATGCATCGGCTGCGGATCGAACTCGGCGGCGAAGGCCAAAATCTCCTCCCGCGTCACGCGACGCGGGCCGAAAGTGCCGAGACGGCCGGGCGGAAGATCTTCGAAGGTCAGGGTCATGATGGGGAATTGCCGGAAGGAAGCCCGATTGTGGCCGCACTTTGCGGCAATCTCAAGCGCGTCCGCGTGCCTGATTCACGCTCTCTATTGCCCCGAATCCGGTTCGGAGCTAGTGCCCAGTTCGGTCCGACAGCCATGTTCGGCCTTTTAGCGAATTTGCCGGGGGAGAAGGATGTTCGAATTTCGCGATCTGTTTCAGTGGGACCGGTTCATCACGCCGACCGTGATCAAGACCTTCTATTGGCTGGTCATCGCCCTGATCGTGCTGACCGGTGTGTCCGGCATCTTTTCCGGCCTCGCCGCGATGGCGATCAGCCCGTTCGCCGGCTTCCTGCTGCTGCTCTCCAGCATCATCGGTGCGGCGGTCGGCATCGTGTTCTCGCGCATCGTCGCGGAATTCATCCTGATCGTGTTTCGCATCAACGAGCATCTCGGCGCCATCCGCGACCAGGGCGGCATGCGCTGAGAACCGTCAGGTATTGAAGCGGAAATGCATCACGTCGCCATCGGCGACCACATAGTCCTTGCCTTCGAGGCGGAGCTTGCCGGCATCGCGCGCGCCGGCTTCGCCGCCGAACGCGACATAGTCCGCATAGGCGATGGTTTCGGCGCGAATAAAACCCTTCTCGAAATCGGTATGGATGACGCCGGCCGCGGCCGGCGCCTTGGTGCCGCGATGGATGGTCCAGGCCCGCGCTTCCTTGGGTCCTACGGTAAAATAGGTGATGAGGTCGAGAAGCTGATAGCCGGCGCGAATCAGGCGGTCGAGACCAGCCTCTTCGAGCCCGAGCGTTTCCAGAAAGTCGGTGCGCTCTTCCCTTGACAGCGTCGCGATCTCCGATTCGATCTTGGCGGAGATGGTGACGGCGACCGCACCTTCCGTCTTGGCGAGTTCGAATACCGCTTGCGAAAAACCGTTGCCGTCCTTCGCCGCCCCTTCCTCGACATTGCAGACATAGAGTACCGGTTTTGAGCTCAACAATCCCAGCATGTCGAAAGCGCGCTGCTCCTCCGCCTTGCGCTCCACCAGCCGCGCCGGCTTGCCCTCGCGCAGCAGCACCAGCGTGCGGTTGACGAGATCGAGCTGCTCCTTGGCGTCCTTGTCGTTGCCCTTGGCCTTCTTGGTCAGGTTGTCGACGCGCTTTTCCAGGCTCTCGAGATCGGCGAGCATCAACTCGGTCTCGATGGTCTCGATATCGGCGAGCGGCGCGATCTTGCCCTCGACATGGGTGATGTCGGAATCCTCGAAACAGCGCACGACATGCGCGATCGCATCGACCTCGCGGATGTTGGCCAGAAACTGGTTGCCGAGGCCTTCACCTTTCGAAGCACCGCGCACCAGGCCCGCGATATCGACGAAGGTGAGCCGGGTCGGGATGATCTGCGCCGACTTGCCGATCGCGGCGAGCTTGTCGAGCCTTGGATCGGGCACTGCGACCTCGCCGACATTGGGCTCGATCGTGCAGAACGGATAGTTCGCGGCCTGCGCAGCCGCGGTCTCCGTCAGCGCGTTGAAGAGGGTCGACTTGCCGACATTGGGCAGGCCGACGATACCGCATTTGAATCCCATGATCCGTCCCGAAAATCCGTTCGCGTCGTCAGCGCCGCGCTATGCGGAGCCGTCCTCGTCGCGTGGAGCGAAAAAACCCTTGCCCTGCAGCGCAAGATGCACCTTGTTCTGGAACGAGGCATCGTGGCCGGCCGCAAGCAGCGCGGCGTTGTCCGCCACCGCGGCGCAGAGCGCCTCGACCCACGCCATGTCGCTCTTGGCGAAGTCCGACAGCACGTGGGCGTGCACCAGTTCCTTGACGCCGGGATGACCGATGCCGAGACGCACGCGGCGATAGTCATTACCGATATGCGAGGTCAGCGAACGCAATCCGTTGTGCCCGGCAATCCCGCCGCCGACCTTCACCCGCAGCTTCGCCGGCTGCAGTTCGAGTTCGTCCTGGAACACCGTGATATCGCCTGCGCCAAGCTTGAAGAAGTTGGCAGCCTCCTGCACCGAACGACCCGACTCATTCATGTACGTGGTCGGCTTGAGCAGGATAACACGCGCGCCGTCGAGCGCGCCCTCCGAGGTCTCGCCCTGAAAGCGGCGGCGCCAGGGCGCGAACCCGTGACGCCGCGCGATCTCATCGACGACCGCGAAACCGATATTGTGCCGGTTGCGCGCGTATTTCGCGCCGGGATTGCCGAGGCCGACGAAGAGCAGCATGACGCGGCATCCCGCGCCGGCTTACTTCTTCTTGTCGCCGCCGGCAGGCGCCTTGGCGCCAGCCGCGGGCGCTTTCGCACCGGCCGCAGGAGCTGCCGCCGGAGCCGCCGCCGCAGGTGCAGCCGCGCCGCCGGCCGCGGGAGCCGCCGCACCACCTGCTGCAGCCGCGCTTGCCGCTGCCGCCTTCTGCTCTTCAGCGTAGCCGGACGGCGGCACGATGGTGACGAGCGTGATGTCCTCGCGCGCCAGCGACTTCACGCCACCGGGCAGCTTGACGTCAGACAGATGCAGCGAGTGGCTGATTTCCAGCGCGCCGACATCGGCCTCGACGAACTGCGGGATGTTGTCGACCGAGCATTCGAGGTCGATCGCGTGGGTGACGATGTTGACCGTGCCGCCGCGCTTGATGCCCGGCGAGGCTTCCGAGCGGACCACATGCAGCGGCACGCTGACGCGAATGGTCGCGCCCTCGCCGAGCCGCAGGAAATCGACGTGGACAGGGAAATCGCGCACCGGATCGAGGTGGAAGTCGCGCGGAATCACGCGGTGCTTCTTGCCGTCCAGCTCGATGTCATAGACGGTCGTGAGAAAGCGTCCGGCGAGGATGCGCTGACGCAGTTCGCGATCGTTGACCGAGATCGGCAGCGGGGGCTGGTTGTTTCCATAGATCACTCCGGGCACGTTCCCGGCGCGACGCTCTGCCCGTGCGGCCCCCTTGCCGACTGACGGACGTGCGGTCGCCTTCAATTCCTTGACGGTCGCCATTGTCACAAGTCCTTGTTTTTAAAAGCTAAAGGCCGCGAAGCGGCCCGGTCTCACATGCCAGCGGCAAGCCTCCAGGGGTGCGGGGGCCGCTGATGTGGCCGGCTTTTAGCCCCAACCGGGTGAAATGACAAGGAAATCAGGGGATTTTTCTGCGGCACCCGTGATCGTCACGCCTGGTCTCCGTGCCGGGCATCAACGTCTTCTTTTTAAGCGGAAGACGTGGATGGCCGGGACAAGCCCCGGCCAATGACGGAGGTCAGACGCTGTCCTCAGTTGCCGGTCGTACCGCCGAGCTTGGCCTCCAGCGACGCGATGCGGACCTTCAGCGCCTCGTTTTCCTCGCGCGCCAGGCGGGCCATTTCCTTGACCGCTTCGAACTCCTCGCGCTTGACGATGTCGAGGTCGCGCAGGATCCGTTCGGCCTGGCTGCGCACCACCGTGTCGAACTCGCGTTTCATGCCTTGCGCGGCACCGGCGGCGTCGTTCATCAGGCGGCCGATTTCATCGAAAAACCGATTCGAAGTCTGGGTCATGTCCCTCTCCGGCTACGGGAATGCTGGTCAAATCAAACAATGGCGATCCGGCGCAGGCCATTCAAGTCCTGCGCCGTGCTTGCCTTGTCATGCTGCGGTTTCCTTGTAATCGTAGCTAATCGCGGCATCACCGCCCCACAGAACCTCAAAAAAGAAGAAGCGCCCCATGATCGACCGGCAGATCGAAATCGCCACCAAGGACGGCCATACCACGACGTTCATCACCCATCCCGAACGCGGCGGGCCTTTTCCCGTGATCCTGTTCTACATGGATGCGCCGGCGATCCGCGAGGAACTGCGCGACATGGCGCGCCGGCTCGGCACGTCGGGCTATTACGTGATGCTGCCGAACCTCTATTATCGCGCCGGCGTGATGGAGCTCGGCCCGCTGCCGGCCGACCCGGAGACACCGGAACGCAAGCGCATGTTCGCGCTGATGAACTCGCTCAGCATCCCGCTCGTCATGGAAGACACCAAGGCGCTGCTCGCTTATGCCGAGGGCGACAAGGCCGCAAACGCAGAAATCGTCGGCACCGTCGGCTATTGCATGAGCGGGCGCTATGCGATCAACGCGGCCACCCATTTTCCGGAGCGCGTCAAGGCAGCGGCCTCGATCTATGGCGTGCAACTCGCCACGGACCAGCCCGACAGCCCGCATCTTGCCGTGCAGAAGACCAGGGCGGAACTCTATTTCGCCTGCGCGGAGACCGACGTCTATGCGCCGCCGGAGATCATCGAGAAGGTGCGTGACGGCATGAAGGGATCGACCAACGAAGTGGAGATCTATCCCGGCACCCATCACGGCTTCGCCTTCCCCAAGCGCCCGGTCTACAATCGCGATGCGGCGGAGCGGCATTGGGAACGGTTGCTGGCGCTCTATAGCCGCAACCTTTCCGTGTAGTACCCAAGGACAAGCCCGAAGCGCAATGCCCTTTCTCCTGATCGACTTCCCCGTCTTCGATCCCGTCGCGATCCAGATCGGATGGTTCGCGGTCCGCTGGTACGCACTCGCCTACATCACCGGCATCGTGCTCGGCTGGATCTATGCGCGGTCGCTATCGAAAAACGAGCGGCTGTGGGGCGGCCCTGTGCCGATCTCGCTGCTGCAGCTCGACGACTTCATCCTCTGGGTCACCATCGGCATCATTTTGGGCGGCCGCACCGGCTATGTGCTGTTCTACAACCTGCCGTTCTTCGTCGACCACCCGCTGGAGATCTTCGAGCTGTGGAAGGGCGGCATGTCGTTCCATGGCGGCTTCATGGGCTGCGTGATCGCGGTGATATGGTTCGCCCGGAAGAACGGCATCTCCATCCTCTCGCTCGGCGACATCACCACCGCGGTCGGGCCGATGGGGCTGTTCCTGGGCCGGATCGCCAATTTCATCAACAGCGAGTTGTGGGGCCGGGCCGCCGATCCGAACCTGCCCTGGGCCATGATCTTCCCCAATGACCAGCTGCATCTGCCCCGCCATCCGAGCCAGCTCTATGAGGCCGGCCTGGAGGGCGTCCTGCTGTTTACCATTCTTGCCATTATGATCCGCCTCGGCGCCCTGAAGCGCCCGGGGCTCATTCTCGGCAGCTTCATTACACTTTATGGTCTTGCGCGGATCACCGGGGAGTTCTTCCGCGAACCCGACAAGCAGCTCGGTTTTTTGTGGGGCCAGCTTACAATGGGTATGCTGCTCTCGGTCCCCATGGTGATCGTCGGCGCCGTGCTGATTGCATGGGTGTTGCGGCGCGAGGCGCCGCAGCCGGCCGTCTCAGGGGATTCTGTTCAAGGGAAATCGTGACCGAATTTTCACCGCTGCTGTCGGAGATCAAGAAGCTGATCAGGTCCTCCGGACCGATGCCGGTCTGGCGCTACATGGAGCTGTGCCTGACGCATCCGCAGTACGGCTATTACATCGCGCGCGATCCGATCGGCCGCGAGGGCGACTTCACCACCGCGCCGGAGGTCAGCCAGATGTTCGGCGAACTGTTGGGGCTGTGGGCCGCCTCGGTGTGGAAGGCGATCGGCTCGCCGCCGCTGCTGCGGCTGATCGAGCTCGGTCCAGGCCGGGGCACCATGATGGCGGATGCGCTGCGCGCGCTTCGGGTGCTGCCGCCGCTCTACCAGGCGCTCCACATTCACATGGTCGAGATCAATCCGCTGCTGCGCGCGAAACAGCGCGAGATGCTGCAGAGCGTGCGCCATGCCGAATGGCACGACACGATCGACGAGGTGCCGGAAGGTCCCAGCGTGATCTTCGCCAACGAATATTTCGACGCGCTGCCGATCCACCAGATGGTGCGGCGTGAGACCGGCTGGCACGAGCGCGTCGTCGATCTCGACAAGAACGACAAGCTGGTGTTCGGCGCCGCCGAGGAGCCGATGCCGCGCTTCGAGGTGCTGCTGCCGCCGCTGGTCCGTGCTGCACCCGTCGGCGCCGTGTTCGAATGGCGGCCGGATGCCGAAATGATGCGGATTGCGAAACGCGTGCGCCAGCAGGAGGGAGCCGCGCTGATCATCGACTACGGCCATCTGCGCAGCGATGCCGGCGACACGTTTCAGGCCATCGCCCGTCACAGCTTCACTGACCCGCTGAAGGCTCCGGGCCAGGCCGATCTCACCGCGCACGTCGATTTCCAGGCGCTGACACGCGCCGCCGAGGATCTCGGCGCACGCGTTCACGGCCCGGCCACCCAGGGCGAGTTTCTGAAAAAGCTCGGCATCGAGACCCGGGCCGCGACGCTGATGACCAAGGCGACCCCGGAAGTGTCGGAAGACATTGCCAACGCATTGAAGCGGCTGACCGGACCCGGCCGCGGCGGCATGGGGCAGCTGTTCAAGGTGCTCGCCATCTCCGATCCGAAACTGATCATTCTGGCCGGCCTCAGCGAGGAGAACCAGAGCGAGAGGACTGCGAAGCGATGAGACTGAACTCCCCGCTGCTCGCGGCCATCCCCGGCCTGCGCCATGCCTTCTTCACCCGGGAAGGCGGCGTCTCCGACGGCGTCTACGCCCATCTCAATGGCGGGCTCGGCTCCCGCGACGACCCTACCCGCATCGCCGAAAACCGCCGTCGCATGGCGGAGCAGATGGGCATTGCGCCGACGCACCTTCTCAACGTGCACCAGGTGCATTCCCCGGATGCGGTCGTCGCGACCGGTCTCTGGGATGGCGCGAGACCGAAGGCGGACGCCATCGTCACCCGCGCAGAAGGGCTGGCAATCGCCGTCACCACGGCCGACTGCGGGCCGATCCTGCTGGTCGAGCCGAATGCCCGCGTGATCGGTGCCACACATGCGGGATGGAAGGGGGCGCTGACGGGCGTGCTCGAAGCCACGATTGCGGCCATGGAGAAGCTCGGCGCCGAGCGCAACGGTATCGTCGCGGCGATCGGTCCGATGATCCGGCAAGCGAGCTACGAAGTCGGCAGCGAGTTCGTCACACGCTTTCTCGATGCCGATGCCGACAACGCGATGTTCTTCCTGCCGTCGTCCCGCGAGGGCCATGCCATGTTCGATCTCGCCGGCTTCATCCGGGACCGGCTCGAAGCGGCCGGCGTGCTGATGATCGACGATCTCGGCCTCGACACCTATTCCGACGAGCGCTTCTTCAGCTACCGCCGCTCGGTGCATCGTGGCGAGCCGGACTATGGCCGCCATGTGCACGCGATCGTGTTAGAGAGCTAAGCTCTGCAACTCCGTCCCGATTTTGGACGGATCTTCGCCTGAATTGATTGCGCGCTTTGTGTCTTTCCTGCGCTAGACGTAACGGATTTTTAACGATATCGCTCCCCTTCAATGAGGGAAGCGTCGACACAATTGCATCGAGCGAGCCGGCTCGCGCTGGGCATGTGCGTAGCCGCGATACTGCTTTTGGTTGCCGGCGCGCTCGGCGGCTGTGCGGGCAGCGGCGCTGCCAGCAATGCCAACAATTCCTTCGCCATGGCCACGAGCGGCCCGACCATTGCTTTCGAACAGATCGACGGCCCGCCGCCGCAGGTGTTCGATCGCATGGTCAGCGTGCTCGACAGCGAGAGCAAGCTGCGCAACCTTGCCGTCGTGTCGCGCGAGGGCCAGGCGGCCGCCTACCGGATTCGTTTCTATCTCGCTGCACAGGTGGTGCGCGGCAAGACCATGATCGCCTGGGTCTGGGATGTCTATGACCGCGACCAGCAGCGCGCGCTGCGCCTGTCGGGCGAGGAACCGGCCGGCAAGGCGCCCGGGCGCGATGCCTGGGCGGCGGCTGACGACATGATCCTGCGCAAGATCGCGCAGACCGGCCTCTCCGGCCTCTCGAACCTGATCAAGGGCGGACCGGCCGATCAGGCGCCGGCCCCCGCGGCCGAACCGGCCACCCGGCACGGCCCGGCGGTCGCGAGCGTGGAGCCGCCCGCCGAGGCAGCGGATGTCAGTGCCCTCGGCTATGCCGAGCATTAGGCAAGCGCTAAGGGACGAGCCGGTTTTTGGCAGGGAAAACGAGCCTCTCCGGGTTGCCATCAGCGGCTTGACCTTGATATCACCTCGCTCGTTCAAGATTGCCGGTTTAGCGGGTATCCCGATATGCTGAATGTTGTCGCCAGCTCGGTGCGGGGAGAGACCTCGATGTCGGCCAAGAACGGCTCCATCAAACTCGTCGCTGGCAATTCCAATCCCGCGCTGGCCCAGGCCATCGCAAGCGAGCTCGGCTTGCCGCTCACCAAGACCGTGGTCCGGCGCTTCGCCGACATGGAGATTTTCGTCGAAATCCAGGAGAACGTCCGCGGCTCCGACGTCTTTATCCTGCAGTCGACCTCCTATCCGGCCAACGACCATTTGATGGAGCTTTTGATCATCACCGACGCGCTGCGGCGGTCATCGGCGCGCCGCATCACCTCGGTGATCCCCTATTTCGGCTATGCGCGCCAGGACCGCAAATCCGGCTCCCGCACCCCGATTTCGGCAAAACTCGTTGCCAACCTGATCACCCGTGCCGGTGTCGACCGTGTCATGACGCTCGACCTGCACGCCCTCCAGATCCAGGGCTTCTTCGACATTCCGACCGACAATCTCTTTGCCGCGCCCTTGATGGTGCGCGACATCAAGGAGCGCTTCGAGCTCTCCAAGGTCATGGTGGTGTCGCCCGACGTCGGCGGCGTGGCGCGGGCGCGCGGGCTCGCCAAGCGCATCAACACCCCGCTGTCGATCATCGACAAGCGCCGCGAGCGTCCCGGCGAATCCGAGGTGATGAACGTGATCGGCGAGGTCGAAGACCGCACCTGCATCCTGGTCGACGACATCGTCGATTCCGGCGGCACGCTGGTCAATGCCGCCGATGCGCTGATCGCCCACGGCGCCAGGGAAGTCTATGCCTATATCAGCCACGGCGTGCTCTCCGGCGGCGCGGTCACGCGGATCACCTCGTCGCGGCTGAAGGAGCTCGTCATCACCGACTCGATCCTCGCCACCGAAGCGGTGAGCAAGGCCGGCAACATCCGCACACTCTCGATCGCAGGCCTGATTGCCGAAGCGATCGGCCGCACCGCTGCGGAAGAATCGGTGTCGAGCCTGTTCGACTGACTTCATTGCGACTGACTTCATTAAGAGGCTCCCGGATTGCGCTCGCTCCGGCTCGTGCGCCTCTCGACATTGTGACCGCGCGGACTTTTCCGGCCTGCTTCTTCGTCACCGATTGAGGCTCATCATGTGAGTCCTCTCCGCAGCCCGGGCGGCTGCTTGGCGAAGGGTGGAGCTGATGTCCGATGCGATCGAATTCCACGAGATCACGCCGATCCTGCGCATCTTCGACGCCGCGAAGGCGGATGAGTTCTATCTCGGCTTTCTCGGCTTCTCGCTCGACTGGGAGCATCGCTTCGACGACGACGCACCGCTTTACCGACAGATCTCGCGTGACGGACTGGTCCTGCATTTGAGCGAACACCATGGCGATGGCTCGCCTGGCGCGCACCTGCGCATCAGGGTGCGCGGCATCGAGGCCTTTCATCGCGAACTCGGCACGAAGGGCTATCGCTACATGCGGCCGGGGCTCGAGACCTCGCCCTGGAATACGCGGGAGGTGGGCGTGATCGACCCGTTCGGCAATCACATCAGCTTCTACGAGCCGCTCGACAAGACGCCATAGCATGCAGCGCCCGGGCCGGCCCGGTCCGCGGAGGTCGACGGGCCCCGTCGAGGACGCTCATGCGCCGCCTTATACGTTCCTGCCCCAGGACGCGTCACGAGGCTTTTTAGCTCTCGCGCGAAGCTCGCTTTTGCGGTTTGATGGCCGATGATTTGTCGGCCCGGCGAGGGCCCAAACTGCATTCTATATCTTTTTCACTGCGATCATGAGTGACAGGCTGCATGCGATCATTGCCCGGACGACCCGGCGCGTCGCCCTGGCCGCCGCCCTCGCCGCCTCTGGCGCGAGCGCAATCGGGGACGCCTCCGCGAACGATGTGCCGGCACCGAGGCCGGACAAGCTGAAGGTGCTGACCGATTTCTTCGACAACGAGGTCGCCAGCGGAAAGCTGCCCGGCGCGGTCATCCTGATCCAGCAGCATGGCCGCCCGGTCTATCAAAAATGCTTTGGCGTGCGCGACGTCGCGAACGGCCTGCCGATGACGCCGGATACCATCTTCGCGCTGCACTCCATGACCAAGCCGGTCACGAGCGTCGCGGCGATGATGCTGATCGATGAAGGCAGGCTGTCACTCGACGAGCCCGTCTCAAAATACATCCCGTCCTTTGCCAACATGAAGGTGGGACTGGAGCAGACCGACGCACACGGCATTCCCGACCTGGAGATCGTCCCGGCCGACCGGCCAATCACCATCAAGGATCTGCTGCGGCACACCTCCGAGATCAGTTATGACTATATCGGCGGTCCATGGGTGATGAGGGCCTACAAGGCCGCGCATTTGTTCGAGGGCCATTTCGACAACAAGGAATTTGCCGAGCGCATTGCAAAGCTGCCGCTGGCGCGGCAGCCCGGCACGCTGTGGCGCTATGGCCATTCGACCGACGTGCTCGGCCGGGTGATCGAGATCATCACCGGCGAGACGCTCTATCAGTTCGAGAAGCGGCGCATCCTCGATCCGCTTGGCATGGTGCACACCAAGTTCGTTCTCGACGGCGATGAGCAGGTGCTGATGGCGGAGCCGCTGCCGAACGACGCGATCCTGATCGACGGGGAGCGCGAGCGACGCGCGCATCCGGAATGGCAGTCCGGCGGTGGCGGGCTGGTCTCGACCGCGGTCGACTATGGGCGCTTTGCGCAGATGATCCTCAACGGCGGCGAGTTCGACGGCAAGCGCTATCTCAGTCCCGCCGCGTTCAAGGACATGACCACGGACCATATCGGGCCCGGCTCCGGCGTCGGACGCGACTATTTCTATTTTCCCGGCGATGGCTTTGGCTTCGGCTATGGTTTTGCGGTGCGCACCGATCCCGGGGAAGCGAAACCGCCGCCGCCGGGTTCAATCGGCGAACTCAAATGGGACGGAGGCAGTGGCACCTATTTCGGCGTCGATCCAAAACTCGACATGTTCTACATCCTGATGGAGCAGACGCAGAACGAACGCGGCCGGATCCGCGTTGCCTTCAAGCAGATGATCTATGACGCGTTTGCGGAGCGGTGAAAATCCGACGATTGCGCAGCGTGAATTGAGAGCGAAGCCGAATGCACATGCTCCGATCTTCTTGCCTCAGAGGGTCGAACCTATCATGCCATGAACAACCACTGGATGAATCTGCTTGGCAGGCCACCCTTTTGCGTTTAGTTAGTAATTAACCTTCTATTAACTATAATAATTGCCTTCAGCCCACCTCTAACAATTTTACGGATGCTTGCCAGGTGCGCGGACGCAATTTTCTCGACGTGCTCGGAAGGCTGATCGGCGTCCAGGAAACCGCAAGATGTTTGAACAAAATCTGTAAGCCCGACGCGCTGGACGACAGATTTCACGATCAAATTACTAATACGGAAGCGCTCGCATTCTACGTCTACGCTACCGCGAACGGTTGGCATAGCTACATAAACGGAGAGCTCTGGTCGGGCAGCCCGAGTCCGGACGTGATCGCTTTCGCCGAAGTATTGAACTCTGGCTTAGGCAAGATTGTCGCAATCGCGGGCCGCAAAGCGACCGTCTATCGAGGATATCACGTCGAAGATCTGGAAGCTTTTGCAGCGCAATATATTCAGGATGAAATCGTAAGATTTCCGGCCTTCACAAGCGCGTCCTTTTCCGAGTCCGGTGCGTTCGGCGGAAACGTCTTGTTCATCATTAGGGCGCTAAGTGCGAGGGCGATTTGGTGGCTGTCGCCAAATTTTCACGAAGAAGAAGCGCTTCTTCCTACAAATTGCAGCTTTCGGATCGTCGATAAGGAGTCCCAGTTCGTTCGGGATGAACCAACCAAGCTCGTGATCGTTCTTCAGGAGACCGACAAGAGACCCTAAATGACTGATCGAGACAACGGGAAAGAGCCTGATCGTCACCTGGAAGAGAGCGTATCTTCCGGTCGGATAACTCGTGCTGAAGCCGAGATAATCAAGCTCTTCTTTGCCAGCAAACCAGCTGGGAACTGGCCCGCTTCCAACCTTCAGCGGCGCATGCAAGGTTCCGGCGGGTGAAACTGAAGACGTTCCCTACTGCCCCATCTAGCCGCGCTGCCCGCGCCGACGCTCCCGTGTAATCTCAGCCAGGATCGACATTGCGATCTCCTCCGGCGTAATGGCGCCGAGATCGAGCCCGGCCGGCGCCTTGACGCGTTCGAGCAAGGCCGTGTCGGTGCCCTCGGCCATCAGCTTGTCGCGCAGCGCCGCCATCTTGCGGCGGCTGCCGACAAAGGCGTGATAATTCGCATCGACCGCGAGCGCCGCGCGCAGCGCCGCCTCGTCGCCCTTGCCTTGTGTCGCCACCACGACGAAGCGCCTGGCCTCATGCAGCGCGCCGAGCGCGAACGAATCGATCAGCATGTCGACGGCTGGCGCGCCCGCGAGGTCGGAAGCGGGTGCTGCGAGCGTGACATGATAGCCGAGCGGGCGGGCTTGCGCGGCGAGCGACAGGGCGACCGGGCTTGCGCCGAGAATGACGAGCGAGGGATGCGGCAGCACGGGTTCGACGAAAATATCCATGGTGCCCTTGCTCGGGCACATGTTGGAGGCAAAGCGCACGCCCTCGCGCGTCTCGCCCGGCTTGACGCCGAGCTCGGCCAGGAGATTTTCCGGCTGCACCGAAACCATCCGCGGGACGCCGTCGGCGAGCGCATCGCGCGCCGCCTTCAGCACCGCGCCCCGGGCACAGCCGCCGCCGATCCAGCCCGCCACGATGGAGCCGTCGGGCCGGATGATCGCTTTCGCGCCGGCCTTCGCCGCCGTCACCGACACGGTGCGCACCACGGTGGCGAGCACAAAGCTCTCCTCGGCAGCCTTCATCTGCGCGACGAGATCGAGCACTTCGATGGAAGCACTCATCGGCACCTCCTTGCGCCGGGCGCGTTGCTGCCTCTTGATAAGACCAGAGCGCGAGGTCTCTCAACTCCCCTCCGCCTTGCGGGGAGGGGTCGGGGGTGGGGGTCCCCGGACTTAGCTCGTCGTGTGGCACCCCCACCCCAGCCCTCCCCCGCAAGCGAGGGAGGGAGCAAACCTCCGTCCGGGTAACAGCTGTATCTCATCTCATCCTGTCCTACAGCCTCGCCAGATAGGGTTCGAGGGCGGCCAGGCTCGCAAGCGTATTCGCCGGCGCGTAGAGATCGACAAAAGGCAGCGCGGCCTTGATGCCCCTGGCCTCCGGCGCATAGCCATCCCACGCCATCATCGGATTGAGCCAGGCGATGCGGCGGCAGCGTTTTGCAAGCGCCGCCATCTCACGTCCAAGCAGGTCGGCGTCGCCGGTCTCATAGCCGTCGGACACGATCATCACGCAGGTACGCGAATGGATCACGCGCGCCGCGTGCCAGCGGTTGAAGGTTTTCAGGCTCTCGCCGATTCTGGTGCCGCCGCCCGCGCCCTGCGCCATGATCGACAACCGGTCGAGCGCCCGCGCGGCGTCCTTCTCTTTCATCGCGTCGGAGACGTAGGCAAGCCGGGTGTGGAACAGAAAGGCTTCGGCCTCGCGAAACTCGTCGAGCACGCCATGGATGAAGCGCAGGAACACGGCGGTATACATGCTCATCGAACCCGAGGCATCGAGCAGGATCACGAGCCGCAGCGGCTTGTCCTTGCGCCGGCGCTTCACCAGCACGATCGGCACGCCGCCATGGCTGATGTTCCGGTGAATGGTCCGGCGCAGGTCGAGCCGCTCGCCGCGCCGCCGCAGCAGGTCGCGCCGGGTCAGCCGCGTGCGCATCGCCTTCGCCAGCCGTGCCGCGGCGGCATGCGCCTGCTCGATCGCGTCGGGATCGGCGAGCTTGCGAAAATCCATCTCGGCCAGATTGTCCGCACGCGAGGCGCCCTCCATGCGGCCCTCGCCGCCGCGCCCGTGCGGCGAGTCGTCGGCCGAGGGCACCTGATCGGTCGCGACCTGGCTGCCGCCCTGCTCCGGTCGCGCATCCCTGAGGCTCTTCAATGATGGATTGCTGGCTGCGGAGCCCGCACCCGAAATCGCCGAACGCATGCGCACGCGTTTTCTCAGCCAGAACGCATCGAACAGGCCGTCGAATTTTTCCCAATCGGACTTGCGCGCCGAGAACAGATGCTTGAATGCCGAGCGGAGCAGCGGCGGTTTTGCCGCATAGCCAGCCGCCATCAGCGCCGCGGCATCCTGACCCTCGGCAAGGCCGACCGCAAAACCATTGTCGCGCAGTGTGTGGAGAAAGCCCGCGAGTTTTATCGAAACGCGGTGGGAGACGTCGTCCAGCCCATCGAAGGCGGGCGTGGTCGCGCGGGCGCTCATGCCACCCTCCCGAGCAATCGGGCCGTGACCTCCGGTTTGAACCGCGCACGATCCTCATGGGTCTTCAAGAGGCACATCAGCGTCTCGTGCACCGCGTCCGGATCGTCGTGCAGGTCGCGCACGTCGAGCCCGACCAAAGCGGCCGCCCAGTCGAGCGTCTCGGCCACCCCCGGCATCTTGCGCAGCTCTTCCTTGCGGATGCTCTCCACCATGCGCGCGATCTGCAGCGCCAGCGACGCGCCCGCGCCGTCGACCTTGGCCAGGATGATGCGGGCCTCGCGATCGACGTCGGGATAGTCGACATAATGATAGAGGCAGCGGCGGCGCAGCGCGTCCGACAATTCGCGGGTGCCGTTCGAGGTCAGCACGACGTGCGGAATCGTCGTCGCGCCGATCGTGCCGAGCTCGGGAATCGAGACCTGGAAGTCGGACAGCAATTCGAGCAGGAAGGCCTCGAACTCGTCGTCGGCGCGGTCGATCTCGTCGATCAGCAGCACCGGCGGCTTGTCGCGGCGGATCGCGGCCAGCAGCGGTCGCTCCAACAGGTATTTTTCCGAGAAGATCTGGTCTTCGATCGCGTCCGCATGGCCGCGATGCGCCTCGATCGCCAGAAGCTGGCGCTGATAGTTCCACTCATAGAGCGCCGCCGACTGGTCGAGCCCCTCATAGCATTGCAGGCGGATCAGTTCGGCCGCGTGCACGCAGGCCAGCGCCTTGGCGACCTCGGTCTTGCCGACGCCCGCCTCGCCTTCCAGCAGCAGCGGGCGCTTCAGCATCTGCATCAACGCGACCGCGGTCGCAAGCTCGCCATCGGCGATGTAGCCGCAGCCAGCCAGCGCTTGCGCGATCTCGTCCCGGGACTTCATATCTGAAGCGCGAGATTGAGGTGAACCGTCGCGGCAACGCAAGTGCGCCCCCTCTCCCATTGGGAGAGGGCGGGGGTGAGGGGTTGCAGTCTATCGATGAACCGCTCCCCCTCACCCGGATTGCACTCGACGATGCTTCGCATCGCCAAGCGCAATCCGACCTCTCCCCGATGGGGAGAGGTGGACCTGGCGCGTGGCGACTGCTGTGCGACCAAAATGCCTCCTGCTACGCGACCGCGCCGAGCGCCTTGGCCGCCTTCCAGTTGCGCCAGTAGTCATGCGGCATCTGGATATGCGTAGAGCCCAGGAACGAAAACGCGTCGTTGACCGCGTTGGAGAAGGCCGGCACGCCGCCGACATTCGGGCTTTCGCCGACGCCCTTGGCGCCGATCGGGTGATGCGGCGACGGCGTGACGGTGAAGTCGGTCTCCCAATGCGGCGTCTCGACCGCAGTCGGCATGAAGAAATCCATGAACGAGCCGGTCACCACGTTGCCGGTCTCGTCATAGCGGATCTCCTGGCCCATCGCGATGGCGAAGGCTTCGGTCAGGCCGCCATGCACCTGGCCCTCGATGATCATCGGGTTGATGCGGGTGCCGCAATCATCCAGAGCGTAGAAGCGGCGCACCTTGTAGACCCCGGTATCGACGTCGATGTCCATCACGCAGAGATAGGCGCCGAACGGATAGGTCATGTTGGGCGGATCGTAGTAGCTGACCGCCTCCAGCCCCGGTTCCATGCCCGGCGGCACCGAGTTGTACGCGGCCCAGCAGATATCCTTCATCGACATGAATTTCTCGGGCAGGCCTTTCACCCGGAAACCGTCGATGTCCCATTCGAGGTCGTCCTCGTGCACCTCGAGCCTGTAGGCCGCGATCATCTGCGCCTTGGCCTTGATCTTGCGTGCCGCCATGGCGATCGCGGCGCCGGCAACGGGCGTCGAGCGCGAGCCGTAGGTGCCGAGCCCGTAGGGCGCGGTGTCGGTGTTGCCCTCCTCCACCATGATGTTGTCGGCGGGGATGCCGATCTCGGTCGCGATGATCTGGGCCCAGGTGGTCTCGTGGCCCTGGCCCTGGCTCTTGGTGCCCATGCGCGCGATGCCCGCACCGGTCGGATGCATGCGGATTTCGCAGGAATCGAACATCGCAATGCCGAGGATGTCGCAGTTCTTCGACGGACCGGCGCCGACGATCTCGGTGAAGAAGGAGACGCCGAGCCCCATGATCTCGCGCGTGTCGCCGCGCTTGAAGGCCGCGCGCTTCTCCGCCTGCTCCTTGCGCAAGTTCGCGTAGTCCGTGCTCTCCATCATCTTGCGCATCGCGGTGTGATAGTCGCCGGAATCATATTCCCAGCCGAGCGCCGAGTGATAGGGAAACTGCTCCGGCTTGACGAAGTTCTTCAGGCGCAGTTCGGCCGGATCCATGCCGAGCTTCTGGGCCAGAATGTCCATGCCGCGCTCGATGCAATAGGCCGCCTCGGTGACGCGGAACGAGCAGCGATAGGCGACGCCGCCCGGCGCCTTGTTGGAATAGACGCCGTCGACCGCCAGGTGTGCCACCGGAAAGTCGTAGGAGCCCGTGACGATGTTGAAGAAGCCGGCCGGCCATTTCGACGGGTCGGCGCAGGCGTCGAACGCGCCGTGATCGGCGAGTACATGCACGCGGAGGCCCGTGACCCTGCCCTCCTTGGTCGCGGCGATCTCGGTCGTCATGTGATAGTCGCGCGCGAACGAGGTCGCGGTCAGGTTCTCAATCCGGTCCTCGACCCATTTCACCGGTTTGCCGGTCACGATGGAGGCCACGGCCGCACAGATGTAGCCGGGATAGGCGCCGACCTTGTTGCCAAAACCGCCGCCGATGTCGGGCGAGATCACGTGGATCTTCTGCTCCGGCAGCTTTGCGATCAGCGAGACAACCGTGCGGATCACATGCGGCGCCTGAAACGTGCCCCAGATCGTCAGCTCGCCCTTGATCTTGTCGAAGGAGCAGACGCACTGGCAGGTTTCCAGCGGCGAGGGATGGGTGCGGTGATAGGAGATCATCTCCTTGATGGTGACCTCGGCCTTGCTGAAGGCGGCGTCGGTGAGCTCTTTGTCGCCGACCGTCCATTCGAAGATATGGTTGTGGTGCTTGCGCGGACCATGCGCACCCGTGATCTTGCCGGCGAGGTCCTCGCGCAACACAGGCGCATCCGGCGCCATCGCCGTGAACGGATCGACGATGACCGGCAGCGACTCGTACTCGACCACCACCTTGGCGACGCCGTCGTCGGCGGCATAGCGGTCGGTCGCGACCACGAACGCGACCTCCTGGTTCTGGAACAGCACCTTGCCGTCGGCCAGCACCATCTGCACGTCGCCGGCCAAGGTCGGCATCCAGGCGAGGTTGACCGTCTTCAGCGTCTCGGCGGTGATCACCGCCAGCACGCCCGGCACCTTCAGCGCCTCCACCGAATTGATCGACTTGACGCGCGCATGCGCATGCGGCGAGCGGACGAAGTCGCCGTGCAGCATGCCGGGCAGCTTGACGTCGTCGACGTAGTTGCCCTTGCCCTGCGTGAAGCGGATGTCCTCGACGCGCTTGCGCTTGCAGCCCATGCCTTCGAGCGCGGCGGTGCGTTGTTCCCGCGTGGGAGTTAGGTCGTTCATTCCGCGGCCTCCTTATATTCGACGCCATTGATCTTGGCGCTCGCGTACTGGATCGCCTTGACGATGTTCTGGTAGCCGGTGCAGCGGCAGATATTGCCGGAAATGCCCATGCGGATTTCCGCCTCCGTCGGCGACGGGTTCTCCTTCAGCAGCCGATGCGCGCGGAGAATCATGCCGGGGGTGCAGAAGCCGCATTGCAGGCCGTGCATCATGCGAAAGCCTTCCTGCAGCGCCGACAGCGAGCCGTCGGCATTGGCCATGCCCTCGATGGTCGTGATGTCGCTTCCATTGGCCTGCACGGCGAACACCGTGCAGCTCTTCACGCTCATGCCGTCGAGATCGACGGTGCAGGCGCCGCAATGGGTGGTCTCGCAGCCGATATGGGTGCCGGTCAGTTGCAGGTTCTCGCGGATGAAATGCACCAGAAGCGTGCGCGGCTCGACGAGGCCTTCGACCTCGGCGCCGTTCACCTTCATCGTCACATGGGTTTTTGCCATCGTCCCCTCCTTCAGCTCGCGCGGCTCTTGGCGCGCTCGAGCGCGCGCATCACCATGATGCCGCCGACATGTTTTCGGTATTCCACCGGCCCGCGCGCATCCGCGGCCGGCGACATGATCGCCGCGGCGGCAGCGGCGGCTTTCTTCAGCGCGGCCAGGTCGAGCACGGTGCCGATCACGGCGTTCGCCGCATCCGCAGCCAGCAGCGGCGTCTCGTGCAGGTTGGTGAGCCCGATGGCGCAGGTCGAGACCTTGCCGCCCGCCATGGTCAGCACGACCGCGGCCGCGGCGGTCGCGTAATCGCCGACCTTGCGCTTCAGCTTCTCGTAGGCGTAGCCGTGACCGGACGGTGGCACGGGAATGCTGACCGAGGTCAGGATCTCGCCGGGCTCCAGCGCGGTGAAGTAGGCGCCCTGATAGAATTCGCTGGCTGCGACCTCGCGGGCGCCCGACGGCCCTTCCAGCCGGTAGGTCGCCCCTAACGTCAGCATCAGCGCTGGCATGTCATTGCCGGGATCGCCATTGGCGACATTGCCGCCGATCGTGCCGCGGTAGCGCACCTGCGGATCGGCGATCAGAAGGGCGGTCTCGTGCAGGATCGGCAGCGCCTTGGCGATCTCGTCGGAGGCGAGCAGTTCGTGCTGGGTCGTCATCGCCCCGATGACGATGGCGTTACCGTCGCGCCTGACGCCCTTGAGGCCGGCAATGCCGTGCAGGTCGACCAGGTGCGCAGGCGTGGCCAGCCGCAGTTTCATCATCGGAACCAGGCTGTGGCCGCCGGCGAGCGGCCGCGCGTCCTCGCCGAGCGAGGCCAGAAGCTTGACCGCATCACCGACCGACGCCGGCCGGTGATAGCTGAATGAGCCAGGAATCATCGTGTCCTCCCACCGTCCATTGACGTTCCCGCATATCGGGAAACGCGGACGTTGGCGGGACGCTCCGACGAGACGCGTGTCGGCGCAAGATGGCCCGGCCGACCGGCTCACGGATGGGACAAATTCGCACGAAATGCGGAAAGCAGCGCACGAAATGCGTCAGTTTTTCCGACCTAACTCAAAATGAAGATCGGGTGCTTGTATTGAGATGATGCAGCGATGGCGGTGTGCTCCCTCTCCCCGTTCTTACGGGGACAGGGTTGGGGTGAGGGGCACCAATCAAGGCATTGAGCTTGTGGAGAGTCCCCCTCACCCGGATCGCATCCAACGATGCGATCCGACCTCTCCCCGCAAGCGGTCGCAAGCGGGGAGAGGTATCGAGAGAGCGCCGCTCCGGCGACTTAAGCCTGCTTCTGCTTTGCGAGCCCGAGGCGGGCCTTGACCTCGGCGATCTTGGCGCGGCTCACCGGCACCCGGTGCGGGGTCGGACCATCGAGCTCGATGATCGCGCCATCGCCTTCCTTGCGAACGAAAGAGATATGCGGGATGGCGACAATGTGGCTGCGATGCACCCGCACGAACAGACCGGGATCGAGCTGCGCCTCGGCTTCCGAGATCGACCAGGGGCACATGCGCTCGCGCGTGCCATCATGGACCCGGGTGTAGTGGGCATCAGCGCGGACGCTGCGCACGTCGGCGACGTCGATGAAATGGGTTCCATTGGCGCCCTCGACCGGCAGCCGGGGCGCCGGCGTTCGCGGCGGCTGGCCGAGGCCGCCGAGAGGTGCGGGCATCAGCCGCGGCGCGGTCACGGCGATCGGCGTGACCGCGGCAGCCTGCGGGGTGGGCTCTGCGACCGGCGCGAGGTTCTCGACAGGACCCGCAGTCGCCGCCTGGGGCTGCCGGCGGGAATCGGGAACCAGTGATAGGAGGAACCCGGCCGCGATGACGAAGCAAAGCAGGGAGACGACGACCGACAGACTCTGCTGCGATGCAGCAAGTCCTGTCACGTGATGGTGCACCGCGTCGGAAACCGGCACGAAGTGCATGCCGTACATCGCCGTGTAATGCATGCCCGAAACCGCGACGCCAAAGGCGGCCGAACTCGCGAGCAGGAGTACACCGTCCTGGCGGGCCAGGAACGCACGCAGCCCGCCATAGGCGGCGACGATGGCGATCACGATCGACAGCAGCACCATCGTGCCATCATGCTCGATGGCAAAATTCCCGGCCAGACCGTGAATGCCGACATAATGCATGCTGACGATGCCGAGCCCGAGCAGCACCGCGGACGAGACGACGCGCAGGTGTTTTGGCTCGCCGATCGAGACGAAGAACAGGGAGATGCCGACCACCAGTGCGCAGATCAGGAAAGAGACGATCGTCGGCAACACCAGATAGGCGGCGTCAGGCGGCATCGGCGCGGCCAGCACGCCGACGAAATGCATGGTCCAGATGCCGACCGCCAGGAAGGTGGCGGCGCCTGCGAGAAGCACGCGACGGTTGACGGCCGATCCGCTGCGGATGCGAGCCGCAAGCGAGAAGCCCGTAAAGCCACCCAGGATCGCGATCGCTACCGACAGCGCGACGAGATAGGGATCGTGTCCATCGAACATGATCATGTCGGCCGCCAGTCATCACGGGCAGCCTCCTCCAGTCGCCGAGTTATAAACACGGCGGCGGAAATGACAATCAATTCACGCGTCGCGTCCCGGCGATCGTACTGATTACTCCGACTATGTCGTTCGGCGCGCTGTCAGTTTTTCGTGCGCCGCGGAATCCGATTTGCGCGAAAGCGTTTTTGTTATGGCGCACCGGCGCTCCAGGCGTTCGGTATCCACAAGTCGAACCTGCCCGACTTGCGGAGTTGCTCATGCGCAACCGGGTAGCCCCCGTTGCGCATGAGAGCGTCAATCAGTCCCGCTGGGACCGGTCATCCGCTCTGCGCAATGCCGGCCGCGACCTGGCCGCGCAGCCGTTCGAGCGAGAGCAGCGTGTTGGCGCATGCTTCCGCGACCTCGACGCCCTTGGTGACAAAATGCCTCTTGAAGAATTCGAAATGCGCCTGGCTCTCGTGGAATTGCTGCGGCGTCAGCACCGCCGAGAACACCGGGATTTCGGTGCGCAGTTGCACGTCCATCAGCGCCTTGATGACCGTGTCGGCGACGAATTCGTGGCGGTAGATGCCGCCATCGACCACGAGCCCCGCTGCCACGATCGCGGTGTAGCGGCGCGTCTTGGCGAGCAGTTGCGCATGCAGTGGGATCTCGAACGATCCAGGCACCTCGAAGATGTCGACCTGGGCGCGCGAGATGTGGCGGGCCTCGATCTCGGCGAGGAAAGCGTGCTTGGCCTCCTCGACCACGTCTCGATGCCAGCACGCCTGCACGAAGGCAATACGCTGGGGCCTCGCAAAGCGCGGATGCGCCGCCACCGGCGGCGCGCCCATCTCGGCAGGAGTCCTCGCGTCGGACTCCTGTGTTTGGGATTCTTGAGCTTGGGGATCTTGCAACATCTGATTCATGGTTTTCCTCGCTAGGACCAGAATCAGGGCACACGGAACGACAAGCCCACGCTCGGGAGAGCGCGGACCATCGCGACCGTTCTCTTTCATCCGGACTTTGACCGTCGGCTTCGGAATCGCACCGAATCTGCTGACCCTTCTCGTTAAGAGAAGGCGCTCGCGGGCTCGAGCCGTGGTCGATTGCTCGACGTCAGGCGCTCACCGCCGGTGGGGACTTTCACCCCGCCCTGAGAACATCACCGCCCAAAGCTGGACGGCGTTAACGACTATGACCAAAGCCCGAGGGGTGGGCAAGCGTCCCGCCATGGGAAAGCGGCATATTGCCCATGCCGGTGTGGCGTGTCTGACGCTGGGACCCGAACCGGTCTGCCGGCTCGCCTGGCTCGCCCGAGGGATTCGTTAAGAAAGAATTAACGATTGCGGGGCGGACCCAAATCCGATTCCGGTTTGTTCTTTCGTTAACGATTGGCGCGGATGACTTGTGGACGAGCGGCGCTTTGGCTGTGGACGGAACCGGCGTGGAGTTGCGCGGATTCCGCAAATCACATCAGTTGATCCCGCAGGCCCCCGCGGATCTCTGGGGGTGCAGCCAGTAACCATGCGCTCAAACGGCGCTGGCCAGGCAGCCGCGTGCGTACCAACATATTTTCAAGAAGCATAAGAGGTCGAGACGGCATGTCCCTGCTCGAAGGCATCATCGATTCCCACAGCCACCCGCTGACGGTGGTTGAGGATTACGCTGCCGACAACAACTGGGCGTTCGAACGTTCCGGTGAGGACGAGGTCACCATCGTCACCAAGGGCGAGTGGACCGACTATCAGCTCTCCTTCACCTGGATGACGGAGATCGAGGCGCTGCATCTGGCCTGCGCCTTCGACATGAAGATTCCGCAGCCGCGGCTTGCCGAGGTGCAGCGGCTGGTCGCGGCGATCAACGAGCAATTATGGGTCGGGCATTTCGACCTCTGGACCCATACCGGCATGATCATGCATCGTCAGGCGCTGGTGCTGCCCGGCGGCATCACCGCATCGACGGCGCAGTGCGAGAGCATGCTGGCCGGCGCGATCCACGCCTGCGAGCGCTACTACCAGGCGTTCCAGTTCGTGGTGTGGGCGGGCAAGTCGGCCGCGGAGGCCATGGACGCCGCGATGTTCGACACCATGGGCGAGGCGTAGGAATTTCGTGCGCTCGACACGCGCCGCACCAACAGTGTCGTCCCGGCCTTGAGCCGGGACCCATACCGCGGGATGCCGGTGTTTGGCAAAGTGCTTGTCCCGGCGTCAGTGCTTTACTAGAACCGCCTGTGGTCATAGGTCACCGCTCCAGTGCGCGATTGCGCACAAGGCGGGGACGACAGCTTAGTCGTGGTGACGGCGTTGGACAACACCGGCAGTCTGCAACACATCCCCGGCACGATCGTGCTGGCCGGCGCGGGCAAGATGGGCGGCGCGATGCTGGCCGGCTGGCTCGCGCGCGGGCTCGATCCGCATCGCGTTATCGTGGTCGAGCCCTCCCCCTCAGCCGAGATCGGCGCGTTGTCGGCGCGCGGCGTGCGGCTCAATCCGGCAGATGCAGGCCTGGCGGACACGCTGGTGATTGCGGTCAAACCGCAGATGTTTCGCGACGCCGGACAAAAGCTGAAATCCTTCGTCGGCCCGGGCACGCTGGTGGTTTCGATCATGGCCGGCACCACGATCGCATCGCTGCAGGCGGTCTGCGGCGGCGCCGTGGTGCGCGCGATGCCGAACACGCCGGCCGCGATCGGGCGCGGCATCACGGTTGCGGTCGCAGCCGATACTGTCAGCGCCGCGCAGCGCGCGATTGCCGATGCGCTGCTCGCCGCGACCGGCGCGGTCGAATGGGTCGATGACGAGGCGCTGATGGATGCGGTCACTGCGGTGTCCGGCTCGGGACCTGCCTATGTCTTCCTGCTTGCGGAAGAACTCGCCCGCGCCGGCGTCGCCGCCGGCCTTCCCGAAGAGCTGGCGGCCCGGCTTGCCCGCGAGACGGTCGCAGGCTCGGGCGAATTGCTGCATCGCTCGGAATCGTCGGCCGCGACACTGCGGCAGAACGTCACCTCGCCCGGTGGCACCACGGCCGCGGCGCTCGACGTGCTGATGGGGCATGAGGGCCTGCAGCGGCTGATGATCCGCGCCGTCGCCGCAGCGACCGCGCGCTCAAAGGAACTCGCGAAGTAGTCGTCGAACGTTTCCGCCGTCATTGCGAGCGAAGCGAAGCAATCCGGCGCCGCGCAAGGATTCTGGATTGCTTCGGCGCCATGGCGCCTCGCAATGACGGCTATTGTTAGCTAATTTGCCCCGAACCGCTTATTGAACGCCTCGACATTGACGAGGCCGCGGCCGTGACGGCCTTCGCCGATCTTGCGCTCGCCCTCGAAAGCGGCGACCTCGAAGCGGATCACGCGGCGCTCGACCTCGATCACCTTTGCCGTGGTGCGGATGGTGGCGCCGACCGGCGAGGCCGCGAGGTGACGGATATCGACCTCGGTCCCGACGGAGATCCAGCCGGGCGCAAGACATGCCCTGATGGCATCGCCAGAAGCCATCTCCATTTCCAAAATCATCATCGGCGTCGCGTAGACCATCGGCATGCCCGGCAAAAAATGCCCGACCGTGCGCTCCGGCGGCACGACCAGCATGCGCTCGGCGCTCATGCCGATCTTGATGACATCGCGTGCGTCCATGGAACCCCAGATCGTCATTCCGGGACGGTCCGAAGAACCGGACCCGGAATCTCGAGATTCCGGGTTTGCGCTGTCGCGCGCCCCGGAATGACATGCTGCGTTACTTCTTGGCAAACCGCTCTACAAACGTCTGGCCACCCTTCATCTTGTGGGTGTGCGGCGCTTCGTTGATCTGGATCACGACCGCTTCGGCATCGACGCCGAGATTTTTCACGAGCGCCTGGGTGATGTCGCGCATCATGCCGGCCTTCTGCTCATCGGTGCGGCCGGAGGCCATGTTCACGGTAATCTCAGGCATCTGCTCTCCCCTTTGCTTGCGTCGTGGCCGGCTCATCCGGCCATCCACGTTCTGTCCATAAAACAAGACGTGGATGCCCGATACAAGGCCGGGCATGGCGACCGGAAGGAATGGCTATCCCCACCTCACGTCATGGCGCGCCAGGATCTCCCGCACGCGCTCGACGATTTCAGCTTCCGGGCAAGAGAATTGCGCCGGCCGGCTCTCGCGCCATTCCTGGTTCGAGGCGATCGCGGCCGCTGCCTTGGCGCCCTCGATCAGATCCTTGATCTGCACCTCGCCGCGCGCCTTCTCGTCGCTGCCCTGGATGATCACACAGGGCGAGTTGCGGCGGTCGGCATATTTGAGCTGGTTGCCCATGTTTTTCGGATTGCCGAGATAGAGCTCGGCGCGAATGTCTGCGCCCCGCAATTGCGCAACGAACTTCTGATAGTCCGCGACGCGGTCGCGATCGAACACGGTGACGACCACCGGCCCGAACTCCGGGCGCGTCTCGAGGTTGCCGAGCAACGTCAGCGCAGCCTGCAGCCGCGAAACACCGATCGAAAATCCGGTCGCCGGCACCACCTCGCCGCGAAAGCGCGAGACGAGGCCATCATAGCGCCCGCCGCCGCCGACCGAGCCGAACACAACCGGTTGCCCCTTCTCGTTCGGAATCTCTACGAGAAGCTCCACCTCGAAGACCGGACCGGTATAGTATTCGAGGCCGCGGACAACTGAGGGATCGATACGAATTCGGCTCTCGTCATAGTTCGAAGCTGCTGCCAGTTTCGCAATTTGCTTCAATTCGTCGATCCCCTCCAAGAACGTTGGGTTCATTGGAAGATTCGCCTTCATAAACTCCAACGTGTCTTGGTTGTCCGGCATTCCACGGTCGATCGGTTCATTTCGGTCATCGAAGAGGAACGAAACGACGGGCTGCCCTTTGTCGACTGTAGGTTGCATTACTCCCGACGGCTTGGTACTGAACAGCGACAGAAGCGGACTGATCTGATCAGGCGTAAGCTCTGCTCCCTTAGTGAAGTCTCCCTTCCCCTCGGATCCGCCGTCCCAACGCCCCTTGCCGAGCAACTGCTCGACGCCGCGCGACCCAAGTCGATCTAGCTTGTCCAATGCGCGTAGTACGCTAAGACGGCGCGCAGATGATTCGTCACCACCGAGCCCGATGGCTTGCATCAATCCATCGAGCACCTTTCGGCTGTTGACCTTGACGATGTATTTCCCGCCAAGCCCCAGCGCCTCCATAGTGTCGGCCGCCATCATGCACATCTCCGCATCTGCCGCTGGCGAGGCGGAGCCGACCGTATCGGCGTCGAACTGCATGAACTGGCGGAAGCGGCCCGGGCCAGGCTTTTCGTTGCGGAACACGTAGCCGGCGCGATAGCTGCGATAGGGCTTTGGCAGCGTATCAAAATTTTCGGCGACATAGCGCGCGAGCGGCGCGGTGAGGTCGTAGCGCAGCGAGATCCACTGCTCGTCGTCGTCCTGGAACGAGAACACGCCCTCGTTGGGCCGGTCCTGGTCGGGCAGGAATTTTCCGAGCGCATCGGTGTATTCGAACGCCGGCGTCTCCACCGGCTCAAAGCCGTAGCGCTCATAGACGGCGCGGATTTTGTCGGTCATCGCGCGCGTGGCATTGATCGCGGCCGGGCCGCGATCTTCCAGCCCGCGCGGCAGCCGCGCCTTCAGCTTTTGCGGTTTTTTGGGTTTCTCGGCCATGGGGCGCGTTGGTAGCAGCAAATTGTAGGGTGGGCAAAGGCGCGCGCTTCGCGCCGTGCCCACCGAGTTTGCGGCACCAATGGTGGGCTCGCTTCGCTTAGCCCACCCTACGCATTGCCGGCAAGCGTGCCGTTCCCGACCAAGAGCGGCGGAACAATTCCGCCTGTCAAAACACCTTCTTGATCCAGTCGTGCGGGTCGGCCGCGCGGCCGTACTGGATGTCGATCAGTTTTTTGCGCATCCCCATCGCGACGGGGCCGGCGGCGCCGCCCGAGATGAGGAAATCGCCGCTGGTGGCGCACACTTTTCCGATCGGCGAGATCACGGCGGCGGTGCCGCAGGCAAAAGCCTCCTTCAGCCGGCCGCTGGCCGCATCCGCGCGCCACTGCTCGATCGAATACGGCTCCTCGCGCACGACCGTGCCGGAATCCTTCGCCAGCGCGATGATCGAATCGCGGGTGATGCCGGGCAGGATGGTGCCGAGCGGCGGGGTCGCCAGCGACCCGTCGTCGAACACGAAAAACACGTTCATGCCGCCGAGTTCCTCGACATAGCGGCGCTCGACCGCATCGAGGAACACCACCTGGTCGCAGCCGTGCTCGATGGCCTCGGCCTGCGCGCGCAGGCTCGCGGCATAATTGCCGCCGCATTTGACGGCACCAGTGCCGCCGATCGCCGCGCGCGTGTAATTCTCCGAGGCCCAGATCGAGACGGGCGCGGGCCCGCCCTTGAAATAGGAGCCGACCGGCGAGGCGATGACGGCAAAAATGTAGTCCGCCGACGGCTTCACGCCGAGGAAAACCTCGCTCGCGATCATGAAGGGCCGCAGATACAGGCTGCCTTCGCCGCCCGGCATCCAGGCGCGGTCGATGCGCACGAGCTGCTCGACGGCCTCGATGAAGACGGCTTCGGGCAGCGGCGCCATCGCCATGCGATCGGCCGAGTTCTTGAAGCGCCGCGCGTTGGCGTCGGGACGAAACAGGTTCACGCCGCCGTCGTCGCGCTGGTAGGCCTTCAGCCCTTCGAAGATTTCCTGCGCGTAATGCAGCACGGCCGTGGCCGGGTCGAGCGGGAAGTTTGCGCGGGATTCGACGCGCGCATCATGCCAACCCCGGGTCTGACTGTAGCGCACGATAGACATGTGGTCGGTGAAAATCCGGCCAAAACCCGGGTTCGCCAGCTTTGCCGCACGCTCCTTCTCCGCCGTCGGATGCGCCGTGGGCTGGATGTCGAATGTCAAACTCGTGGCCTTGCTTTCGGCTGTCGCAACCGGCGCGATCTCCGGCGCAGGCCTGACTTCGGCAAGCCCTCCGTCCCGATTGCGGGCCAATTTATCGTACGAAACCTCCATGGACCTTCTCCCGGCTGACGAGGCGCATTTTGGCGCGGTTTACTACGCTGGACCCGCGGATGCACGCATGGCCGCCCTCGCGGACACGCTTTTGCGCCATGCCGAAGTCCAGTATGTTGCCCGCCACGCTCGCCCGAGCCTCGGACGATCGATCCGACCGCGGCTCTTCCTGCCGCGGACGGTTGTGGCGGGCCATCTCGAAACATCGACGCAGGCAAGCACGATCTAAAATTTCGCCGGCGTCGATAGTTTTGTAACATTGAACCCAAGATATGTCAACATGACTGACATAAATTTCTCGAACCCAGCCGCCAATCCCGATTCGCGGGGCTCGGAGGCACGCGCCGCGGCTGCCCGGGCTGATTTGCGCTGGGACATCATCGAGCTCTTGTTCTTTGCGTATCGCGATTTCGTCGGTGACCCCGACCAGGAGCTCGAAGCCTTCGGCTTCGGCCGGGCCCATCACCGCGTGCTGCATTTCGTCTACCGCTATCCCGGCTTGAAGGTCGCCGACCTGCTCGACGTCTTGCGCATCACAAAACAGTCGCTCGGGCGGGTGCTGAAGCAGCTGCTCGACGAAGGCTATATCGTGCAGAAGACCGGCAACAACGACCGGCGGCAGCGCCTGCTCTACGCGACGCCAAAAGGCGAAGCGCTGGTCGACCGGCTGGCCGGCCTGCAGACGACGCGGATCAACCGCGCGCTGGAGGAGATCGGGCCGGCCGGCACTGAAACCGTCCGCCGTTTCCTGCGCGCGATGATCGATCGCGACGATCCGGACAAGGTGCTGGAGACGATTTTCAAGGCCCCCACCGCAAAGGAGTGATCGTGCCCTTGGCTGCCCAGGCCCCGCGTACACCGCCGCAACCGGCCGACGATGCCCCCCATCTCCTGCTGGTGGATGACGACCGCCGCATCCGCGACCTGTTGTCGCGCTTCCTGTGCGGCGAGGGCTATCGCGTCACGACGGCGGCCAGCGCCGGCGACGCCCGCGCCAAGCTCAACGGCCTGCATTTCGATCTTTTGATCCTCGACGTGATGATGCCCGGCGAGACCGGTTTCGACCTCGCGCGCTCGATCCGCAAAACCTCGACGGTGCCGATCCTGATGCTGACGGCGCGCCACGAGGCGGAGGCCCGCATCGAGGGACTGCAGATCGGCGCCGACGACTATGTGGCAAAGCCGTTCGAGCCGCGCGAGCTGGCGCTGCGGATCGGCAACATCTTGAAGCGCAGCGCGCCGCCGCCGTCGGCGGGCGCGCTGGAGCAGATCACTTTTGGGCCCTACGTCTTTCACCTCGGCCGCGGCGAACTGCGCCAGGCCGACGAGGTGATCCACCTGACCGACCGCGAGCGCGACATGCTGCGCGTGCTGGCGGCTGCTCCCGGCGAGACGGTGCCGCGCGGCGCGCTGACCGGCAACGGCACCGTGAACGAGCGCGCGGTCGACGTGCAGATCAACCGGCTGCGGCGCAAGATCGAGCGCGACCCGGCCAATCCGCTGTTCCTGCAGGCGGTGCGCGGCATCGGCTATCGCCTGGTCGCGTCCCCATGACCACGCTCGATACCGGCCTGACGCTGCTCCGCTCCGCCGCGGGGCGCGTGTCCGCGGCCAACGGCCGGCTCGGCAACGCGTTCAAGGGCTGGATGCCGACAGGGCTCTATGCCCGTGCGCTGCTGATCATGATCGTGCCCATGGTGATCCTGCAGAGCGTGGTGGCCGGCGTTTTCATGGAGAGCCACTACAACACGGTGACGCGGCGCCTTTCCACCGCCGTGGTGCAGGACATCGCCGCGCTGATCGACGTCTACAACGGCTATCCGCAGGACAAGGACCGCGCGCAGATCCGGCGGATCGCGCAGGAGCGCCTCAAGCTCGTGGTCGATTTCCTCCCCGCCGGCGACATGCCGCCGCCCGGGCCAAAACCGTTCTTCAACCTGCTCGACCAGTCGCTCTCGGTGCAGATCGGCCGCCAGATCCGCCGGCCGTTCTGGATCGACACGGTGGGCAATTCCAATCTGGTGGAAATCCGCATCGCGCTCGACAATGCCGTGATGCGGGTGTTTGCCGAGCGCAGCGCGGCCTACGCCTCAAACTCCCAGATTTTTCTGTTCTGGATGGTCGGCACCTCCACCATCCTGCTGATCGTCGCGGTGCTGTTCCTGCGCAACCAGGTCAGGCCGATCCTGCGGCTTGCCGACGCCGCCGAGAGTTTTGGCAAGGGACGGGAAGCGCCGAATTTTCGGCCGCGTGGCGCACGCGAAGTGCGCCGCGCCGCGCATGCGTTTCTGGAGATGAAGGCGCGCGTCGAGCGCACCATGGAACAGCGCACCGCGATGCTGGCCGGCGTCTCGCACGATCTTCGCACCATCCTGACCCGCTTCAAGCTCGAGCTGGCGCTGATCGGCGACAGTCCCGAGGTCGATGCGATGCGCAAGGATGTCGACGAGATGTCCGGCATGCTGGAAGATTATCTCGCCTTTGCGCGCGGCGATTCCGGCGAGAACGCGCAGCCGACCGACATGGCGCTGGCGCTGGAGGAACTGCGCAGCGACGCCGAGCGCGACGGCCATCAGGCAACCGTCGCCTTCCAGGGCCTGCCGGTGGTCACGGTGAAGCCGGCCGCGTTCAAGCGCTGCCTCGCCAATTTGGTCTCCAATGCGGCGCGGCACGCCAACGCGATCTCGATCAATGGCCGCCGGGATCACCGCTACCTGACCGTCACCATCGACGACGATGGGCCGGGCATTCCACCCGACAAGCGCGAGGAGGTGTTCAAGCCGTTCCTGCGGCTCGATTCGGCGCGCAACCAGGACGAGGGCGGCACCGGCCTTGGCCTGGCGATCGCCCGCGACATCGCCCGCTCCCATGGCGGCGACATCACGCTCGCCGACAGCCCGATGGGCGGCCTGCGCGCCATCGTCCGCATCCCGGTGTGAGCGGGACTACTTCGCGGGCTGGATCAGCCCCTTCAGCTTGTCCATGTCGTGGATGTTCATCTTGAAGCCGCCGGGCATCACGATGTCGCCGGGCTTCTGGTCAGCCTTGCAGGCGCCGAGCCACTTCGCCTCGATTTTGGTCGTCGTGTCCAATGGCTTGCCGGAGAGGCCCTTGTCGCTGTGCGAGGTGCTCACGACCGTGTAGGCGGAGTTGAAGTCGCCGACGATCTCGGAATGCGAGGTCATCGAGACGCCGGCGACGCTGCAGACGGAATCGGTGACATAGCCGGTCGCGGTCTTCTGGATGTCCTGCTTGGAGCAGACCTGCTTCACCATCGGCGAGAAGCTGCTGGCCATGTCCTTGTCGGTGGTGGCATCGGTGCAATGCTGCATCGCCATGTCCGGGATGGACGAGCCGGTCTTGACGATCTTCATTTCCCACAGCCCGGCCTTGCGGATCGGAAGCTCCTGCGCGGAGGCCGTCAGGCAGGGCCATGCCGCCAGCACGAGGCAGCTCAAGACACTCGAGATGAGAATTTGTCGCGTCATATCGCGCGCTCCGGCACGTGAACCATCAATGAGGGGGAAATCAGTCGGCTGAAGCGGATCAGGCCGTCAATCGAGGGTTTTCAGCGGCTGCCCGTCGGCGCCATACGGCACCCAGCGGCAGGCGAACGACAGATAGCCGCCATACTGGGCGTCGACCGACAGGAAGCGCGCCACCTTGCCGTAGGACGCGCAATGCGCCACCGCGAGCTGCCGCGCATCGGCTTCCTGGGCTGCCGAATAGGCGATGATGCCGCCGGTGTCGTTGCCTTTGAACGCGGGCACCCAGTCGGCCTTTGCCGGCGCGCCGGCCAGCATTCCGACCATCGCCACGAGGCTTGCCGCCCAAATCCTTCGCATCGCCCGACTCCTTCGGTTCCTGACATCTTAAGGTGCCTCTTGTGCCAAGAAAAGGACGGGAATGCGGCTGATGAAGAACTTGTCCCACGGGTGTTGCCACGCTGCACTTGACCCCGCTTCGGCTTCGCGGCACCGTCCGAAACATCCTCGGCCATTTTCGCGGACTGCCCATGCGCGCCACAAAGCTCCAGAACACGATCAGCCCGAAACTCGGTTTGGCTGCCGCGCTCGGCGCGCTGCTCGCCGCAACCTCCCTGAGCCCGGCGCAAGCCGCCAACCCGCTGGAATTGAATTTCTGGCTCTCGGGTCCGAAATATGACGGGCGGGTCGCACCGTGCGAATCGGCGCTTTCGACCATCAGCTCGCAATTCCACGACAAGGAAAGCACGTTCTGGAATTCGTCGCTGACGATCACCGGCTACGCAAATATCCACGAGGTCGCCTTCCGGCCCTGGCAGTCCGACAACATCCCGCGGCGTTTTTGCAGCGGCAACGTCCAGACCAGCGACGGCGTCAACCGCATCGTCAATTTCTCGATCATCGAGGACGGCGGATTTGCCGGCTACGGCCAGGGCGTCGACTGGTGCGTCACCGGCCTCGACCGCAACTGGGCCTATAACCCGAGCTGCAAGGCCGCCCTGCCCTGATCGCTGCATGACTGATTCGGCCTGACACGATTCGCCGCCTCCGGCAGGCTGCGCTTTTGTTCTTGAAATGTTCCTTTCTCCTGCTAGGCTCAGGGCCTGTCAGCCGTGGGAGCGTTTTCATGTTCGATTTGTTGGGCGGGGTATCGCGGGCCGTGCTTCGCGCAGTTCTGGTCGCGGCATTGATCGGGATTCTCGGGAGCGCGGCTCCCGCGGCCGCGCAGGACCAGCGCCAGAACGCGCCGGGCGAGTTCGATTACTACGTGCTGTCGCTGTCCTGGTCGCCATCCTTCTGCGAGGACGCGTCCGAGCGCGGCAACAACGGCCGCGGCATCCAGGCCCAGTGCGGAAGCCGGCCCTATTCCTTCGTGGTCCACGGGCTATGGCCGCAATATGAGCGCGGCTTTCCCGAATATTGCCAGCGGCCGTCGCCGCGGCTCGACCGCAACATCATGGTCTCGATGCTCGACCTGATGCCGGCCCCCGGCCTGATCTACAACGAATGGGACAAGCATGGCACCTGCTCCGGGCTGCAGCAGCGCGCCTATTTCGAAACCATCCGCAAGGCGCGCGCGGCGGTGAAGATTCCGCCGGAGTTCTTGGATCTCGCAGACACCAGGACGGTTGCGCCCGGCGACATCGAGGACGCCTTCGTCAAGATCAATCCGGGCCTGACCAACGCGGCGATCGCCGTCACCTGCAACCGGACCCGGCTAAGCGAGGTGCGGATCTGCCTGAGCAAGGACCTGCAGTTCCGCGCCTGCGACGAGATCGATCGCCGCGCCTGCAAGCGCGACCAGGTGACGATGCCGCCCGTCCGCGGCGGGTAGGTCTTCCTCCGCGTCATTGCGAGTGGCGAAGCAATCCAGCGCTTCAACACGCGACCTGACACGTGGAAGCACTGGATAGCTTCGCAGCTGAGCTGCTCGCAATGACGAGGGGTTGCTTTCGTCGCGAGATGTCGTAACCCACGGCCATGAACTACCGCCACGCCTTTCATGCCGGGGGATTTGCCGACGTCATCAAGCACATCGTGCTGGTGCGCATCCTGATCTATCTGCAGGACAAGCCGGCCGCCTTCCGCGTCATCGACACCCACGGCGGCGCCGGCCTGTACGACCTGACCAGTGACGAGGCGCACCGCAGCGGCGAATGGCTGATCGGGATTGCACGGATCATGCAGGCGCGCTTCTCGGACGCGGCGCTCGCGCTGCTCAAACCCTATCTCGACATCGTCAGGGCCTTCAACACCGGGCCGGAGCTTGCGGCCTATCCGGGCTCGCCACTGATGGCGCGGGCGCTGCTGCGCCCGCAGGATCGGCTGACCATTTGCGAGATCGAGCCGCGCGCGCGGGCGCACCTGATCGACGCGCTCCGGCGCGATGCGCAGGCCCGCGTCGTCGATCTCGACGGCTGGACCGCGCTGCCGGCTTTCGTACCGCCCAACGAACGGCGCGGCCTCGTCCTGATCGATCCGCCGTTCGAGGCCAGTGACGAGTTCGAACGGATGGCCGAGGGCTTTGCAAAGGCCTTTGCGAAATGGCCGACCGGGACCTACGTCCTGTGGTACCCGGCCAAGAGCCGGCGGGCCACCGACGAGCTTGCGGACAGCGTTACCCGGGCCGTGGCATCGGCCAGGCCCGCGGGCAAGGGCCTGCGGCTCGAATTCAGTATCGCGCCGCAGACGACCGAGAGCGCACTCACCTCGACGGGACTGCTGATCGTCAACCCGCCCTGGACGCTCGCCGCCGAACTGAAAGCCATCCTTGCCGAACTGACAAAACCGCTCGGCCAGGGCGGTCCTGGCCGCTACCGGCTGGAGGCAATGTCGTAAACCGAACACTCGCGCGATGGGCCTGTTGCAAGGGCGATCCTTCGGAGCGTTGCAACTTTCTAGCGGAGCATGATGTTTTCGCCGGGATCGGGCGCCGCCGGCTTGCCCCGCCGGGTTGCGGCTGGGATTTCCCATGAAAATCCGTAGTCAATCCGCGGCGAACCGTATTATGCTTGTTCCGGAGGACTGGCTTTACGTTCCGCTTCCGCGAATGGATGCGGCGGAGTGATCAAGGCCTAAAACAAATCCAGGCGGACCGGCGTTGACCGGCGGCCCGCCCAAGGTGGCCAAAGCTTTCCGACAGCGAATGCCGGGTCGGGCCGGAGCGCAAGATGAGCGCGACGGCGAAGCAATGCGGGGGAGGGAGTGTCCCGATGGCCATGACTGGAACGGTCAAGTTCTTCAACGGCGAAAGGGGTTACGGCTTCATCAAGCCCGACGACGGCGGTCGCGACGTGTTCGTTCACATTACCGCGGTCGAGCGGGCTGGATTGAAAGACCTGACCGAAGGACAACGCATCACATTCGAGGTCGAGCCGGACAAGAAAGGCAAGGGCCCGAAGGCGGTCAACCTCGTGATCAACTCGTAAGCCCGCGCGTCCCCTCTCCGCGCGATGCGGCGCCGGATCCGATCCGCGGCGGAGCCCGTTGTTTTTCGCGCATGGGACAAAAAAATCCCGGCAGCGCGCGACGCGCGGCCGGGAGTTGTGTCCGGTATTTTCTTGTCGAAATCAGAAGTGATAGTTGATGCCGGCGCGCACGATGTTGGAGCGATAGCCGTTCGACACCCCGGTGATGCCGAACTGGCTGTCCGACAAATCGATGTAGAGGTACTCGATCTTGGCGCTCCAGTGCGAGTCGAGGCCGACTTCGGAGCCGAACCCGAGCGTCCAGCCTGCCGTCGTGTGCTGTTCGGCGAGCCCAAAGGTCTCGCCGCGCAGTTCGCCGAAGGCAAGACCGCCGGTGCCGAAGAACAGGATGTTGTTGAACGCGTAGCCGGCGCGGCCGCGCACGGTGCCGAACCAGGGATTGGAGAACTTCCACGGCGCAAACGTATCGTCGGCGCCGGTCGCCTGGATGTCGCCCTCGATGCCGAACACCCAGGGCCCGGACTGGAAGTTGTAGCCGGCCTGCACGCCGCCCTCGAAGCCCGAGGGTTTGGTCGGGTTGTTGCTGACCGAGCCCCATTCATAGCCGAGGTTGCCGCCGAGATAGGGCCCGGCCCAGCTGAAGGCGTTGAGCGGCTGGTTGACGGTGTAGGCCGCGCGCGGCGCGTAAGGCAGATCGGCGGCGGCAGCGGAGGCAGCACCCAGGCCCGCAGCGGTCAACGCGGCCGCACCCACAACAAACCTTTTCATCGCACTCTCCAACGCAAACCGCCGCAACATGCCCGGGACGCGCGCGCCTCCTGGGGGGGCGGTAAGCGAACCGAAAGGTTACGAAATCAGATCTTTTTTCTGCAAAGATTTATCGAGAGTCTTAAGTTAAAGGCTCATTAAGAGCCGTTACCGCGCGCTCACCATCCCTAACGAAGCGTTACCGCGCGCTGGAAGCGATGGCTGCCAGCGCTTAACTTGAGACCCATGCCTCACGATTCTGCCGACCCACCGAAAGATCCCGCTGCCGAGCAGCAACGGCGCCGCTCCGAGACCGATTTGCCGGAAAAACTCGCCGCTCCCGACGTCGATCCGGCGACATCGACACCCGAGGACGAGGACGAGACGCGGCTGCCGGAACTGCCCGAGGAGAACGCCGAGCCGGTCGCGGCAGGACCGCTCGCGGCCGGCCATGATGCGATCGAAAAGGCCGTGCGGCTGGCCCCGACCTCGCCCGGCGTCTATCGCATGCTGAATGCGGCAAGCGACGTGCTCTATGTCGGCAAGGCCAAGAACGTCAAAAAGCGCCTCACCTCCTATGCGCGTCCCAATGCGCCGCACCCGGCGCGCATCCTGCGCATGATCGCGGCGACCGTCAGCGTGGAGATCGTCTCGACCACGACCGAGACCGAGGCGCTGCTGCTCGAAGCCAATCTGATCAAGCAGCTGCGGCCGCGCTTCAACGTGCAACTGCGCGACGACAAATCGTTTCCCTATATCCTGATGACCGGCGATCACTGGGCGCCGCAGATCCTGAAACATCGCGGCGCGCAGACGCGGCCGGGGCGCTATTTCGGGCCGTTCGCGTCCGCCGGCGCGGTCGGCCGCACCATCACGGCGCTGCAGCGCGCCTTCCTGATCCGCTCCTGCACCGACGGCTTCTTCGAGAGCCGCACCAGGCCCTGTCTGCTCTACCAGATCCGCCGCTGCGCCGGTCCCTGCACCGGTGAAATCGATTTTCCAGGTTACACGGAGCTGGTCCGCGAGGCCACCGATTTCCTGTCCGGGAAGAGCCAGGGCGTCAAGCAGCTGCTCGCCAGCGAGATGGAGAAGGCCTCCAGCGAGATGGAGTTCGAGACCGCGGCGGTCTACCGCGACCGGCTGGCCGCGCTGTCGGCGATCCAGTCGCAGCAGGGCATCAATCCGCGCACGGTGGACGAAGCCGACGTGTTCGCGATCCATCAGGAGGGCGGCTATTCCTGCGTCGAAGTGTTCTTCTTCCGCACCGGCCAGAACTGGGGCAACCGCGCCTATTTTCCGCGCGCGGAGAAGTCCTACACGCCGGAGGAAGTGCTGTCCTCATTCCTCGCACAATTCTACGACGACAAGCCGCCGCCAAAATCCATTCTGCTGTCGCACGACATCGAGGAATGCGAACTGCTCGCCGACGCGCTCTCGGTGAAGACCGGCCGCAAGGTCGAAGTGTCGGTGCCGAAGCGTGGCGAGAAGAAGGAGCTGATCGCGCACGCGCTGACCAATGCGCGCGAGGCGCTGGGGCGCAAGCTGGCCGATACCGCGACTCAGAGCCGGCTGCTGGACGCGCTCGCCGCGACATTGCAGCTGCCGCAATCACCGCGGCGCATCGAGGTCTACGACAACAGCCACATCCAGGGCACCAATGCGGTCGGCGCGATGATCGTGGCCGGGCCCGACGGTTTCATCAAGAACCAGTACCGCAAGTTCAACATCAGGTCGGAGGGCCTCACCCCCGGCGACGACTATGGCATGATGCGCGAGGTGCTGCAGCGGCGCTTCAAGCGATTGTTGTCGCCCCCCGAGACCGACCCCGCCAAGGCCACGGCGAAGACGGACGACGAGGCCGTGCCGCAATGGCCCGACCTCGTGATCATCGACGGCGGCCGCGGCCAGCTCCGCGCCGCCCGCGAGATTTTTGAGAGTCTCGGGCTCACAAAGGTTGCGCTGATGGCGGTCGCCAAGGGAGTGGAGCGCGACGCCGGGCAGGAGACGCTGTTCCTGCCGGACCGCGAGGCGATCAAGCTCGAGCCGCGCGATCCCGTACTGTATTTCATCCAGCGGCTGCGCGACGAGGCGCATCGCTTCGTGATCGGCTCGCATCGCAAGCTGCGCAAGAAGGACATCCGCGAGGCCGGGTTGCAGGAAATTCCCGGCATCGGCCCGTCGCGCAAACGCGCGCTGCTGCATCATTTCGGCACGCTGAAGGAAATCGAGCGGGCCTCGATTGCCGATCTCGGCAAAGTCCCCGGCGTCAGCGCCGAAAGCGCGCGCCGGATTTTCGAGTTCTTCCATCCGCAGGGGACCTGACGCGCCATCAGGATTGGGATCACTCGATGTCCGCGCCACCTGGTCTTGACGTTGTTGGCGCGCGATTGGCCTGCTGCTGCCGACATCTGGCGGTACAGCAAGTCGGCAGCTGATCCGGGGTGGAGCGGCTGAGGCGTGGACGCGTTCGGGACACGTGACCCAGAGCAGAAGTCCGCTCGCTATTGAGGTTTGGGAGACACGCGGTTCCAGAACTCGTCGAAATGCCTGTTGTCGAAGAACGCGATTGCTTTGATAACTTTTGCGTCCCTCATTTGGAAGTACCACGTATACGTGTTGCGGTAGGGTTTGCCGTCACTCACCGTCGCTTCAGCATCGAACAAGATGATCACCATATCGCCATCAGCGTAAATGCCGCGGATGGTGGGAACGAGCGGTTCAGACATGCGCGCATTAAACGGATCAATCACCTCGTCGAGAAATTCCTTTTTGCTCTTATAAGTCTTAGCCAGAGGGGATGAGCCAACAATCGTCCATTCTACATCATCGACTAGAAGCTCAAACGGACCGCCCGATCCGCTTTTCCAACGATCAAAGCTCGCGCGAACCAGGGACTTGTTACTGTCCTCTTGTGTGAAATCCCGCGACATCGGGGCATCTCCGTTAATATTTGGGAGCAAACGCCGCAGCGCGCGCCGTCATCAGATTAGAGCACGGTGCAGCCGATCGAAAGCCTGTAATGTCGGCACATGGCCCAGGGCCGCCGAAAATTGGCGCTGCAGTTGCAGCAAGTAGCCCGCATGAGCGAAGCGATATGCGGGATCTCGCCGCGGGGAAAGATCCCGGATGTCGCTTTGCTCATCCGGACTACGCTTGCTTCATGAGCGCTTGAGTTCGGTGAATTCGGAAAGATCGCTGCAGGACTCCGTGCCGGGAAGAATATTTTGCATCTTCCCGTCCTCGTAAGCGAATACGAGAGTGTCTCTCACCAGGATCCCGAACGGATTATCCCGATAGAGGGCGACACAGACGGCCGGCATCGTACCGCCGCGAAACAGCCCGCCATATCGCTCGTAGGGCGGGGTAATCTTTGCATCGCGCATCAGGTTGCGATACCGATAATAGGTCCTGATCTGCTCGGCAACGAGCGCGCGGTAGTTGCCCGGCATCTTGGCCGAAACCGCGGCCGTTTCTCTCGGTTCAGGCTTGTCAGGCGGAAAGAACGCCTGCCTTTCGGCGCTGCTACAGGCCATCAGCGTACACGCACCGACGACAATGCCGCTCACGGAAGCCAATGCTTTCCACGGTCGCCACGATTGCCCCATCACGCCCCCTCGATCCCCACAGCATAGCAGCCGGCGACCATCACAACGACCGCGCCGTCGCAGTCAACAGATTTATCGGGGCGGCAGGCGCCGGCTCGCCGTGATGTGCGAACTGGGCCGCGTGCATCGACGGCAGCTTTTGGGCATTTGGCAGTGCGGCAAGTCGACAACAATCTGAGGCTGAGCGTGCATCCGATCACCTAACTCGGGACGGCCCGCCCTTGACCCAAAGCAGTTTCTGATAATAAGCATCGCAGCTGCGAGAGTCAGAAAGCCCAAGCAAGTAGCCCGCATGAGCGCAGCGACATGCGGAATCTCACCGCCGGGAAAGATCCCGGATGTCGCTTCGCTCGTCCGGGCTACGCTTGCTGTTTCGCGCTGGCCGCGCACTTCCGGGTCTGACCCAAGTCGCCGCGCCGGCGTTGTGGACGAAGTCCGCTCTCGCGTGCAAACCCGAATCGGCGACGACGTCCAGACCCAGAGGCAGACGGCCGGAATTCGATGATTGAGCTTGTGGGAGCTGGGATGCGTTGGCAGACTGGATCGGTCCGCCACCGGTGGAGCAGCTTGCATGGAGCATCAACATGCGCCCGGCGCGTCGCGCGTAGCGGGCAGGGATGAATCGTTGGCGAAGGCGCGATCGTTGCGGCGACGCAAGGTGATCACGGCGGTTGTCATCACCGGCTTCCTGGTCGACGGATTCTTTGCTGCCCTTTATGCGGTTGTGGATGCACGCGCCTATGCTGCCGCCATCGGTTTGAACCTGCTGAATGCCGCCTTGTGGGCAGTCACGCTGCTGCTGCTGCGGTGGTCGGAGAGGCTCGCCGGCGCCTATTTCCTGCTGGTTCTTATCGCTGCAATGGTAAGCTTCACCATCCTGCTCGGCCACGCCTCCGGATCGCATTTGTTCCTGTTTCTCGTCGCCAGCATGTCGCTGATCTTCCTGGACCTGCGCCCGACCGTCGCGCCTGTGACAATGACCGTGCTGGCATGGGGCGCTTTCATCATCTCGGCAAAGTTCCTGCCCCTGGCGCCGAGCCATATTCCGATGTCAATCAACGAGTCGGAAACCCTGTTCTATGTCACTTCGGCGCTGACCATGGTGATCCTGTTCGTGACCTCGCGCTACTTCATGCAGCTGACGGATGCGGCGGAGGCCGCACTCGAACTGGAATATCGCCGCTCCGATGCGCTGCTGCTCAACATCCTGCCGGCGCCGGTGGCTGAACGCCTCAAGCACGGCGAACGCATCGCCGACAATTATGGAAGCATCAGCGTGCTTTTCGCCGACATCGTCGGGTTCACCGCCGGCGCGCGGCAGGCCGGTCCGGAGGATACGGTGGCGATGCTCAACCGCTTCTTCTCCGTCGCGGACGATCTGGCGCAACGGCACCATTGCGAGAAGATCAAGACCATCGGCGACTGCGTCATGGCGGCAGCCGGCGTGCCAGAGGCCTCGGCCGAGCACGCCGAAACGCTCGCGCGCTACGCACTTGATCTGAAGGCTGCGATGCAGGGAGAGACGTTTGCCGGCCAGCCGCTCCGCTTGAGGATCGGCATCCATTCCGGGCCGGCAGTCGCGGGTGTCATCGGGCGCAACCGCTTTGCCTATGACCTCTGGGGCGACACCGTGAACGTCGCTGCCCGGATTGAACAGGCGGCCAAGCCGAATGAAATCTGCCTCTCCGATGCAACCCGCGAGCGTCTTCGCGTGGGCTTCCTTTGCACCGCGATTGGCGACGTCGAGGTACGCGGCGCGGGCCGCATGGCTATCTGGCGCTTGGATTGCGAGCAGGGGGACGGGTCTCCGGAGATCCCGACGTAATGCTGCGCAAGGTGGGTTCGTCCGCCGGCTTTCAAATCTACGGCTGGTCAACGCTAACTCGAACTGCTGGTACGCCTCCTATTTCGCCCCCGGGCCACGCATATCGTGCAGCTGGAGCCGCTCTCCGGAATGTTGCCTTTCGGCCCAGCTGAGAAATCGTCACGGCGGAAATCGACGTCTGCTATCTTAGTAGTGCAGACCAGCAAGTAGCCCGCATGAGCGCAGCGACATGCGGGATCTCACCGCGGGGAAAGATCCCGGATGTCGCTTCGCTCATCCGGGCTACGCTTGCTGATCGTTCGCCGCTATGTGCATCCGGCTTGAGGCAGTTCACGCGAACAGCTTGTCGATGTCGTCCTGGGAAATCGCCACGCTCGGCCGCTGCGGGCCCTCCATCAAGTCTGGGGCGCTTTGGACGGCAAGCTCGGTGGCTAGCCGCGCCAGCTCCTCTTTTCCCCACATGCGCACTAGCCTGTTGATGTGGTCCTCCATGAACTGCAGCGACTTGACCACGCGAGTAATCCGCTGCCCTGTGAGGTCCTGAAACGCGCAAGCCTCGAACACCTTGTTCGTGCTATCGACGATCTCGTCGCGTACCGCAGCGGCAGTCGGGTCTTTGACGCTCTGCAACTTCGCAACGCTGGCGCCGATCGCCTCCATGCTTTCGAGGATCGTGTTCCCGGCTGCCTCCGTATTCTCGACGATCGCGTCGAGGGTGTCTGTCATCGTCGCGAAACTGCCCTTGCTGTCGCCTTGAAGAGCGGCGAATTCCCGCCGCATGCTGCTCATGTGGCCGAACATCTCGACCAAGTGCGTTTTCAGCACCCTCTCTTCTTCCGGCGCAATCATCAGAAATCCCCGACTTCCCTTCAACGTGTCCGTATTAAGGGCTTCACGATGCAGTTGCAAACCCCGGCCTGCTTGTCTGCAATGACATTTCGGATTTCGATTCGGCGGTGACCAGGTCGCGACGCGGCCACCGAGATCGAGCGCAACCTCGAAACGGTACTGTGGTGAAGATCAGCTGCTTATTCTTTTTTCCCGTTTTCGTTCAGGGCGTATGTTTGATTCACTTCAAAAGTCGTCAATTGGCCCGTTGCTGCCGAAATCTCGTGGTGCAGCAAGTCATCAAGTATCGCGTGTACACCAGTCGAGCCGCTGACGCATTCGGGAAGGCAGCAAGTGGTCCATCGCCGAAATCAGGTTGATGGAATGTGCGCCCAGCCGAGTCGATGTGGAGGTTAGCGGCATATTCCGTATCTCAGCGCTTGCCGACGCCGAGGATGGCGGTTATGAGCCGCACGCGATCCTGCGCACACGCGCGTTGACCGGCGAGCAATTCCGCATCCGCGCCATGCGCAGACTGCCCGTCGTGCCAGTTTGTCGCAGCGAAGCCGTTTTCGTTTTTCAGAAACAAGCTTGACGCCGACCCCAAAACAGAGGCATGATCCGGCCGTCCCGCCTCGGCAAGAGGGGCGAACGCGTCGTCACGATCGTGAGGCGGGATGCGGTGGACGTGTCGGCTGCGCTTGACGAGCGATGCCGGTGCGGACGGCGAAATCGTGTGGTCCTGGCCTCCCGACGCTGAGGCCAAGTTTGCGAGCCGATGATCTCGCAAGCGACGGGGGCAAGAAAGCCCGGTCCCCGGGGAGATCACGTATAAGCCGTAAGCCATCGCGCAGGGAATGCCGGATGATTCGGCTGAACCTTGTATGGGGAGCAGGTTGTCAAGAGGGCGTCGTTTGTTGGCGGCGCTCTTTTGCGCCGAAGTGAGACGCGGTCAAGGCTGGCCGAAGG
>Ga0335071_10000182_pt1 | contig 74538 bp, 63 predicted proteins | sample Lox_Sample_15_FD_206724 | JGI IMG/M metagenome (GOLD analysis project Ga0335071, IMG submission 206724) | Soil microbial communities from Loxahatchee National Wildlife Refuge, Florida, United States - Lox_Sample_1.5 | ecosystem: Environmental > Terrestrial > Soil > Wetlands | place: USA... | reverse complement strand
TTGACGGCACCACCGATGAAGAGCTGAACCTTCCCGGCCGCTACAATTCCTACGACGGTGTGCAGACCTGGTTGCGGGCCGTGCCACTGATTTCCGGAACTTCCTTCCGCGACAACCTTGTTATCCCATCCGAGTTCCGAACCGTGCCGGTCAAGTTACTGGTGCTCGGGACCAAGCTGGTGACAACCGGCGTCGGCGACATCATGTGTCGGGAGATCGTGCTGATACTCCCAACCCGCGAGGTGAAGTTCTGGTACGAGCTCGCCCAGCCGCACCGGTTCATCGGTTTCAACGACGCGCAGAACAACACCCAGATGCTGCTGCAGAGCTTCCGGGCCGGCCGCGCCGATTCGCTGCCACCGGCGCCCTGACTTGATGCGGCGATGGCAGGAATGTCGCTTCACACTCACGACATCGTTATCATCGGTGGCGGACTCGCCGGCCTGCGAGCAGCGATTGCGGCCCACGATGCAGGCTGCGATGTCGCCATTATCTCGAAAGTCCACCCGCTTCGTTCTCATTCAGTAGCCGCCCAGGGCGGCATCAACGCTGCACTCGGGAACGCTCCCGGCGGCGAGCACGACCGGTGGGAGGACCATGCCTTCGATACTGTGAAGGGCTCCGACTATCTTGCGGATCAAGACGCGGTTGAGGTTCTCTGCCGCGAAGCGCCGGCCGCGGTATTCGAAATGGAACACATGGGTACGGTGTTCTCCAGGCTTCCTGATGGCCGAATCGCCCAAAGACCGTTTGGCGGTGCCGGCTTTCCGAGAACTTGCTACGCCGCGGACCGCACCGGGCACAACTTGCTTCATACCCTCTACCAGCAGCTCATGACGCGCGGAATCACGCTCTACGAAGAGTTCTACGTTGCCGCCCTCGTCGTAGACGGGAACACCGGCGAAAATGGGGACTGTACCACAGCGAATCCGATGAGCTGTTTCGAGGGACTGTCCCCTTTTTCGCCCCACTGCAGCAGTCACGAGCGCAGGTGCGTCGGCTGCGTGGCCCTCGACGTCGCTACCGGGGAGTTGCACGGGTTTGCCGCCAAAGCGGTCCTGCTGGCGACCGGCGGATATGGCCGTCTCTTCGCCCGCTCTACCAATGCTGTCATCAACACCGGAGACGGCACGGCCTTGGCGTTTTCGGCCGGGGTGGCGCTGGAGGACATGGAGTTCGTACAGTTTCACCCCACAACGCTCTTTGGCACCAACATCTTGATATCTGAGGGCGCGCGTGGCGAAGGCGGCGTCTTGGTCAACGCCCGGGGCGACCGCTTCATGCGGGACTATGCAGCCAAGGCGATGGAGCTTGCGCCGCGCGACATCGTGGCACGGGCGATTCAGACCGAGATTGACGCGGGACGCGGTTTCGACGGCGGCTATGTGCTTCTCGACCTGACTCATCTTGGTCCCGACAAGGTCAAGGAACGGCTGCCCGGCATCCGTCAGATTTCCATTGACTTCGCCGGGCTCGACCCCATCGAGAAGCCCATACCCGTCCAGCCGGGGCAACACTACTCGATGGGTGGCGTCGCAACCGACAACGATGGTCGGACTTCGCTTCCCGGCCTCTACGCTGCCGGTGAATGCGCCTGCGTGTCCGTGCACGGCGCGAATCGCCTTGGTGGGAACTCGCTGCTTGAGACCCTCGTATTCGGCCGCCGGGCAGGCGCGGCGATGGCGCAGTATGCGGCGCGAGTCGAGCCGCCCGGGTCTGAAGTCGTGCAGGTGAAGCTCCGGTCCGAGAGAGAGCGGGTTGACCGGTTGCGCAGCCGGAGCGGAGGCGTTCGTGCGGCTCAAGTCAGGCAGGAACTCCAGACGACGATGTTCCGTGACTTCGGGATATTCAGGGAAGAGAAGCAGATGCGCCGCGGTCTTGACCGGCTGGCCGTTCTTCGCGGGGAATCACGCCGGGTCAGTCTGAGCAGCCGTGAACCCAGATACAACTTCGGCCTCGTCGCCGCGCTTGAACTGGAGGCGATGATGCTGATCGCAGAGCCAGTGGCGCTGGGAGCGCTCGCAAGAGAAGAGAGCCGCGGCTCCCACGCTCGAACTGACTTCACCAAGCGCGACGATGCCAAGTTCCTCAAACATACCATGGCCTGCTTTGTCGACGGCAGGACGGTGCTTGAACACAAGCCTGTAAGCATTACGCAATTCCCGGTGAGGGAGCGGACCTACTGATGAGGTTGAAGGTCTATCGATCTGGACACGACACGAGCTCACACTTCGACTTGTTCGAACTAGTGGCGGTGCCCGGTGCTACCGTTCTATCGCTGCTGTTCGATGCTCGTGACCGGTACGACGATTCGTTGGCCTTCCGATACTCGTGCCGCGGGGCGGTCTGCGGCAGTTGCGCGATGCTCATCAACAACGTGCCGCGACTGGCTTGCCGAACTCAGGTCGAACCCTTACTGGGAAGGGGTCCCAGTGGTCAAGGGTTCCAGGGTTCCGGCCGGCCCGGACCCTCGGACCCCAGAACCCCAGAACCCGATGAGGTGCTGGTCGAGCCGCTCCCGCATCTGCCGGTCTTGAAGGACCTTGTCGTTGACATGACGAAGTTCTTTGTTTTCTTGCGGGAGGTGCAGCCCGTGCTTCGCCCGGCCAGGGAGGCACCCGGACGCGAATACCGGATGGAACCATCAGCGGCGAGAGAACTCGAACGCTACACCAACTGTATCCTCTGCGGCGCATGTTACGGGGCTTGCCCGGTTTGTGGTGAGAATCCCGAGTACCTGGGGCCGGCCGCGCTCGCGCAGCTCTACCGTTTCCACATCGACCCGCGCGAAGCCCGTGACGGTTCGCGTCTCGCACTAGCCGACAAGCCCGACGGCTGGTGGGCCTGCCGGTTCTACGCGAATTGCCGTGATGTATGTCCTAAGGGAGTGCCGCCAAACCTGGCCATCGGCCGGGCGCGGCAGGAGCTGAAACCGAGAAACCCTCACCCTTGCCCTCTCCCAGAGGGAGAGGGAAGGGGGCAGGGCCCTAACGTGGGAGGAGAGGCCGATGTCGAGAACTGAGCGGGATGCCCTTGGTGAATGGAGAAAATGGGGACTGCACCGGATTGCGGCCGAGTCCTCTCGACCGGGGGCTGTCCCCATTTTCTGAGGCAGAGACGAGATGTCGAGAACTGAAAGAGATGCGCTTGGTGAGCTGGTACTGACGGACGAGGCATACTACGGCGTGCAAACGGCCCGCGCCGTCGCCAACTTTCCCGTCAGCGGCTTGAAGGCTTCGCCGGACCTTGTCCGCGCGTACGCTTTCGTCAAGAAGGCGGCCGCCCTCGCGAACGTGGAGCTCGGGGCGCTGGACCCGGACAAGGGCAAGGCCGTTGTCCGTGCTGCTGATGAGATTCTGGAAAACGGGGACTGTACCGCGCGTCCTCGCGCTCCGGGGGACTGTCCCCGCTTTCCAGAGGACCAGTTCGTGGTCGACGCGTTCCAGGCCGGTGCCGGCACTTCCTTCAACATGAACGTGAACGAGGTCATTGCCAACCGAGCGCTCGAACTGATGGGCCGGCACAAGGGCGACTATGCCTTCATCGGGCCGAATGACCATGTGAACATGTCGCAGTCATCCAACGATACCTACCCGACTGCGTGCCACCTCGCGGTCGTCTTCGCCACGGATTGTCTACTCCCGTTGCTATCATCTCTTGCCACGGTTCTTGAAGGCAAGGCTCGGGAGTTTGCAGAAATCTCGAAGGTCGGGAGAACTCACCTGATGGACGCGCTGCCGCTCAAGCTCGGCGACGAGTTCCGAGCCTGGGCGATTGCGCTCAAACGGGCAGGCGAGAGGATTGAGCAACGGAGGGCGGATCTTCTTGAAGTCGCCATCGGCGGAACTGCGGTGGGAACCGGCGCGAATGCCCCGGCCGGATTTCGTTCGCTCGTCATAGCGAAGCTGTCGGAGCTGACCGGTCTCGCGCTTGCCCCGACGCGCAACAGCTTCGAAGCGCTGCAAAGCCGGGCGCAGTTGGCGGCGTTCTCCAGCTCGCTTCGGGAACTGGCACAGGAGCTTGGCAGGATTGCGAACGACCTGAGGCTGCTCGGTTCGGGACCGGTTGCGGGACTGGGAGAGATATCGCTCCCGGCAGTGCAGCCCGGCTCCTCAATAATGCCGGGCAAGGTCAATCCATCGCTGCCCGAGTGCCTGAACATGATCTGCTTCCAGGTCATCGGCAACGACCTTGCCGTGTCGCTCGCGGCACAGGCCGGGCAGTTGGACTTGAACGTCTTCGCGCCGGTGATGGTCCAGAACATCCTGACGTCGCTCAGCCTGCTCACTAACTTCCTGCCGGTTTTCACAGAGCGATGCGTGGCCGGTATCACGGCTGACGTGGAGCGTTGCCGCGCCTGGCTCGAACTTGACCCGGCGTTGGTCACGCTGCTCGCGCCTCGAATCGGCTATCTGGCCGCGGCCGAGCTCGCCAGAGAGGCTCGCGAGAAAGGCACGTCGGTCCGTCAGCTCTCCATCGATAAAGGCATCGTCGATGCTGAAGAGGCCGACCGGCTGTTCGGCTCCGGCCGTAACTGAGGAGGTTGAACATGACTCGGACTCTAATCCTGCTCGCCCTCACGACCGGCGTCGTTGTGGCCGGTTCATTCCCGCTGGACTCTGCGGCCAATATCAGCCAGTTCAAGTTGACCACGACCGAGCGGGGAATGCTCAGCCGGAACGGCTTCGTAGTCGTGCCCGACTCGCAGGAGCAGCTCTTCCAGTTGTACGTCAGCAACTGGTGGGACAGCATCCCGAGCTTTGTCACGTCCGACCTGATGCTTCAGGCCTTCCATTTGTGCGTGAACTCTACGCTCCGGCGAATCGAGGAGGACAAGCTATACTTCAGGTTGGTTGAGTTCTCCGTGAAGATGTCGGACAAGTTCGGCGAGCAGCGCTCCATCCCGGCGCTGGGTGCCTACTTCGGCGTTGCCTGCCACCTTCTGGGCGTTGACATCCCGCAGAGCCCTGAGGTCGAGTCCCTTTGCCAGAACGAGCTCGCCCTGATTGAAGGACATGCGGGCCGTCACCAGTCTGCGATATTCCCGTTCGAGCTCGACTACTCACAATTCGTGCCGCGTGGTCACTACACGCGCAGCGACCGACTGCAGCGGTACTTCAAGGCGATGATGTGGTACGGCCAGGTTCCTTTTCCTCTCGACGACCCCGGTATTCCCTTCGAGACGCGGGCGAAGACGACATACTACGCACTCTCCATAGCCACGGCCATGCACGAGAGCGACAGCCTTGTCACGCTTTGGCGCGAGATCGCTGAAATTACGGGCTACTTCAGTGGGGCGAGCGAGGCATACACTCCGGTCGAGTACATGACTGCGCTAAACAAGGTCTACTCGGACAACGGCGACCGCCGAATGCGTTGGACAAACCCTGGACAGGTTTTCATGGACAGCTTCTCCGCGGTGGTGAAGCGAATCAGGGAGCCGAAGATTCACGCCATTTTCGTGGGTGTGCCGACCGGCAGTCAGTTCCGGGTGTTCGGCCAGCGATACGTGCCGGACACTGACATCATGCAACGGCTGGTCGAGTGGCCGGACAGACCTTTCCCGAAGGGGCTGGACGTGTTCGCTGCGCTCGGCTCCGGGCGGGCCGAACACATCCTGACCGACGTGTACCGCGAGCAAGACCGATGGCCGGACTACCCGGAGAGCCTGGCGCAGGTCAGGGCCGAGTTCGCCAGGAAGGACACTGAGTTCTGGTACCAGAACGTCTACTATGCGTGGCTTTACGCGCTTCAGGCCCTGAATGAGCCGGTGCCGAGCAGCGCTCCACGGCTTATGCAGCATGAAGCCTGGCAGGACAAGAGCCTGAACACGTCGTGCGGAAGCTGGGCCGAGCTTCGTCATGATGCGATTCTGTACGCGCAGGGGACTCTGGCTGAAGCCTCGGTGCCGGCGATGACCACGGGTTACGTCGAGCCGAACCCGGAGCTCTATCGCAGGCTGCTGCGTGCGGTCGCGACCATGGAGAACCTGCTTGCAAACCGGGGTCTGGAAACCAGCCGCATCCGGGAGGATCTGCTCTGGTTCAAGCAGACCCTCGGCGAGATGCAGGCCATCTCCCAGAAGGAACTCGTCGGCACAGACCTGACAGAGGATGAACGGAGCTTCATCTGGAACATCGGTAACGACGTGGAGAGGATTTCCTGCAGGCTCGTGGACGAAGGAATCGTGCGATGGTTTGCGCAGGCCCAGGGCACGGACCGGTTCATGGCCTGTATTGCAGACATAGCGACGGCACAGAACCGGTGCCTCGAAGTCGGGGTCGCGGCAGGCAATGCGATGTACGCGCTTGTGCCGATTGAGGGCAAGTGGATGCTAGCGAGGGGCGCAGTCTTTTCGTACCGGGAGTTTGAGTGGCCGGCAAGCGACCGGCTGACCGACGAGAAGTGGCAGCAGATGGTGAGGGACGGCAAAGCGCCGGCCGCACCCGTCTGGACCAAGAGTTTCACTGCCGGCGAGTAGGTTGGGCATTTGCCCGCGCCTTGACCGGCCGGAACGAACCCAGATAGTGCCGCTCCAAGCGCCAATGCGTGTGGACTTCGGGTCGCGATCCCCAGTCCCCGGTCTGCTGTCTACTGCTTACCAATGTCTCTTTCGGTGAACTACTCTCTTGTCGGGATGATGGCTTGCTCCGCAAGGTCGGCCGCGACCGGTGTGGCAACGTTCGTAAGGACTTCTTCCAAGGTCGCCGGGTCGGTCTTGTTGCTCGTGCCGCTCCAGACCATCGCCTCGCGGCCGTTGTCAACCAAGTACACGTCGACCTCGTTCCGCGGGTGCGGTAAGGTATCGACTTTTCCCGGCTGCTTGTAGTACCACCACGAGCGGTCATAGTGATCCCAATAGGGCGTGAACGAGGAGGGACCGGTCGTCCCACTGCTGGGTACGTATTCCTTGTCGGTGTTGAGCGTAAGCGGGGCTATCATCAGTATGCCGTCAAAGTCGCTGGTGTTGAGGCATGACCGCATCAGTTCGGTGTCAGGCCCCGCCACGTTCCGGCAAAGCCGGTACGACTGCGTGGCGGTTACGCCGTACTTCGACAGCTCGGTTGCGAATGCGTCCTCCCACATTCGCTGACGCGTTGCGTCCTTGCACATTGAGATGACGAGTATCTTCTTCAGTCGGGGTCGCGCGACAGATGGGTTGCGCCAGACATCTACGAGTGCGGCCGGCGCGCAGCCGACCATGGTCGCCAGCAACATCCCGGACAATGCCAGGAGAACACTCAGCTTCGGCCTCAAGGCGGCAACGTTCCTTCGGTTCATCACTGCTCCCTTCCAGGAATAAGTCGGAACTCCAAGTCGTTCATCGGGACAAGGCAAGCGCTCGCTCCGGCCAACGTAAGTCGAACTCGTCTGCTTCCTTCCTCGCGCCGCAAGTTGTGTACCACGAAGTCCTTCGGTCCCCATGCCTGGAGGCCCAGGCGTTCCTTGACCGGGTTCATCCGCAGCCGGCGAGGCACTTCGGAAACAATGCGAATGTCGTCCGTCCATAGGAAGGACTGAGGACCGCGGACGGACGTGCCGCATTTCCGTGTTGGCCTGATAACCATTCGGGGCAGGCGACGCGCCCGCCCCGGTTTGATGCCTTCGAAATGGCTATTGGCCGGTGTCGCCACCGTTGTCGATGTTGTCGTTCTGAAGCCGGTTGCTGAGCTTGAAGTTGTTGAAGTTCCAGTTCAGGCTGAGCGAAACGATGCGCGCCGGGCGCATGGTGTTTGAGTGCGTGTAGAATCCCGGTCCTTGCGTGGACGATTGATTCCCGCCCGTGCCGAGGATGTCGCGCACTTGCAGCACCAGCGCGAGCTTGCGGTCGAAGAGCTGCTGTCGGACCGAGGCGTTGAATATGTACGAGCCGGTCTCAGTGCCCTGCGCCGAAACTTCGGGCGCCTGATAGCGGGCGACTACCTGGAATCGAGTCTGGGGCAGGATTTGGAAGTCGTTCGTCAGGTTGCCGCTCCAGATGAAGGTGTGCACGGTGGAATCGGCGGCGATCGCCGGGTCGAGGGCGAGGCGGTAGTCGTAGGCGTCGTCGTTGAGGCTGACGGTCCACCACTTCCGCGGCCGGTATTCGCAGGTCAACTCACCGCCGAGCGAGCGGTCGGTGCCGATGTTGGCCGACTTGCGGAGAATCACGTTCTGGTATCCCGGATAGACCGACAGGATATCGTCCATGACGTTGTGGGTCACGCGGTAGTAGCCATCAACCGATAACTGGCTGGGGCCGAACGGCATCTGGTAGCCGGCTTCGTAGGAGTCGATGTTCTCCGACTTGAGCGCCGGGTCGCCCTGGCGGACGTCGTAGGCGTCGAACCACGTAATGAACGGTTCAAGGTCCCAGCCTTCCGGCCGTTCTATCCGACGGGTGTAGCTCGCCATTATCTGTTTTTCACCGGGGAAGTTGTACGATGCGTGGACGGTCGGGAACAGGTCCCAGCCGCGCACCGTCACGCTCGAATCGATGTCGAGCAACTTGACCAGCCGGTCGGTGTACTCACCGCGCAGGCCGAGCTGGTATCCGAACTTGCCGAGGTTGCCGGAGTAGAGGCCGTAGAGGGCGTGGAAGTTGTCGCGAAAGTCGACCCAGTGACTGTAGGCGGCCTGATACTCGAAGCTGTGGCTGGCGGGGTCGTACTGCTCGGCGTAGCTTGAATCGCGGGACAGGTCGAAGCGGCTCTGGTAGCCGGCTTCGAGCTTGTCGTCCTTGCGCAGCGGCAGGGCGTAGTCGAGCTTGAGCGTCAGCTCTTTGTCGGGCCCGGTTCCGGTGGTGCGCTGGCCGCTGGTGGTGTCTCCGGCCGAGTCGGTGAGCACCGTGGTCTGGAGCTCCGTACCGCTGCGGCCGACGAGGTCGGCGTGGGCCGTGAGTTGGTGCCCTTTCTTCTTGCCGAAGTCCTGCGCGTCGTCGAGGTTGAGCATGTAGAAGTTGCCGTTGCGGTTGAACGCGTCGACGCTGTTGTAGGTGTATGCGCCGGCGCCGGGGCGTGTGGACTCGGCGTAGACTGCCGTCTGGGAACTGCCGAAGCTCCGGCTGCCGTATCTGCCGCCCAGGCTGAGCAGGTTCTGCTTCGTGACCTGGAGGTCGCCACCGGCGCGCACGCCGTAGGGCAGGCCGTAGCGTGTGTTGTTGCCGCTCGTGCTGGTGAACAGCGTATCCTTTCCGGTAGAATCCACGGTCCAGCGGTCGCTTTGGCGCTTCCGGCCGAACTGACGCCGGTTGTAGTCCGCGCCCGCGAACAGGTTGGCAATGCCCTGGCGATAGCCGAGCAGGAAATCGCCGCCGTAGCTGCCGTCGGTGCCGCCCCGAAGGTTGGCGATGCCGTTGATGCCCAATTGTCGCTGTTTCTTCAGGATGACGTTCATGATGCCGGCCATCCCCTCGGGGTCGTACTTGGCGGAGGGGTTGGTAATCAGCTCGATATTGTCGATGGTGCTGGCCGGTATCTGCTGCAGGGCCTCGCTCGGGTCGAGCGGCGAGGGCCTGCCGTCCACGAGCACCTTGAAATTGCCGCTGCCCCGCAGGGTGACGTTACCGTCCGGGTCGACTTTGACCGAGGGGACGTTCTCCAGCACATCTACGGCCGTGCCGCTTGCCACGGTCTGCTGGTGGGCGACGTCAATGACCTTCTTGTCAATCTTGAGGGTCACGACCGGCCTTTCGGCAGTGGCCTCGACGCCCTGCACCGCGAGGGCACTCTGCTTCAGCGTCAGCCGTCCCAGGTCACGGGCAGCGCCGGGACCGACGGTGATGTTGTCCACTCGCTTGTCGCGGTAGCCGATGAATGACAAGTCCACGAAGTACCGACCAGGGCGGACACCGGTGATGGTGAACCGGCCGGAATTGTCGGTAGCCGCGCCATTCACCTGCGTGCTATCGGGGAGACTTCTCAGCACCACGTTGGCGTATTCGATGGGGGCGTTCAGGTCGGCGTCGTACACCTGACCGGACACAGTTCCGGTCGGCATCGAGAAACCGGAGTTTCCCGGGCGAGCGGGCTGCGCGAGTAGAGCGCCGGTCGAAAGCAGGGTAATAATGATTACGGCTGCCATAGGCAGCCGGGGTTTCCAGAGTTCCATCAGGTATCATAGCAAGAACTCAGTGCCCAGGGAAGCGATGCGGAGACGAATGACAAAGTCCTAAGGACAAAGGACTAATCAAGGGGAAAGTAGTAAGGACTAAGGACAAAGCAATGGGAAAGGACGAAGTACGGACCTCGGGTCTTACCCTTTGGGATTGCTTTGTCCTTTGTACTTTGTCCTTAGTACTTGGCCTCCGCGGCTGCCTTGTCTTGACTGGGTCGTGAGGGAGTGTACGATAACGCGTGATGACACACGCGACAACAGGGGTCGGATGCAATCTGCAACATAGCAGAGAGCAACCCTCGCCGGTGTGGCTGCGTCCTAACCACCAATAACGAAGGGAGCTCATGAAGAGGCGCGTAGTGCTGGCGGCAGTAGCTTTTTGTCTGGTCGGCGTCGTCGCGGCGCAGCCGGGCGCGGGTCAGAAAGCCGGGACAATCATCGGGCACGTGTTTGATGCCGTGCAGGGAGAGCCGGTGCAGTATGCCAATGTCGTGCTCCGTTCACTGCCGGACAGCACGCAGGTGGCCGGGGCGGTTACGGACAAGACCGGCTTGTTCCGGCTCGATGGGGTGAAGCCGGGCCGATACTGCGTTGAGGTCTCGTTCATCGGGTATCGGGACAAGGTCATGAAGGAGTTCGAGGTCGCGGCCGGCGCTCCGCTGGACCTTGGCCGGATCGAACTGCAACAGAAGCCGGTGTCGATGCCGGGGGTCGAGGCGTCGGCCGAGAAGCCGGCAATCAGCTACCAGGTAGACAAGAAGGTCGTGGACGTCGGCAAGCTCCCGAACGCCGCATCGGGCACCGCCGTCGACGCGCTGCGCGACGTACCCTCAGTCAAAGTCGATATCGAGGACAACGTGACCCTGCGCGGCAGCTCGAACTTCAAGGTGCTGATTGACGGCAAGCCTTCGCTGCTCGACCCGAACGAGGTGCTCAAGCAGACCCCGGCCCAGACCATCGACAAGATTGAGATCATCACCAATCCCTCGGCCAAGTATGAGCCGGACGGCGCGGCGGGAATTATCAACATCCTGTTGAAGAAGCAGAAGGGCCGCGGCACCAGCGCGCTCTTGAACGCGAACGGCGGGATGAAGAACCGCTACGGCGGCGATGCGCTGCTCAGCCTGAAGCAGGGAATCGCCAACGTCTACGCGGGCGGGAACTACCGGCACTACACCTATGACTGGAATACGGCCGCGGACAGGCGGACATTCGGCGCGACCGACACTCTCGCCATCGCCGACAGCGGGCTTGGCGGGTCGAACGGGATGACCGGTGCCGGCCGAGCCGGGCTTGACCTGACGTGGAGCCCGAGCGACAAGTCGAGCGTCTCCGGCCGCTTCGGCAAGTTCACCAGCAATACAAATGGCAGCTCAATCGAGGTCGACAGTGCCATTCCCGCCGGCACGACGCAGTTCCATCAAGTCGGCAGCGGCGGGGACTACAGCCGGCTCTTCTATTTCGTGACTGCCGACCACGAGCACGATTTTGACACGGCCGGACACAAGCTGACCGCGAGCGCGTACGTTGTCAGCAATGGCGGCAGCAGCAACTCGCTGTCGTCGCAAATGGACTCGGCCGGAACGGACACGACCAGCGGCCGGCGTTCCGAGGAACTGGGGCCGATGAACCGCGCGACCCTTGAGGTCGCGTACACGCTGCCCCTGCGCAAGAACGACAAGCTCGAGGTCGGGTATCAGGGCCGGTTGGAAGGTACGGACCAGGAACTCCGTATCACACTGTACGACACGACGGCCCGGAAGTGGAACCGGGACTCGCTTTCCAGCCACAAGTACGGCGGCACGCAGGACATCCAGTCACTCTACGCGACCTACACGTGGAACTGGCGTCAGCTCGGGCTACAGCCCGGCCTGCGGGGTGAGTACGGCAACCGGATTGTCAAGGTCACCGATACCGACAGCAGTTGGCGGGTGGAGGGCTGGAACTACTTTCCGAGCCTGCACGCGAGCTACGGACTGGGCTCAGGCCGGCAGTTGACGGCCAGCTACTCGCGCCGCATCGACCGGCCCGACGAGTGGTATCTGCGACCAGTCATGGTCTGGTACGACCAGCACTGGGTGAGCCGCGGCAACCCGGAGCTCCGTCCCTCGTTTACCAACTCATGGGAGGCGGGTTGCGAAGTGCCGTTCGGCGGCAACTTCCTGTCGCTTGACGGGTACTGGCGGACTTCGAGCGACATCGTCGAATGGGTCACGGAGCGGTATCAGCCGGACTCGTCGGTGCTCTATCAGACCGCGGAGAATGTCGGGCACGACCGGTCAATCGGCTGCGAGGCGACTGCCAACGTTTCCCCGTGCAAGTGGTTCACCGCGTACCTGACCGGCGACGTCTACCAATATCGGGAGGAGGCGACCCAGCTCGGGCAGGATACGGCCCGCACCGCCCTGGGGTGGAACAGCTCGGCCAACCTGACTTTCCGGCCTACTACTAACACGCAGGTCCAGCTCAACGGCTACTACACGGGGCCGAACCTGACTGCCACGAGCACGTCGGACGGCTGGCTTGGCGCCAGCCTTGCGGTCAAGCAGAGCCTGCTGAAACGGGCGCTCTCGATCACCCTGCGCCTGAACAACGTGCTTGGTTCGAGAATCCAGCACTGGTCATCCGACGGCCCGGGGTTTCGCACGCGCTCAGCGTACAGGACCGAAGGCCTTACGGCCTCGCTGGCGGTCAGCTATAACTTCAACAACTTCAAGTACGATGCGAAGATGCGCGCGGGCGAGGGAGTCGAGCAGGAAGGCGCCGGCGGCGCGGGCGGTGCCGGCGGTCCGCAGCACTAGACTCTTGGATTGTGGGAGCGCAACTCCCGCCCTTCCGAGGCTGCCGAAGGGCGGCGGCCCCGCTGCCGGATGGTAGCTCCCGCAGCAAGCGCGGCCCCTGCGCGGCTTGACTCCCGAGCCAATCCGCCGCAATATTGGCGTGTGACATGGCCGTTGGGGCCGCGTACGACCTTGACGAGAGCGGACTTGATTGTTGCGCCCCAGACCTCTCTCAAGTTCCTTGCGGCGGAATTACCTCGGGAGGAGTTCTATGAAGAAAATGATCTTCGCTACCGTACTTGCGCTGGTGTTCGTGAGAGCTGTCGGCGCAGCAGAGGAATGGCTGAGACCGGATGCGCACTCGATGGGCGCACCACTTGACACCGCGTGGATTACATACGCCGACTGGAACAAATCCTGGTGGATATCGTCGGATGGTCCTGAGCGTGCGACGAAATTCGACCCAGTCGCTTTTGGTCTATCCTATCCATTCCGCATTACCAAGGTCAAGACAGAGTTCTTCCTGCATCCGAGCCTCCCGTGGTCCGATTCGAGCTTCTACTTCAAAGTGTACGGCGGCGACGGTCAGACGCTCCTCTACCAGTCGCCAGTGTTGGAGGCCATACCTGGTACGCCAGGCCCACCCGTGATACATCAGCTGAGTTCGCCGGTGTGGATCACCTCTGGTCAGTTCTATGTGTCAGTCGACCCAGTAGATGGCAGCGGGCGCCCGACAAACCTCAGTGACAGTTGCGCGCGGGGCTACAACCAGCACAGTTGGTACGGCAGCGCCGGCAATTGGACCCAGTACACCTCTGGCGAGTGGCTCGCTTCCGCGCTGGTGTTCTCTTACTACTGCAAGCTTGTAGTCCCGAACGGAGGCGAGCATTGGGCCTCCGGTGACACACATACGGTCACATGGTCGGTGAGTCCCAAGGACTTCTCCCATGGAAAACTGCTGCTGTCCACCGACGGCGGAAACTCATTCCCCAGTGTCATCGCTACAGGCATTGCCCCGAACGAGACAACCTTCAACTGGACCGTTCCATCGGTGAACTCTGCATCCTGCCGTGTGAAGTTCCAGGCCCTCGACTCGACAGGTTCCCCAGTATGCGAGGACGCAAGTGACGCAAATTTCACGATTGGCTCACAAAGCCCACCTGCACCGGCTCTGATCTACCCACCGGACAGCGGAGCGGTTAACAACCAAACGGTAGTGTTTCGCTGGCACCGAGCTTCCGATGTGTCGGGCACTGCCTATTATACCATCCGAATCGCCTACGACTCGATGTTCGGAGCGTTGGCGGATACGGCGCGGTTAACAGACACCACCTACGCGAGGTCGCTACCCGGAGATACGTCATACTACTGGCACGTGCGCGCGACTGACAGCTTGGGGCACGTCGGTCCGTGGTCGCAGACGTGGAAGTTCGAGATAGATTTGCAGACCCCGGAGCCGCCGACCCAATTGGATCCGACCGATGGCCAATGGTTCAAGTCATCAACCATACAATTCCACTGGACTCCTGTCGTATTTGAGTTGAGGGTATGTTCTCCGATCCGCTACGTCATCGGACTAGACACCATACAGAGCATCAGGCCTATGTACGCGGACACCACTGTATCGGTCTACGACACATTCAGCTTCTTGCCTGAGCACCGTTACTGGTGGCATGTCCGGGCGTGCGACTTGGCGGGGAACCAAGGGCAGTTCTCACCGACTTGGCGATTCGGGATCGACATGACTGGACCGCTAGTACCGAGTCCCATCTACCCGCCGAACTACGGCGGAGTTCAGACCGACACGGTCAGTCTAGTCTGGCACAAATCCGTAGACGCCGTCAGCGGAACGTCGCTCTATCACGCTCAGCTGGCCCGCGACAGCTTGTTCGTAGACACGATCGCCTTGCCCGGAGGCCCAACCTTGCAGGATACGATGGGGGTCGCGAACCTCCCGGGCACGGCGGCGTACTTCTGGCGGGTGCGCGCCCAAGACACGGTTGGCAACTGGTCCAACTGGAGCCTCGTGAGGAAGTTTACATGCACCATCGGTATTGCTGAACAGCCATCCGGGCTACCAGGCAGGGCGCGTCTAGGGTGCGTGCCTAATCCATCGAGAGGACGGACTGCGATCACGCTAGCCCTGCCTTCGGCTACGAGCGCCTCTGTAGCTGTCTACGACCCTGCGGGGGCTAGGATAGCGGTGATGTGGAACGGGCCAATCCCGGCGGGTTGGCACACCTTGGACTGGGATTCGAGAACTAGCTCGGGCCGTGCAGTCGCACCTGGGGTGTACTTCGTTCGAGCGACAGCGGCCACACTGTCACTGGTTGTCTGCCTGCGTGTAGTGCAGTAGCGAGAGAGCGAATTGGACTGCTGACCCGCGGGCCGATTCACGTCTGTCTGCTTGCATCCCAGGCCGAGCCGAAGCCCTCTACGTCAGTCCATCCCCAGACTTTACTCCTATGATCACGTTCCTCTCCGCCCAGTCCTCGTTCCTCACTCCTCCTACTTCTGTCCCTCCCTCCTTCCGTCAACTCCGCCCGCGTCAGCGCTTGACCCGGACTGGCGGTAGTTCTAGGCGAATTCCGGGGACCTCGGAGATCATCCACCCCGCTCGGCGCATTCGAGCACGAAGTGCAACCGAATAGGCGTCAGCTTCGGTCGGAAGCGAGTGCAGTGATGCGCTCGCGCAGCACGGCACGTACCGGAAGCGTTCCGATTCCGACCTCCGCCGCCCAGCGTTCGAGTTCCTCAAGCTTGGGCTTGAGCTTGCGCTCATCCTTGCTGCGGCTGAGGACCCGATATAGCTTCCGCGCGTAGACCCTTGTCCAGGCCGCCTCGACCGAGGCCGACTTGATGCCTGCGGCGGAAAGTTCGCTTTCCACCAGTCGATTGAGGCGGCGCTGCGCCTCCTGCGCGTGGGCATAGGATTTGGCGTTCCTGATTCGCTGCCTCAGCGGCTCGGGCTTCTGCCTTGAGCGCGTGACCCCGTGGTCGTAGTTCTCGACTGCCTTTGCCACGCGTTCCGACAGCTTGCGCGTGAGGCTTTGCACACGCTTGTACCCGCGTTGCTCTATCACGGTTGGCTGCGAGGTGTAGGCATTGAGCAGGTCGGTGATGTCGTTGAACGAAGCTTTACAGGCACGTAGATAATCGGCGACAAACCCGAAGGAAGGATAGGGGACATGTCCGCTTTCGAAGCGGCTGATGAGAAAGGCATTCCCCTTCCCCTGCCTGCCCATGAGCACGGCAAGCTCCTGCTGGGTCACACCGGCCTTCAGCCGCAACTCGCGCAGCCGCGCACCCATATCGTCTGTGAACTTGAACGTCTCTTTGGACCGTCTCATATGGTAGCCGTGCTTATCCGCATTATACTGCTCAGTATAATGCGGGTCAATGGCCGGGATAGGGGATAAGACAAGGAACTAGAGGGAGTTGAAGTCGCTATGCGAGTCGCCCTGGGGGTCACAGGGGGAACGGTTCGGAGGGTAGTTCGCAAGGTGGTCCGGGTAGGGACTCTGAAGGCGAATCGGACGGCGATGTTCCGGGCAATTCGAAAGGTTACTTGCAGGGTCGTTCGGAGGGCGAACTGGAACGCGACCGGCGGAGCTACCCCGACGGCGATTTCCACCGCTGTCTGCGGCGTCACTCTCAAGGTGACTCGCGACGCAACTCGCAGGATGACCCGCAGGGCAACTTACAGGATGACTTGCAGAGTTATCTGTGGGGCAGCGGTCGGGATGATGCTGGGGATAGGAGAGTCGGGAATGAGATGCCGGACTCTATTGCTGCAATCCGTGTCCATCTGTGTTCATCCGTGGTTGTTCTCTTCGAGGCTAGGTTCCGGCTCAGTCTCTTGGCGTCCTTGGCGGTTGTCACGGTCTGGGTTCAAGGGTTCAGGGGTTCTGGGGTTCGAGTGAATCTGCGTCCATCTGCGTGCATCTGCGGTTACTTCCGTCCGGGCTATGGAATCGGTGTAATCTGCGTAATCTGCGAAATCTGTGGATGTCCTGTCCGAGCTATCTGCGGCATCTGCGCCATCTGCGGTTACCTCGGGTTCGGTTGCGGCCTCCGGGACCGCGCTATGTCAATCCGTGGTTGCGCGTGCGCCTTCGTTCGAGCCCACCGCCGGTACCTTGGTGATGGAGTCCCCGTATCGTTTTCTTGTCCTTCGCGCTTTCGTGGCGACCCAATCCGTGTTCATCCGTGTCAATCCGTGGTTGCTCGTCCCATTTCTGGATTCCGGTCTCTGGATTCTGAACTCTGAACTATCCGACCGGATGCGCTACGGCAGGTCGGCGGACTTCAGCTCGAACTGCCACGTTGGCGACGTGAGGGCCTCTCCCTTCACCGCTCCGACCCCGTCCGCATAGCATACTCGATAGAACAACTGCCCGAGAAGCCCGTAGTAGTCAACCTCGTAGCAGTTCTTGAATGTCCCGGCCGGAACAATGACGTCCGTCTTGCCTGCCACCACTGCCGAGTCGGTCCAGATCGCGTAGGTCCAGCGCCATGACGCGATTGAGTCCAACGGCTGCACCATCACCATGAGGGGCGTTGAGCCGCCGCTAGGCCCGAGCCAGGTCGTGTCACCGCTTACCGTGTAGAAACAGGACGTGTCGCCGTCGAGGTTGTTGAACGGGAACACATTCTTCAGTGACACGCCGCTGTCGGCAACTGCTTTGGCATAGTGCTTGACGTCGCCGACCTCGGTCACGGAGACGGTGAAGGTCCCATTCCCGGCGGAACCGGTCAGGTTGTACGTCCATTTGCTGCCGAGAACCAGCGGAAACCAACCTTGGGACACCTTCTTGTGGCAGCTCATGGTGAGCAACATTACCGGGACGATCAGGAAGGCGAGAAGCCTATCGCGGCTCAACATAGGTTGACCTCGATTCTAAGATTCGCACCCAAGATGTCAAGTGCGTTGCCCAGCGTAGGCTAGCGCTTTCCCTCCGGCGTGAGCTTTGTTAGGAACATGTAATTGACGCCCTGGGAGCCTGCTGACGGGTCGAACCGGCTACCCGTGGCGATGTATCCCCCGTCCCAGGTCTGACGGACGCATTCTGCCCCTCCGATGCAGAGGGTGTCCATCCATGATGGAGTCCCGTCCGATGACATCCGGAGCAGGATGGCCTTGGACCATACGTTCTTGCCGGGCTGGACTGCTCCTGCCACAATGTAGCCGCCGTCAGCAGTCTGTTCGACCCAATTGCCGAGACTGTACTCGCTTGGCGCGTACGTCTTGAGCCAACCGGCACCACCGGCAGTATCACCATTCGCGTTGGTCTTGAGCAGTCCGATTCCTCCACGTGTGGGCCCAACCGCGGCGTAGCCACCGTCGGACGTCGGTATCGCGCAACTTGCTTCTGCTAGATTGGCAAAGGTCTTGAGCCATTGCTGGGTACCTTGGGAGTTCACTCTCAACAGCGTTTGGGTGCCGACTATGAAGCCGCCGTCCGACGCTTGCCGCAAAGAGACCGATACCGGTTCGTGATAAGGATAGGCCACCGGATAGAGCTTCCATCGCGGGAAACCCGCGAGACTGTCCCCGAGGCTATCGGTCCAGCACAGCAAGAGCCCACTGTCGCTCACGATTCTCTGTGCGGCTACGACGAATCCCTGGTTCGCCAAATGTACCACCGAGTAGCCTTGGCCGTACACGCCTGGGGCGACCGTGTGCAACCATAGCAGGTTGCCCTGCGCATCGGTTTTGAACAGGCTCACACTGTCGGGAGGTTCAGTCCCGGCCACAACGTACCCGCCGTCGGCGGTCTGCAGAACCGAGTTCGCGTCAATCGGAACGCCAGTCTTGATGATCTTCTGCCATGCCTTGGTTCCGTCCGAATTCACCTTCGCCAGGAGAATCGCCGCATCAGGAGTGCTGTCATCCGAGTCGGTATTGCCGACAACGATGTAGCCGTCCGAAACCTGCTGTACGCAGGCTCCGTCACTCGAGCCCCAACCCGCGAATGCCTTCGTCCACTGCACCTTGGGCGGCTTGGCGGCACAAGCGATTAGCGCTGCCGCCAGCAGGGCGGTCAGGAACCACGCTGTGGGCACTCGCACCTTGGGTACAGGTTATGGCGTGGGCGGATAATGTCAAGCGTGCATCTGCTTCGGCTTCACGGTGCAGGCGGAGACGGTGGCGGGAAGGGCGGAGGCGAGGTCAGGTGTTACGTAATGTCCCAAGGCTTTGGCGTCTGGATCGTCAGGTCGCGGGCGGCATGGGCAACGGCAATGATCAGAACGCGGTCTGTCTCTACGCGATAGATGATTCGGTACGTTTGGAACAGGATTTCACGGATATCCGGCGAATTGGTCTCGGGGACTGTGCGTCCCATCTCAGGAAACGTTGAGAGGCTTTCCACCGCGCCGACGATTCTCTCGATGAAGCGATCTGCATAATACTCGGAATCCTGTGCGATGTACGCCCGAATACTGCTCAGGTCCCGAGTCGCCGGTCCGGCCCAGGAGATTCTCACCGGTTCAGGAACCGCTGCTTGACTTCTTCATGCGAGACCACGTCCCCCTCGTCAGCCGCTTTCAGTCCCGCGTCGACCTTCTTTCTGATGTAGAAAGTGTACATGAGGTCGTCCCAGGTTGCCTGGTCGGGCAGGCCGTCAATCAGTTCCCGCGCCTCTTCTTTCACTGTGCTCATTCTTCCTCCTGCTTTCAACTACAATCCAACATGTTCCTGCAGAGCGGCGAGGTCAAGGCAAGACCAGGACTTCGCTTAGGACCCGCTCACGGTATTGGGGTTTCAGGGCTGGAACCGTAACGAGGTCTACGCGCATCCCGAGGACTCGCTCCAAGTGCTCTTTGATGTCCACAATCTCCCAGCCGATGGGCGCGGAGAACTCTACGAGTATGTCAACGTCGCTCTCATCCGTCTGCTCGCCGCGCACGTAGGAGCCGAAGAGGCCGAGGCGTTTGACGTGGTAACGCGAGGTCAGCAGCGGAAGCGCCTCCCGAAGGGCTTGTTCTATCTCGGTTCGTGTCTTCACTGGCAATTGTCCTCTATATTCAGGTTAGGCGCGCAGGGCCGCATGTCAAGCGGATGACGTCTGCCGCTTCTCGGGACAGGCGGCGACGGTGGCGGCGAGGGCGTCGTCCAGGCCGCCGGAACCGAATCCAAGCGCGGCGCGGGCGGGAGCTGGATCGAAGAAGGTCTCAGCGGTCTGGACTTTGATGAACTGGACCGGGTCGAGGCCGGACTCGCGGTCTTGCAGCGAGTGTAGCGCGTGCAGGAGACTCGCGCCGGAGCAGACGAGCCAGTCCGGCAGAGTGAGAACGCGCTTTCTGCGGCCGGTCAGAGCGGAGAGGCGGCCGAGCAGATCCTTCCAGGGGAGATTCTCGTCGCCGACGAGGAAGCGACCGCTCTTGCCGATTGCTCCGACTACGGCTTCGGCCACGTGCTGCACGCTCACGCAGTTGGTGCCGCCGCGCGGGTAGGGGATGAGCGGCGCCGAGCGGACGTAGTCAATCAGCGGCTTCCAGAGCGGAATCCTGCCGGGCATCGCGCCGAAGACATACGGGAGTTCGAGGATGGCGAGCCTGACGTCGGAGCCGGCTTCAGCGGTTGCCGCGTCCTCCTGCGCGACGCGGCTGCGGATGTAGGGATGGTGGCGCGCCAGTTCGAGTTCCGGCCAGAGCCGGGCGAAGTGGCTGAAGTAGGAGCCAAGCGCAACCACGTCCGTGCATCCTGCCCGGCGGCAGAGCCGGATGAAACGGACCGTCGAGTCCACGTTGGCCTGTTTGAAGAATGGGTAGGCCGGGGCTTTGGGCGTCATCCGGTCGTCGGCACCGATGGCGAAGACTGCCGCCTCGTGTCCCTGCAGGAGGGCGGCGAAGGCGTCGTCGGATAGCATCCGGAAGTCAGCAAGCTCGACGCGCACCGCCGGCGGGAACAGGTCCGGAGCGGGGAGAGGCGGGAGCGCGACTGCGGTGACTTGCCAGCCGCGGCGCAGGAACTCGTGCGCGGCGTGCCAGCCGATGAATCCGGTTCCGCCAAGGATGAGCACGCTGCGCTCGGCCACTCTCGAAGATAGGGAAGACAATTCCCAAAGTCAAACCGGAGCCAGGAGGAGAGACGGATTCTACCACCAAGACACAAAGGCACAAAGAGGATTCGGAGAGACAGAGTGGTGAGACTAGGGCGTTCTTGGCGGTTCAATCATTCTTCTGTTCACCTCCGGGATGTCCGCTTGGTGACTTCGTGTCTTTGTGGTAGGACTCCGGGTTCGCGGCTGGGGCAGCTTGCGTCCGGGAGACAAGTCTGTAGAATGGGCGCGAGGAGATTACGCTCTATGCACGACGCCTTACGCTCAACGCCGAGTACCGGATGCCGGAGTTCGGTGCTCTGCTCATTTCTAGTGCTTTCGGCTTTGGTCACGGCCGGATGCGGGACTGCGTACGGGTGCTGGCATTCCTGGAATGCCGCAGTGGCGGCCGCGCCTGAGAGCGCGAAGGTCGACGGCCGCGCGTACACGATGACCGCCTACGTCTGGCGCGACTTCCAGCCAATAGCCCCGCCGGATGGCCGGCCACTCGCAGTAGTGGTCAAGGTTACAACGGTAGATGGGAAGCCAATACTCAATGACCTTTCGCTGGACCGGGTCTGGGTCGTGAATGCCAGGCAGCAGTGGTCGGCAGCGCCCGTAGCGCTGACCAACAAGCGCAGCCAGGTTCCAACGCCCTTTCCGGGCGAACTGGTCCCGCCCACGCGACTCGACGCCACGGTCCATGACGGGCCGAAATGGGGGCCGAGCATAAAGGTGGACGTGGTCGCGCGGTTGAAGCTGGGAAAGCAGACGTGGTTGGTACGGACGAAGGGAGTGGAGGTCAAGCGGACGGACTGAGGGCGAAGTCAGAAGCTAGAAGCTAGAGGTGAGAACGAGCGGACGAAGTAAGATGCGAAATGTGAGATGTAAGATGTCAGAGATCGAGCCTGCATCTTGCACTTCGCATCCGCGGCGATAGATTTCCGGCATGGCGCAGCGCATCGCGGTATGCAACCAGAAAGGCGGGGTCGGCAAGACCACGACCTCGGTCAGTCTGGCTGCCGCGTTGGCCCTGCGTGGAGGGCGCGCGCTGCTCGTGGACATGGACCCGCAGGCGCACGCCACGCTCGGGCTGGGAGTGGACCGCACCAAGCTCCAGATATCAGTCTATGAGGCGATGTGCGAGGCACAGCGGGTCACGGACGCCGTGCTCAAGGACAGGGGTGAGAATCTCGACCTGTTGCCCGCGTCGGTGAGCCTTGCCGGCGGCGAGGTCGAGTTGATTGACGCCGATGAGCGGGAGTTCCGTTTGAGCAAGGCCCTGGGCCTCGTGGACCCGGAGTACGAGTTCATCATTATCGACTGTCCTCCGTCACTTGGAATCCTGACTTTGAACTGCCTGGTTGCGGCGCAGAGCGTGCTGATTCCGGTTCAGGCCGAGTATCTGGCAATGGAGGGAATGTCGCGGCTGCTCGATACGGTCAATCTGGTAAGGCAGGGCCTGAACATGGCGCTGGCGATTGAGGGCGTGCTCGTCACGATGTATTCGTCTCGCCTGAGCCTGGCTCAGCAGGTGGCTGCCGAGGTGCGGAACTACTTCAAAGAGCAGGTGTTCGACACGGTGATTCCGCGCAGCGTCCGGCTGGCCGAGGCGCCGAGCTTCGGGAAGACGATATTCGGCTACGACGGCAGTTCGGCCGGGGCGCAGGCATACCTGGCGCTGGCGGATGAAGTCCTCGCCCGCCACAGGAAGGAAGTGCAAAGTGACAAGTAGCAAGGACAAAGCAAGACAAGACGAAGTCATAAGGACAAATCCGGTTCCACACTTAGTCCTTGGTCCTTTGTCCTTTGTACTTGCCCGGAGGGCGTGTCATGCGTAAGGCCTTGGGAAAGGGCATCAGGGCGATAATACCGGAAGAGACGCAGGCGGCGATGGCGGCGGAGGCGCGGCCCGTCCGGATTGATGAGATCAGGCCAAACCCGTTCCAGCCGCGGACCAAGGTCGAGGAGAATCTCGAGGAGTTGGTTGCCTCCATAAAGGCGCACGGCGTGCTGCAGCCGATTGTGGTGCGGCGCCGGCGCGATGGTTACGAGGTGGTGATGGGCGAGCGGCGGCTGCGGGCTTCCAAGCTCGCCGGGCTCGAACAGGTGCCGGCCGTCATCCGCGAGGTGGACGAACTGGAGATGCTCGAGTTTGCACTGATTGAGAACCTGCAGCGTCAGAACCTGAACGCGATTGATGAGGCAATGGGGTACGAGCGTCTGCACAAGGAGTTCAACCAGACCCACGAGGCTATCGCCGAGAAGGTGGGCAAGGACCGGTCCACGGTCACCAACGCGTTGCGGCTGCTCGAACTGCCGTTCAAGGTCCGCGATGCGCTGGCCGCGGGACAAATAACCGCAGGGCACGGGCGCGCTCTGCTGCAGAGCAAGAACCGGAGAGTGCAGGTCGAGGTATGCGAACGGATAGTGAAGGAAGGGCTCTCGGTCCGGCATGTCGAGAAGCTCTGCGGCGAATCCAAGCCAAAGGAGCCGACAAGGCCAAAGCCGGAGAAGGACATCCATCTGCGCGAGGTCGAAGAGAGACTGACCGAGCTCCTTGGCACCAAGGTCACCATCAATCCGGGTAAGGCTGGCGCGGGAGAGGTTGTGGTACGCTACTTCTCGGCCGAGGACCTGGAACGGGTGGTTGAGAAGATGAAAGGCAAGTGACAGACGTGAAGCCCCAAGGTTCAATACCCAATCCCCAATCAAGTCCCAATGACGGAGGGCCGGCAGTTCCACTGGGACTTGTGGATTGGGCATTGATTGAGAATTGGCTATTGGGGTTTGGGATTTCCCGCGCCTAGCGGGAGTCATGCCCCGCAAAGAGCTTTCGTTCTTCATCGCCAGCAACTACAGCACGAACTCGCTTCGATTCAGTCTGCCGCTGTGGGTCGTCAGGCTGCTTGCCGGGGTCGCGGGTTTTCTCGCGCTGCTGGTGGTCGCCTCGCTGGTGATGGCGCTGGTCGGAACGTACCGGCTCAGCCGGCTTTCCTATCTTGAGCACCGGAATCGCGACCTTGAGACCGAGTTCGCCAAGGTCGCGACCCTGCGAAACCAGCTCCAACAGGTGGAAGAGCAGAGCCAGAAGATGGCCACGATGCTCGGAATAGAGAAGACGCCGCCTCCGGCGAACTGGGATTCATTCCCGATCGATTCACAGGCGCTGCCCGGGTGGCTGAAAGGCAAGCCGTGGGGGAGTGAACTGGTGCCGAAGCTCGTTCCGCTCAAGCAATACGCCGTGTCACAGAAGGCCAAGGCATCTCACCTCGGTGTCGACCTCGCGGCCGAGGAGGGCGAACCGGTTCGGGCTACTGCGGATGGGCTTGTCGAGCAGCGGGGAGAAGACCGGCAGTACGGACGGTTCCTGCTGCTGAAGCACGGGCAGGGGTATGAGAGCTACTATGGCCACCTCAAGGACTGGAACGTAGACAAGGGCGACACAGTCCAGGCCGGCAAGGAAATCGGATGGGTCGGGATGACCGGCCAGTCAACGGCCCCTCACCTCCACTTCGAAATCCGCAAGGACGGACAGCGGATTGACCCGGCAAAGGTGCTGAAGTTCTAGTCCGGACCGGATCTCACCACCAAGACACAAAGACACCAAGGTTCGGAAAGCCCAGGCACCAGAATCCTTGATTCCTTGACCCCTCGTCCCTAGCATTGGGCATGGAAAGCGTGTACGACGTCATCATGCGGCGGAGGACAGTGCGGTCGTTCACTGACCAGCCGGTTGAGGAAGAGAAGGTCCAGATGCTGATCGATGCGGCCATCCATGCGCCGTCCGGCGGCAACATCCAGCCGATTTCCATCATCAGAATCGAGCGGCCGGAGGGGCGGGCGAAGATGGCAAAGCTGGCCGTGAACCAGCCGTGGGTCGCGAAGGCGCCGCTCTGCCTGCTTTTCTGCATTGACTTCCACCGGACCGGGAAATGGGCGGAGGCCGAGGGCGCGAGCTTCGGAGGGGAGAAAGCGCTGATGAGCTTCCTGCTCGCATACGCCGATGTGTTCTGCTCGGCGGAGAACGCCGTCCTCTGTGCGACCAGCCTCGGCCTGGGCACGGTCTATATCGGCATGGTGCTGGCCGCGATGACCGAGATTCGCAGGGAGTTCGGCCTGCCGGACAAGGTCGTGCCGATTGTGGCGCTCTGCGTTGGCTACCCGAAGAAGGTGCCGGCGGGCATCACCAAACTGCCGCGTGCGGCGATGGTCCACTCTGAGCGGTACGAGGAGAAGTCGTCCGAGGAACTGAAGCAGCTCTACCGCGACAAGTATGGGGACCTGACCGCGGATGTGAAGTCCTACTTCAAGCGGACGTACCAAGAGGCGCTGGAACTGAGCGAGCAAACCCGACCCGACTTCACCGACAAAGTTGCGCGGCTGATGGCGCGGATGGAAGTCGGCAATGCGGCCCAGCTTCTCTTCAAGATGCGCTACCCGGAAGATGGCATGAAGCGCATGGGTGAGAGGATAATCACCTCCCTGCGCGAAGCCGGGATTGACTGCCTTGACTTACCCGCCGAACAGCCGCCGGTAGCCCCCGAGCCGCAGGCGCGAGACCGCGAGTCAGCTTAGCACCCCCGAACTCGTCGCCCATCTTCGACGAGCACCCCAGTCCATTGACGTCGTCCTGCCAGAGGGTTAAAATGATGCGACGCAGACTGAAGAGGTAGTGTGAAGCTCAGGTCGACAGTGTCGGTTCTGATGTTACTGCCGTCCGCAATGGCGGCAGCCGCGGTCGAATGGACATTGGTTACGCCGGAGGAGATTCAATAGCGCCCTGCGTGACAACTGACGGAGGCACGGAGAGGGATTCCATGTCGCGTGCCGACACGAAGAAATGGAGCGCGCCAAGGCTGACGGTCTTTGTCAAAACGAAGATGGATGAGAGGGTCCTTGCCAACTGCAAGCATAGCTATCCGGCATTCAGCGGGCCGGAAGGCCGCAACAATATCTGCACCGTGTACACATCCTGCATCGGTCGTTGCTCGACTTGAGTCGGGAGCTAGTGTCCGGACGTGCGACCTTTCTTGACTCTCGGCCCTGAGGATGGACAATACCGCAATGATTAGCACTCCGCGGGCGGTCCTTCTTACTGCCGGCTACGTGATCGCCGGACTTGTCGCGTCTACCGCCGTCGGGTATCTGGGCAATCCCGTTGAATTCTTCCATTCCCTGGATGCAGCGCTGCCGTTTCTTGTACTCGGGTTGATGGGTGCGCTAATCTATGCCTCGGTGCAGATGGGCCGTGCCTGGTACGCGGTCCTGGTTATTGTGCTCTGGTGTCTGGTCCGCTCGGCCCTGACCGGCGATCTGTTCGGGTTCCGGGGTCCGGCCGCCTATGCGGTGCCGATCGGGCTTGCCTTCATGGTGGGGACCTACGCACAGAAGTCGCTGACCCGCCTCAAGTTCGGCCGGTTCATCGGCATGGCGCTCATCGTCGGCTTCGGTCACGCGTTGTACATGCTGGCGATTATCCTCGTCGGGTCGGTAACGACGCCCATCCATACGGTCCTGGAGCAGACGTTCCTCGGCCTGAAGCTGGGCGCGGCAACCGGGCTCGGGTTTGAGCTGGTTGACCTTCTCTGGCCCCGCCTTGAGGAGGAGGAGTAGCAGGAATGGGTCACTACTCATCACGCAGCCCATCGGTCCCTCGCCACGTCTTGCCCGGATGAAGACTCACTAGCGCCGCTGTGGAATTCGCCTGCTCGGTGCGCGACCTCGCCCGCAACTTCGGTGCCCTGCGGGCGCTCGCCGGCATCTCGTTCGACATCAAGCCCGGTGAGGTGTTCGGTCTGATCGGTCCGAACGGGTCGGGTAAGACCACGACCCTGCGCATCGTTTCGACTCTGCTCCGACCTTCTTCCGGCAGGGTCAGCTTGTTCGGAATAGACGTCGCGGAGAAGCCGGGCGAGGCGCGGCGCATGATAAGCTACCTGCCGGAGGATGCCGGCGCGTACAAGAACCTGTCCGGGCTCGACTATCTGCGCTTCATGGCCACATTCTACACCGATGACAACCGGGACCGCGACGCGATGGTCGAGAGGGCCACGGAGCTCGCCGGCCTCGGCCCGCGCATCCGAAACCGGGTCAAGACCTATTCGAAGGGCATGGCGCGAAAGCTCCTGCTGGCGCGGGCCCTGATGATGAAACCCAGGCTGGCAGTCCTGGATGAGCCGACCTCGGGCCTTGATGTGTCCAATTCGGTCGGTATTCGCAACCGGGTCCGGGAGTACGCGCGGGAAGGGACGACCGTGCTGCTCTCCTCGCACAACATGCTGGAAGTGGAGTTCCTGTCCGACCGGGTCGCGCTCATCAAACAGGGCGAGATAATCGAGACCGGCGCACCCGAGGAACTGAAGCAGAAGCACGGGTGCAGAAACCTGGAAGAAGTGTTCCTGAAGGTGGAACACCTGCAATGACCAATTCCCAATTCCTAATTCCTAACGAATGCCCAAGGGCGGGCAGTTCGGGATTGGTCATTGGCCGCGTTTGGTCATTCGTTAGTAATTGGGTGCTAGACATTAGGAATTCCCTCTCATGAGGGTTATCACCAACATCATCCTCAAGGAAGCGCGGGAGCTTCTGACGCCGCAGATGCTGGCGCCGTTCGTCGCAATCATGGTGGTGTTCGTGTTCATCGGCAGGACGATCCGGGGCGAGCGGGCCAAGTCGTCGCAACCGCAGACGGTCATCGTCGCGGACAGGGACAAGACCGCCCTGTCCGACAGCGTGCGGGCAGGGCTGGCAAGCGACCAGACCACCGTCGTCCCGGCCGAGGGAAATCTTGACCAGTTGCTGGCCCTGGCAAAGGACGCCGGCGCGACCTGGCTGGTGGTCATTCCCGAGAGCCTGGAGCAGCGAATACAGGCATTCAAGACCGCGCAGGTAGAAGTCTACAACATCGTCCACAGCTTCTCGATCATGCAGATGGAGAAGGGCGTGAAGCTCAAGTCGCTCTTCGATGCGGCGAACGAGCGGCTGGCGCGGGCTCAACTGGCCCGGGCCTATCCCGGCACCAACCCGGGTGACCTGCAGAACCCGCTCCGGACCTCCGAGTTCGTCGTAGTCAAGGACAGAGTCGCGCCCGGCAACGCCGAGGTGCTGAGCGGGCTGGTGATGTCCCAGACTTTCATGATACCCATCGTCCTGCTGCTCGTGCTGGTTTACTCGAGCCAGATGATTGCCGCGTCAATCGGACAGGAGAAGGAGAACAAGACGCTCGAGACGCTCCTGACCGTACCGATAAGCCGGACCGGCATCGTCATCGGGAAGATGGTGGGCGCGGCGCTGGTGGCGCTGGTGGTCTCCGGACTCTACATGCTGGCGATGGTGTACTGGACCGGGTCTTTCGGCGCGGAGATGAGCGCGCCGGCCGGAGCCGCCGCCGCGTCCGCGATTTCCCAGCTCGGGCTGAGTCTCGGACCGTTGTCATACGTGTTGCTGGCGGTGGGGCTGTTCCTCGCGGTGTTGTGCGGCCTGTCGCTCGCGACTCTGCTGGCGATATTCGCCGACGACGCGAAGAGCGCGCAGATGACGGTGATGCCGCTGATGATGGTCGTCATGATTCCCTACTTCCTCGGCATGTTCATCAACGTCGAGGCGGCGTCGCTGCCGATAAAGATAGTGATGTACGCGATACCCTTCTCGTACCCTTTCCTGATGCCGAAGGCGATGCTTTTCGGTGACTACGGTCTGGTCTTCATCGGGTTCGCCTACCTGGCCGTATTCGCCGCTGCCTGCATCTTCACCGCGGCGCGGCTGTTCAGCTCGGACCGCCTCCTGACGATGAAGCTGCGCTGGCTCAGATGGAGGCGGTTTGGCAGCTAGGAGCGAGGAGTGAGGATTCCTGCTGACTGGTGCCTGCTGACAGCCAGCCAGGTGCAATCATGTCCGTGAAGGAGACGGTCGAGGCCCGGTGCCCGGCCTGCGGCGAGGAAACCTCGACCACCGTCTGGCGTTCCGTGAATGTGACTCAGGACCCGGATGCCAAGGAACTGCTCCTCGCCGGGAGCGTGAACGTGTTCCAGTGTCCGAAGTGCCGGTACGAATCGATGCTCGATATCGACTTCCTCTATCACGACATGGAGCGGAAGTTCTGTGTGCAATACTACCCGTACGAGCGGCTTGCGGACGACGGCTTTCTAGCGAACTTCACCGACGATGCCGAACCGGCGATTGCGGTTCCCGACGGGATGCAGATGAAGCCGGGCATGGAATACATGATGCACCCGCACATCGTGTTCGACATGGGCGAGCTTGTCCGCTACGTCGCATTCCGCGACCGGCTGTCTGACCCGGGTTGCGCAGAACCCGAAGCCGCAGGTTAGCTCCTTCCGCTCCGCTGTTCCAACCAAGGTTTCACCTTCAGAGCCGCGACACGGTCAACCACAGAATCCACGGAGAACGCAGAGCGGGCGAAGCCGGTGTCCGGTTCCGGCCATCAGTATTTCTGTGCCCTCCGTAGTTCAATGCCGGATTCAGCATCGGCGCAACTTGACTCCCCGGGAGGGGGGCATAGAATTTCATGTTCCTCTAAGTCATGACTTGTGCCGTAACGCCGGCACAATGGAGGTATTACTATATGCGTAAGTCTCTACTGGCGCTGGCTGTGCTTGCTGCTATCCCCGCCATATCGATGGCAATAGGAGTAGGCTCAGTGGCACCGAACTTCACGCTGCCCGACACACTGGGCGTGAACCACTCGCTCTACGACTACCAGGGCAATGTGGTGCTGCTCCAGTTCTGGGAGACCTGGTGACCAGGCTGTAACGCGGAGTTTCCGCGTATTGCGCAGATGATGCTGGACTACCAGGGCCAGAACTTCGTCGCGCTCACCGTCGACATATATCAACCGATCGATAGCACCAAGACGAAAGCCCGGCTGTATCCGTTCATGTGCTTGGACGATGCTTCCGGTACGGTCTTTACCAAGTACAAGCTATCATCGGGAGGCGCGATCCCGACCAACTACGTGATTGACTCGCACGACACGGTCAGATACACGCTTGAAGGGTTCAATGAGGCAGCCGAACGCGCCGCCATCGAGGCGTGGTTCACCGGCATCAGCGAGACCCACACCCAGCCGCTTGCGTTCACGCGTATCGGCGCGAACCCGGCAGTCGGGCATAGCGCGGTCCAGTTCAATCTACCCAAGGCAGCGAATGTTACCGTGCGCGTCTATTCGACTTCGGGCGCGCTCGTGCGGACGCTCTTCAACGGGCAGATGCCGGCTGGTGCGAACACGGTCAACTGGGACCTTCGGAATGACGCGGGCAGGACGGTCGGTAACGGCCTGTACCTGTATGAGCTGAACAGCGGCTCGCAACTCGCGCAAGCCCAGGTTTCGGTTTTCAGGTAGCGTCAGCGGTTCGATAGTGTCAGGCGAGGGCCGTTCCGGCCCTCGCCTTCTGTATCGGCACGGAGTGCGGGTCGGGAGAACTCCCTTTGAAGCTCGTTAGAAAGCTCGTTTCAGAGCTCGCCGGGAAGCACCGTAGAATGCATACTCGAAAGCTCACTTCATAGCATCTTCCATTGCTTAGCTCAAAGCTCCTTACATCGCATCGCGCATAGCTCATCTCAAAGCTCAGCGCATTGCTTCTCGCATCGCTTGCTGCAAAGCTCAGTCGAAAGCTCGCATCAAAGCTCCTCGAAAAGCTCAACTCAAAGCTCATTTCAAAGCTCGCTTGAAGGCTTCTTCAATCGCTCCTCAGAAGGCATGCCCCCAGGCGACCCCTATATGCGGATTTGCTGTCCTGTGCCTTGCCTCAACCGGTCGATAATACGACAGTTACGTCTCCTACTCGTTCATCGCTAATTCGTCAGTTCTTTTCTCCCTCCTCCGTTCGTCATCAGGCCTTTGGACTTCGCGCTCTCCTGGCGTGCGTTCACTGGTTCAGACACGAGAGGCCCGCGACATGGTGGCCGTCATCCACTGAACCGAGTTCCCGCCTTCCGCGTATGACTGGAGTGCGGCCCGAGTTTGGCCGACGGGCAGGGAACAGGTGAACCGGCGTGTCCGCCGCTTCGGCTTGCCAGAGCAGGGAATCAGCATCTACAAACGGTGCATCACCACCTGTAAGATGGCAGCTCAGTTCTGGGTATGCGGCAGCGGGGCTACGGCCTTTCCGAGAGAATGCGGTTCTCTAGTCGGCATCATGCGGTACTGACAGAGCCTACGCACGAGACCGGCTGCGGGTCAAAGCATTCTTGTCAGAATTGGGTGGCTGGAGGCCGCCCTGAACTCAGCCTTCGCAGCCTCATTGAAGGCGCGACTCATCACTGCACTCTACTCACGGCTGAACGCGGAAGTGAGCGAGGCGCTCACGGCCGCGTTGGGCCGGCCGCTGACCGCGACGTTGAAGTCCGGAGTCTACGCGGCGTTGGTCGCAACACTGATCGCGCTGCTGAGTGCCACGCTGAATCCGGCGCTCTGTCCGGCACTGAGACTCGCACTAAGTCCTTGATTGACGGCCACATTGAAATCCCCATTGTATGCGGCTCTGAATGCCGAAGTCACCCCCGGATTGACTCCCCCCGTTCCGATTCAAGTCCCGGCTCAGGTTGACTGCCAGCACCCCTCAACAGGGCGGAGCGGGCTTTTCCCGCCCCTACCCTGTCTACTGCCTACTGTCTACTGTCTACTTGCGGCTCACCTCGTCACTACCGCCTTCTTCACGTCTCGGAAGCCCGGCGCGTCGAGACGAAGGAAGTAGATTCCGGCAGGAAGAGCACCCGAAGGTAGCTTGGCCTCGTACCGGCCCGGCGCAACATCGCCTTCTCGAAGTGACCTGACCAGCCTGCCATTGGCATCGTACACGCCGAGGGACACGACCCTCACCCCTTCCCTCTCCCTCTGGGAGAGGGCGAGGGTGAGGGACGAAGGTACCTCGTAGCGCACCGTGAATGTTCCACGGACCGGATTCGGGGCGACGGAGAGCGACCAGCGGAGCGGCGTTTTCCGGGTTCCCTCCGCCACGCCGCCGCCGACGAAGGTGATGACGCTGTCGGAGATGTCGTACTGATGGCCCGGACTAAATAGGGGCACCTCCCTATTTTCTAACACCCTTGCCCGACGCCATCGCCAAGTGGAGGGTGCGCCAGTTGGATGAGGTCATCCTCACGGAGCTTCGGTTCAAGCTGGTAAACGTGCAGGCGTAGGGCGGCTTTCAGTAAACGGCTGACGGCTTGCGGCTGAAGGCACAGGCGTGCACCTCACACCAACGCTCTCCTCAAGCGAGGAGAGGAAGAGCGGAACGTCGGCGAGGAGCGCGTGTCGGTTGCAGTCTACGTGATCTGCAGTTGTCATTTCCGGGCGAAACCACTCCGTGCTCGGCGCCCCGCGGGAGCGAGCAGGGGTGCGCAACGCAGTGTAGGAGCGAGCGGGGCGACACTCCGTGTCATCTGGGCGATTTGCGGTTCATCGTCTCTTCGTACATTGTTCGTTCGTCCTGCGTCGATTCTGAATTCTGGTTTCCAGATTCTGCTCAATCCGGATCCTGAATCTGCGCCATCCGCGGGTGTCGCAGGAGAGATGCCTACACTTCGTCAGACTCCGGTCGGAATGACAGGGCGAGGCGACTGATTCGCGTCGGAATCCGTGTTCATCCGCGGTTGCGGTGCGGGCCTTGGCGCTCTTGGCGGTTTCACTTCAGCTTCGGGAAGTGACGGGTTGACTGTCCGAACGACGGTTCTAGAATTACAGCATGAGCGGCAAGATATGCGGCGTCCTTGTTCTGGCAGTGGCCGTCATCGTCGGATGCAGGAGCACGTCGTCGAAGACGACCGTGACGTTCTGGCACGCGATGGGCGGAGAGTCGGAGAAGACCCTGAAGGCGATGGTTGCCGAGTTCGAGAGCACGCACGTGAACATCCATGTCGAGCTGGTCGGCATGGGCAACTACGACGCGCTGTCGCAGAAGCTCATGGGCGCGGTCGCCGCAAAGAACACTCCCGTCATCGCGCAGATGTACGAGAATTGGACGACCCAATTGCACGCGGGGGGGGAACTGGTCTATCTCGACAGTTTCGTGCACGGCCCGAACGGCCTGAACGCGGAAGACCTCGCCGATATCTATCCGGCCCTGCTCGAGAACAACACCTGGGACGGCAAGCTGCTGACCCTGCCGTTCAACAAGAGCGTGCCGGTCTACTACTACAACGTGCCGATGTTCACCGCCGCCGGCTATCCCGAGTTTCCGAAGACGTGGCCGGAGTTCAGGGCTGCGGCCATCAAGCTTACGAAGCGCGACGCGGCCGGGAACGTGGTGACCTGGGGTGCCGCGGGCGGGACAGACATCTGGATATTCGGTTCGATGCTGGCCCAGCGCGGTGGACGATTTCTCGACCATGAGGACGGCGGTCCGTTGTTCAACAGTAAGGAAGGCGTTGAAGCGCTGCAGTTCCAGGTGGACATGGTGCTGAAGGACAAGGTCCAGAACACGGACGTGGGCCGGACCCCGATGGACGATTTCCTCGTCGGCAGGATGGCGACCTTGACCGGCAGTTCGACCTGGCGCGCTACTGTGGTGGACAAGGAGTCGTTCCCGGTCGGAATGGCGCCGGTGCCGACATGGGACAAATCGGCGGCAATCGTCTACGGGACGAACATCGGCATGTTCCGGCGGGCGACGCCCCAGCAGAAGGCCGCAGCGTGGACTTTCATCAAGTGGTTCACCAGTCCGGAGCAGCAGGTGGAGTGGTCGCTAGGCACGTGGTACGTTCCCATTCACCGGCGGTCTCTGGATGACCCCAGGATGAAGGAGCGGTTGGACAAGACGCCGGGGCTGCGGGCTGCCTATGCCCAGATGGACTGCGCCGTGTTTGAGCCGCGCGGGTTGAAGTGGCTTGCCGGCCGCATGGCACTGGTCGAGGAGCTTGAGCAGGCGATGCTCGGCGCCAAGACGCCGAAGCAGGCGTTGGACGACGCCGCGGCGCGCTACGGGCGCGGCTCGAAATAGCCGAAAGCCGCGTCTCGCGCAAGTCCGAAACACGAATTCCGAATGACGATTGAAACCCGAATCACGGACTAGTATTCGACCGAGTCGAGCAACAGGCCGCAGGCCGGAGCAGTCTGGAAGCGGGGAGAGGACTTGCCGGCCAGCGCGGCGCGAATGTCCTTCTGAGTCAGTCGGCCTGAGCCGTTCGCGGCCAGCGCGCCGACGATTCTTCTCACCATTTTGTAGAGAAACCGGTCGCCGGTAACCGTGATGGTTACCTCATCTCCGACCGCCTTCAGCCTGACCGTCTTGACAGTGCAGATGCCGCTCCCGCAAACGGGGACAGTCCCACGGAGCGCTTGCGTCGAACTCAGCGCGGGACAGTCCACGTTTTCGCGTTTTCGGCCCAACTGGCAGAAGGGCCGGAAGTCTCTCCGTCCCTCAAAGAGCCGGGCGGCCTTGAGCATGCGCTCGGCGTCGAGCGGGTAGCGATACTCCCACGCATGGCGGCGGCGCAGCGGAGACATCGCGCGCACGATTCCGTAGACATAGGTCTTGCGCTTCGCGGAGAAGCGGGCGTGGAAGTCAGCCGGGGCTTCTTCGACCGAGATGACATGGATGTCGCGGGGCAGGAAGTGATTCAGGGCCGCGCGCAGGCGCTCGAGATTGGCGAATGGCGATTGGGAAATGGCGATTGGCAAATGGAAGTTGGCGACGTAGGCCCGGGCCGACACGCCTGCGTCGGTCCGACCGCAGCCGCAAACCGTGACCTGCTTTCCGACTATCTTCGCCAGCGCTGATTCGATCTCGCCCTGAATCGTCGGCTGGCCGGGCTGGTACTGCCATCCGGCGTAGTTGGTGCCGTCGAACTCGACGGTCAGCTTCAGATTGGGCACAGGCAGGGCCGCAGGTTGAGGCTAAGGTTCAGGTTGAGGCCCAGAATGACCCATGTCCTGTCTTGACCTCAGCCTCGACCTTAGCCTGTTCTACTTGCGTTTCTTCAGGCACTTCATGCAGAAGCGGGCGTGGGGCACGATATCAAGACGGGCCTTCGGTACGGCCCCGCCGCAGGACACGCAGACCCCGTAGGTGCCGTTGGCGACCCGTTCCAGCGCATCCTCGATCTGGCGCAGCGTGTCGGTCTCGATGGTCTTGAAACGTGACGCCATCTCACGCTGGTAGTTCTCGGTGCCCTGATCGGCGGAATGGGTGCGGTGGGTGGAAAGGTCACCGGTCTTGTCCGGACCGGCGGCTTCCATCACCTCATCGGTTGCCCGGCCCTGTTTCAGCATCCGTTGTTTCTCGGCCAGCAGCGCCTTTTCGTACTTGCGCGTCTCGCGTTTGTTCATTATTCCCTCACTCTCTTGAGCGCCAGCTCGGCCGGTTCCCGGTTGATTCTCGCGCTCTCCCGGATGTCGGGTTCGGGCAGCGGCTCGTCGGACACGACCACGGCCAGGGTTTCGCGTCGGATGTATTCGTCGAACGCGTGCACGGCCGCAGCCAGGCGGGGCGAAGCCTGACAGTGGAGTAGAATGCGGTCGGTGACCTCGAACCCGGCTGACTTCCTAAGATTCTGGATCTTGTGAACGAGTTCCCGGACCAGGCCTTCGTTCTCCAGTTCCGCAGTCAGCGTCGTGCAGATGCCGACCGCGTGTTCCGGGTTCTCTTCGACCGTGTAGTCGCTCGGGAACTGCGCGCCCTTGTCGCCGAAACGGATGTCACGGACATTCAGTTCCTCCTTGATGGCGTCGGCGTGATGGAGGATTGCCTCTTTCTCGCCAGGGTCGTTCAGCCGGACCAGTACCGCCTGGAGCGGCTGGCGGACCTTGAGTTTCGACTTCTCGCGCGCGGCCCGGCCCAGCGAAACGACTGAGCGGACGAGGCCGACTTCTTTCTCCAGGTCAATATCAATGAGCGACGCGTCCGGTTCCGGGTACGCGGTGAGATGGACCGACTCGGGAATCGGGGCCCGATCCGGATTGTCAGACACTCCGGCCATGTCCCTCGGCCGGACAAGGTTCTGATACAGCTCCTCGGCGAGGAACGGCATGACCGGCGCGACCAACTTCGTGAGTGTGACGAGGCAGTCGTACAGCGTCCGATAGGCGGCCTGTTTGTCGGTGTCCGACGCCGACTTCCAGAAGCGGCGTCGACTCCGCCGCACGTACCAGACCGACAGGTCGTCGATGAACTCCTCGACCGCACGCGGCAGCGACGAAGGGTCGAAGTCGTCGAGCCGCTCACGCGCGAACTTCACGAGCGAGTTCAGGCGCGATAGTATCCAGCGGTCGAGGTGCGACAGCGCCTGCGGCTGGGCCGCGAGGGATTCCGGATTCACCCCGTCGATATTGGCATAGGTAACGAAGAAGCTGTACACGTTCCAGAGTGTGAGCAGCTTCCGGCGCACTTCGTCGCCGAGGGCATAGCCGAAGTTCAGGTTCTGGACCGGGTTCTGACGGCAGAACGCCCAGCGCATCACGTCCGCGCCCATGTGGTCAAAGGCCTCGTCGGTGTCGATGGCGTTGCCCCAGGACTTGTGCATGTCCCGGCCGTCCTCAGCTTTCATGGTGGCGTAGCCGAGGATGGTCTTGAACGGCGAGCATTTCTCAAGCACCGTGCTCATGGTCAGGATGGCGTAGAACCAGTTGCGGAACTGCCCCGGGAAGCTCTCGGTGATGAAGTCGAACGGGAACCAGTCCCGCCAGTAGGGGTGGTCGGTGAGGTAGTGCGTGGTCGAGAAGGGCACGATGCCGGCGTCGAGCCAGGGGTTGCCGACGTCCTTGATGCGCGCCACCGGCCTGCCGCACTTTCCACACTTGATCCGAATATCGTCCAGCCACGGCCGGTGCGGCGTGTTTCCCTCGAACCGCTCCCAGCCGGAGATGGCTCGGGACTTCAGCTCTTCCCGGGAGCCGATGACGTCGAACCAGCCGCACTCGCAGCGGAAGATGGGCAGGGCAAGCCCCCAGTAGCGCTTCTTCGAGATGCACCAGTCGGACATGTTGCTGAGCCAGTCCAACTCGCGCGCCATGCCGAACTCGGGAATCCAGCGCACCTGGCGGGCCGACTCCTTTGTCTCTTCGCGCAGGGAGTCCATCGCGACGAACCACTCATCGACCAGCCGGAAAACCAGTTCCTGACCGCACCGCCAGCAGACCGGGTAGCGGTGAGCGTAGTCCTCGACTCTGAACATCAGGCCCTTCTGTTCAAGGCTGTCGAACACCGGCCGGGCTGCTGCCTGCGCGTCCATGCCCTTGAGCCAGTCGAACTTGTCGGTGAAGGTCCCGTCCTCGCAGAGCGGTGCAATGACTGCGAGGTTGAACTCCTTACCGAGCAGGAAATCTTCCTTGCCGCAGCCGGGGGCGATATGGACGATGCCGGTTCCCTCGGCCGCGCTCACCTCATCCCATGGAATCACTCGGTGCTCGACGCCCTGCTGCGGTCCGAGCTCGTCGAACGGGCCGTCGTAGAGCAGGCCGACGAGTTTCTCGCCCTTGAGTTCCTCGACGGTCTCGGTCCCTTTGCCGAGAACGTTCAGCAGCGGCTTCGCCACGACGTAGATATCGCCGTCCTTGCGCGCGCGGACGTAGTCGAGTTCGGGGTGGACCGCGGCGGCGACGTTGGATGTGAGGGTCCAGGGCGTAGTTGTCCAAACCAGCAGGTATTCGCGCTCACGACCCTTGATCGGGAGGCGGAAGAAGACCGCCTTGTGGGTCAGTTCCCGGTAACCCTCGGTCGCGATTTCCTGGTCGGAGATGGCGGTTCCGCAGCGCGAGCACCACGGCATCACGTCGGTCCCTTCGTAGAGCAGCCCGCGCTCGTGGCACTTCTTCAGGAAGTGCCAGATGGAATAGTTGTTCTCCTCGGCCATGGTGAAGTAGGAGTTCTCCCAGTCCATCCACTGGCCGAGCCGGATCGACTGCTCGGTCTGGACCCGCGAGTACTTCCGCACCCGTTCCTTGCACTTCTCGACGAATCGGTCGATGCCAAATGCCTCGATATCCCGCTTCGACTTGAAACCCAGCTCCTTCTCGACTTCGACTTCGACCCAGAGGCCCTGGCAGTCGAAGCCGTTCTGGTAGCGCTGGTCATGGCCGAGCATGGCGTGGTAGCGCTGAAACACGTCCTTGTAGGTCCGGCCCCAGGCGTGGTGCACGCCCATCGGGTTGTTGGCGGTAATCGGGCCGTCGAGAAACTTGAACTTCGGCCGGCCGCGGTTGCGCTCAACCAGCTTGCCGAAGATGCCGTGGTCGGCCCAGAACTTGAGCATGCGCGGTTCGATTTCCCGATGGTCCGGCTGGCGAGGAACGGGTGTGAACATCAGGATTCCAGCGTTTCGGGATTCAAGGGGTCCAGTTCCCGGCACTCGGTCGCTCTGCCTGAGTTATTCACTGCGCCCGGCCCGTGTTGGTGGCGTCGTGCTGGTACATCGGCCAGACGGACTGGGCCGGGGCGTACTTGCCTGTTACGCACCATACGGCAAAGCCGTCGCCGACGTAGATGTTGCCGTCGGCGTCGAGCTTCGGTGCCGAAAGGGCATACTCGCTCGCCTGCGGTGAACCCGTACCCAGACCGCAGGCCCAGTGGTACGAACCATCGGGGTTGACCGCGTAGAGCGAGTCAACGTCCTGCGCCGCGATCCCCTTCTTCTCGGCCGCGACCAGCACGTAGACGTAGCCGTCGGCGGTGACGGCCGGCGTCGAAACGGTGCCGCGCATGACTGGCGAAAACGTCCAGACCAGGATGCCGTCAGTCCCGAGCTTGCTGAGCACGCCGCCGCCGCCGATATAGACGCTGCCGTCAGGACCGACTACGGGCCCCGAAGCGTCGGCCCCGATGGCGCTGGACCAGCCTCCGGTGCCGTTGGTCAGGTCGATGGATTGAAGCGTTCCCTCGATGGAGACTGCGTACATGACGTTCCGGCCGGCATCGATGGCGACCGGCTCGACCGACTGGGCACCCAGGCCGGCCGTCCACTTCTGATGGCCATCGGTCGGGTCGAGCGCGAAGACCGTACCGTCCGAGTTCACGGCGTAGACCGTGCCGTCGGTGCCGACCGCGAGCGCGGCATTGCCGCCTCCGTCGGCGAACGTCCAGAGCCTGACCCCGGTCGAGCTGTTGAGGGCCACGACCATCGAGTCGTCGGTCTGGAAGTAGGCCGTGCCGTCGGCCGCCAGCGCGCCGGTGGCATTGACTATCCCGACCGAGTCGCGCCACTTGACGGTGCCGTTCGGATTGAAGGCGTAGATGAATTCGTCCGCACAGCCGGCGAGGATTGTGCCATCAGTGGTGAGTGTGGGCGCAGCCCAGAAGTCGGCGTAGTCGGGAGAGGTGAACGCCCAGGCTATTGCGCCTGATGGTTTGCGGGCAACCAGGGCGCCGGGGGCGTTACAGGTCAGGTAGGCAGTGCCGTCGGAGCCGAGGGCCAATGTGTTGGAGGTGAAATCGGCCGAGTCGCCGCTCTGGGGGTCGACGAAGCCGGTTTGCCACGCGACCGCGCCTTCGGCTGTCACGCTGACTTTCAGCGGCGCCGACCAGCCCGATGCCTTCTGGCTGTTCTTGGCCCGCGACCTGATCTGGAACGAGCCGAGGCTGTCGTAGGAATGAGTATCCGCGAACGCCACTCCGCCATTCATGAGGTCCGACCATGCGGACTGGCGGCCGTCGCCCCAGTCGAACTGGTATGATATCTGAACACCGGACGGGTCGGTAGTCTGCGTGCTGCAGGCATGAACCGAGTGAAGTTCCCAAATGGCCGGTCCGTGGGGCACGTCGGGAACGAGCGGCGCCCTACCGCAGGCGCCGACCAGCAACGCGGCGAGGGCGATGATCAGAAACGGCAGGCGTCTTCCGGATTCCACGTTTCCTCCATGACTTAGTATTGGCCTGCGGCGGAAGGTCGTGAGGCCCGACGTTAGAGGCGGCATTGACCTCTGCAGGCAAGTTACAAGGATACCCAGGAAGCGGCCACTGTCAATTGAGGGGCGCGCGAGCAGGGCCATTCTACCCCGCGAGAGCGGAGTCCGCCGTCTCCCCGCGCCCCGGCGAAAAAAGTCGGGCCCTCCGAAGAGGGCCCGCGCAGTCCAAGGGAGTCCTACTTGCTGCCCGCCGAGCCGGTGTTGCTGAGGTTCCTTTGCCACTTGGGCCAGGGGGCCGACGCGTCGAGCGGGCCCGCGGTGTAGCCGGCCACGCAGTAGACCGCGTCGATGCCGACCACGATTATGTTGCCCGTGCTCGTAATCGACGGATCCGGGTTGTTGCCGGTCAACCCGGCGATTCTCGCCCGGCGGTGGTGGAAGGCGGCGGTTCCGCCCAGGTAGCTGGAGCAGTCACACTTCCAGATAAGAGTGCCGTCGGCCTGGTTCATGCAGTACAACACGTCGTTGCCGTCCTGGGCGTACACGTAGCCGTTGGCCGCGACGATGGGCGCGGTTTCGAACCCGATGCCCGGGCAAAGCGAGTCATGCCAGTTCACGGTGCCGGTCGAAGGATTGATGGAATAGAACGTGCCTTCGTGGGAGCCGACAAAGAGCGCCGACTGGCCGAGAACCGGCCGGTCACCAATGTCGTTGAGCCTGGCAGACCACTTCACGTGGCCGCTGTCCGGGTCGATCGCATACACGTACGGGGAGTCCGAGCCGCAGTAGATCGTCTTGTCGCTGCCGATGATGATACCATTGACCTCGCCGTAGGGTATCAGATGCGAGCGCCAGATGGGCGAACTGATGCCCTTGTCGAACTTCGTCAGGTAGCCGGAGTCGGTGCCGACGAGGACATTGCCGTCCGCGTCCACTACCGGGGCGTCGACCACATTCGCGTTGAGGCCGTACTTACCCGCCATGCCGGCAGACGAGCCGTTGTCGGTGAAGTGATACAGGTTGTGGTCCTCGCGGCCGATGTAGATGTCGCTCCCGCTCAACGCCGGTGCACCCCACTCGTCATTCTTGTTGGTATCTTGCCAGGTCCAGGCCGTACCAAAGCTGCTGAGCGAGATGGCGTAGAGGGTCGTGTCGTCATCGCCGACGATGATGTGCCCGCTGGCGTTGAGCCCGGGGTCGCTCACGAATTCGGCGTTGGCTCCCTCTACCGTAGATGCGCTCCGCTTGATGGCCTTGTTGCCGGCTTTGATGGCATAGAACTTCTGCTCGCCCGTGCAGCAGCCGAGAATCAACTCGTCGGTGCCGTCGTTGGCTACGATTATGGTCGAGCTCATGGACGCTTGTTCGGTGGGGCTCTGCCATGACCACAGCACGCCGCCCGACGTCGTGACCGGAATCCGTATCGTGTCGGGTTTGGACTTCGAGCCTTTCCAGTCCTGAACCCAGACTACGACTATCGCCGCCGAGTCGACATTCGTGAAGGTGTCGCTGACCGCGAACTGACCGGGTGAGGACGAGAGCCCGGTGGTGGTTTTCCCATTCGGCCACTTCACGATGGCCCGGACGCTGTCGTAGTCGGGGTCCGAACCGAAGACCACGAAGTTCGTCATGGCGCCCTTTACCGCGAGGTACGGGCGTTGCACCGAGTCAACTATCGGCCGCTGATTGAGGATGACCTTGACTGACTTGGGCTGAGAGAAACCCGAAGCCTTGGAGGGGTCCGCATCAAGGATCGCCTGCGCCTTCACGTCGAAGGTGCCGGCCGTGCTCCAGACGTGGTCCACTTCCGCGGTTTCCGCGGACGCGTGGCTGACGTCGTCGGTGTCGGTCGAGTCGGTCCAGTTCACTACGTAGCGGACATTGCCGCCCGCCGTGGTCGTGAGACTGCACGGATAGGTGGCGAAGGTCCAGGTCGAATCCGGGCCCCACACGCTCGGAGTAGCCGGCGGCTTCTTGCAGCCGGTCATGCACAAGACAACCGCAAGTACAAGGACTGCTGCCGACGTCTTTCTCCAACTCACGCGAACCTCCTTCGGGCTGGTCAGTCCGAACTACCGGGTGACAATCGGGCCGCCAAAGACCCCGATTGCGGGCAGGCGGCAACTTCCTCCCTTGCCGTCCTCAAAGTAGTAGTAGTAGGTGTGCAAGGCCTCCAGGAACTCGCCGTTTACGTATGAATAGAGCCCGTTGTAGGCGCTGCCGGTGATGAGGTGCATCGCGTGCGGGATGTTGTCAACGTAGATCAGCGCCGTGACCGGGGTGTCGAAATCGACGTCGTTGTAGTGGACGAGGAAACCGTAGTGGGTGTGCATCCCGCCCGTAGCCGGCTCGACTCCCTGGTCGATGAGCGTCGGCGGCGTATTCCCCGCGGCGGCGATTTCCGGGCCGCGGATGAAGCCGGCTTCCGGAAGGGCGGCGCAGTCGCCGTCACCGTCCTTCGCCATGAAGTAATAGGCGTGCTGTCCTTCGGGCAGCATTGCCCGGTAGACGTAGGTGCCGTTGACCTGCGTGCCGGCATGGAGCTTCATGTCGTGCGGGATACCGTCGACGAACACCTTCACCGCCATGGGCGGCTTGCAGACATCGGGGTCCTGATAATGGACCGTGTAGGTGTAGAAGTTGCGTTCCGAGCCATTGTCGAAGTACACGCCGCCGTCGGTGAGGATCGGCAGGCGGTTCATCGGCTTGGTCGTGCCGACGGACGGGCCGTTGTACGCGCCGTAGCGGGGGAACCGCTCGCTCGCACCACGCGTGTCCTCGGTGTAGAAGCTGTACGTATGTTCGCCCGGAGGAAGAGTCAGCCGGGCCCGATAGGTGCCGTTGGCCGGAGCGCCGTGGACGCGGACCATCGGGTAGGCGACGTTGTCAACATAGACTTCCACCTTGGCGGGAAGGTCGCCGTCCGGGTCATGATACATGACCGTGGCGACGTATACGGTTTTCGCCGTTCCCTTCATAGGTGACATCGTCGGTTGGCACAAGCAGGGCTTCGCATTGCCCGGAGCGGCCAGCGACGGGGCGGCGAGGGCCAGTACCAAGAGAACAACTGAAGCTGCGGCAAAAGCATAGTGCTTTGTGCGCATTCTTCCTCCTTTTTTCATAGTGCGGGTATTATAGGTTTCTCGGTTTTGTGTGTCAAGGGAAGCGCCCCCTGACCGTGGCGCGAACACACGGAAGCAACGATGGTTGCGAATGATAGAAGCACGGGCATCCGGCCGCGGCGCGCCGCCGGATGCGCGGCACCTGCGGCCCAGCGGCGACCTGAAAGCTGGAACACCACCTTCATCTTACATCCCCTTATGTTCCTGTCAACAAGGCAGTTGCGCCCCAGACCCGAGACAGGACCGACAATGGAGGCCATGGAGGGTGAGGAGTCGGGCGCAGGCCGGGGTCCCGGCTCGTACCAGCGGCGCTCTCTTTGCGCTCAGCGGTTCAATGCCGGCTCCGGGGTTGCGGCGATGGCGACAGGCGAGACGATGCCGAACTTCCGGCCGGCGGCCGGCGGTTTGACTCTGAGGGGGCAAGGTGTATCATGGTCGCGTGAACAGAGCGGTGGTTCTTGTTCTTCTGGCTGCACTCACGGTCGGACCGGCAACCCAGCTTGGCCGGCGGCAGGACGAGCCTGAGTGGCGCGGGCCACTGAACTGGGGCCATGGGGCCGGCCTGCCCCCGTTGCGCACGCCTGCCCGCATGCCCGTCTGGGTTTCACTGCGGCCCAACCCGTCCCACATTTTCGTCGTAGACAGCATGCCGGCGCCGGATTCTAATGCGGTCTTTCACGAAGGCCTAGACTCGCTCCTCTCGCTCATGGCCGAGAACGGCGCCTCCCTCTATCGCTCTGCCAAGCACCTGCCCTGGTGCGATACCGCCGGGCTCATCGCCAGGAACGACGTCGTTCTTCTCAAGGTGAATACCGCCTACCCGGAAAGGGGGATGACCAACACCGATGTGCTCAAAGGGCTCATCGCCCGGATTGTGGCCCATCCCGACACCTTTGTCGGAGAGATAGAACTGGTCGACAACGGGCAAGGTCACACTTGCTGGACGTATGCATCCAACAACGCCGAGCGCCAGTCCCAGACCATGCAGAGCGTGGTCGACCTGTTTGCCGGACAGGGGTATCGCGTTGGGGACTACGACTGGAGCGCGATCGGCCACGGCGACAGCGCGCGCTGGGTCAGCGAGTTCGACCGGGGCGACACGGTATCAGGCTATGTCCACGAAGATACGTCCGGCATGACCTACCCCAAGTTCGTGACATCCTTCGGCACCAGCATCTCGACCCGGCTTGGGGTATGGGACGGCAACGCGTACCACCCCGAACGCTTGAAGCTCATCAACCTGCCGGTGCTCAAGTCCCACACGGGCATGGGCGTCACCGCGGCGGTCAAGAACTACGTCGGGTTCCTCTCCTATGCGGTCACCGGGCCTGGGCCGATGCACGACAGCGCGATGTCGCACGGCTTGCTTGGGGTCGAACTCGGCAAGGCCCGCTTCCCGGACCTGAACATCATTGACGCGACGTGGGCCTGCGCCGAGATTGCCACCGGCCCAAGCGCGCCCTATGGCTTATGCACGCGCCTGAACACCCTCGTCGCCTCACGGGACCCAATTGCGGCGGACTACTACGCGGGCAGGTACGTGCTCAAGCCGGCAAGCTGGTGGAGCGGCCGGGCCTGGGTCCACGACTACGCCCGGATGGACCCTGAAAGTCCCGACACCGAGAACCCGGGCAACGGCACGTTGTATTCCGACTCGACTCCGTGTCACGGCACGCCGTACAACGCCTTCCACCAGATGCTCGCCTCGACCTGTGCCAGGATGCTTGGTTACGGAAGACCGGTGACGATGGACACCTTGCAGATGACCATCCACGTGCACCATCTTGGGATAACAGAGGAAGAGGGTAGAAACCTGCCTGCTGCCGGGCGTCTGCTCGTGATTCCGAACCCGGCAACCGGCGGAATCTGGGTTCGCTGTCGACTGGAGAAACCCGGCGCGGTTCGGCTGAGCGTGGTCTCCGCGGACGGCCGAGTAGTCGACGCCATAGCCATTGGAGTTACTGCGGCGGGCGAGCACAGTATCAACCTCGACCGGCATCTCCCTGCCGGTACGTACCTGCTCTCTCTGGTAACTCCCACCGGCCGACTCTCTCAGCAAGTCGTCGTTCCCGGCCGCTACTGAGCTTCGCGCTAGCGATGGCGCAACCTCACCCTTCCCTCCCCCTTAAGGGGGAGGGAATAGAAGGGAGGGGGCGGAGCGTTCGATTACTTGTGCGGAAGCATGGCGGTTTGACAGTCCTGCGTCGTGGTGTATGATGGTCGCGTGAACAGACCGGTGGCTGTTCTGCTCGGAACGGTCCTGGCCGTCGTCGCGCTGGCTGGAGTGCCCGAGTTCAAGCGGTACCAGACCATGCAGGAATCCCTGCGCTGCCTGCCGCCCAACATCCGGTCGTACTGCATGGAGAAGGCCGGGTTCGGGATGTGGCCGGCAGCGCGGTCCCAGTCGGAGTCGTCGGGACTATCTCTCGTTGGAAAGTGGGGCGCTGGTCCGAGCTATCGCGTGACAGGCCGTGACTCGATTGTGTATCTCTCTCGCGGCAGCGAGGTCGTGGTCATCAACTACGCGGACACCGCCCATCCCCGCGTACTCAACTACATTGAGGCACCGGGCCTCGTGGCTAAGTCAATCCTGGTCGGGAACCGCCTCTATGTCTCCTCGGGCTACATCGAGACCTTCGACGTCTCTAACCCGGCCAATCCGGTCAAGCTTGGGAGCGTGCTCGTTCGTGCCCCGGCTATAGACGCTGTTGATACGCTCGTCTACACGCTGTATCGGGACTCGTTCAGGATATTCAACTTCTCCGACCCGGCTCACCCGCAGCTTATAGGGGCCTGTCGCGACTCGGGCTACGACCTCTCGGTCTGCAATGGTTATGCCTACCTTGGTGACCGCTGGGGACTCTATGTGCTCGATGTCGCCATCCCGACAAGTCCGCACCGTATCGCCGCCTGGGGCTCTGACATCATCAGCGTGAAAGCAAGAGGCAACATCTGCTGTGCGACGCTCGCCAACTCCAACGACCCGGCGTACCTCAAGTTCTATATCCTCGACACGAGGAACCCCGCATCCATCGCGCCTCTCGGCTCCTTGGATAGCTGTGGCGGGTACGACATGTATCTCGAAGACTCGTTGGCATTCATCTCCGGCTACTACACGGGCGGGCATGAGTTTGAGATACTCGACATCGCCGACTCGACTCAGCCATCGCCGATAGGGACGTGTCTGACTCCCGGCGATGGCTTTGGAGTTTGGACGCTGAAGCCCCTGCGCCGCTCCTTTGTCGCGGACTACTACGCTGGGCTGACGGTCATCGACGTGTCAGTGCCGACGTCGCCCGTGCTAGATACCACGATACTCACGGCGGGAGCGAGTGTGGATGTCGCCGTGCAGGGCAACCTTGCGTGCGTCGCGAACGACGGGTATGGGATGGTGCTGCTCGACATCAGCGTTCCTAGCCGCCCGGTGCAGATTGGAGTCCTGGACAGCACGACGCAGATAGTCACACGGGCTGTTGCTGTGAGAGATAGCTTCGCGTACCTGGGGTTCGGGCCGTCGTTGGGCGACCTCCACACTGTCGATATCTCTGACCCTGCCCACCCGCTCTCGGCCGGCGGTGTCAACCTGTTCAACGAGCCGGATGCCATTGTGCTCCGTGACAGCTTCGTCTATTGCGCAGAGGTAAGGCGCTTCGAGGTCGTCAACGTCGCCCGGCCGAGACAGCCGGTGCTGGTAGGAAGCTGCGTAACCGGGGACGCGACCTTCGCGAGTCTCTGTGTTCAGGAAACGCTGGCGTACGTCGGCAACTACGTCGGCGACATTGTCAACGTCCGAAGTCCCGCAAACCCGCAGGTCGTCGGGCAGTTCGGGCTCGGTTGCAGTATCTCCGTCAGAGACACGTTTGCGTTCTTGGCGACAGGAGATCCTACGCTCCTGGTCTACAGCGTGGCCGATCCGACTCAGCCTCGGCTGATAGATTCCGTCGATGTAGGAGCGAACACGCTGTATTGGGTAGAGGCAGTCGGTTCACTGCTGTACGTTGGCAATGATGACGGTGTAAGGGTCGTGGACGCCCGCGATGTTCATAACATGCGGGTCCGTGGCTACGCGACGGCTCCAGACGCAGCAGGAAGGTTGCGCTACGCGTCGCCGTATCTCTATGCCGCGTGCGGTGAGACCGGGGTCTGCGTCTACGAGTCAACGCAGGTCGCCGTCGCCGAGCCTAAGCAGTTCGCGGGAGAGCAGGCGCGGAAGGGGGCGAGCGTTGTCAGGGGAGTGCTCATGATAGGAGACCGGGGACAGAAGACGGGAGAACGGGCGGAACTGCTCGATGCGAGCGGGCGGAAGGTGATGAACCTGAGAGCCGGCGCGAATGATGTGCGGGCGCTGGCACCGGGCGTGTACTTTGTGAGAGAAGCACAAGCCCAAGCACAAGCTGTCACGAAGGTCGTCCTGACCGAATAGGCCCGTGCGGCGCGGAGCCGCCACTGCGTCAGCAAAGTCGCCGCCTTTCAGGAAAAGCGAGAGCTTCGCTCCCGTGCTCCAAATCCGTCCCCATCAAATAGGGACGCTACCCATTTTCGGCCAATCTGCAGATAAGTCTCGGAAACGGAGCGCGTTATGCTCTGGGATAGGCGAAAGCAGACGCTATGGGAGTCGCCTTGGGAACCGTTCCGGGAACGGTTCGGGGGGTGGTTCGCAGGGCGACAGCGACGGTGATTCCCAACATGGTTCTGGCGGGCGTATTCAGGGCGACCTGCAGCGCGACCTCGACCGTGATTTTCCCCGCGACTTGCAGGGGCATCTCCGGGAGCTTCTGCATGGCGACTCTGAAAGTGGTTTGCTGGGGGACGTTCGGCGTGACTCTCGGAGCGACTTTGAGGGCGGTTCGGGGCGGGACTTCCAGGGCGATTCTCGTAGGGACCGGCAGGGTGAAGCTCCATCCATCTCAGCGCGCGTCGGCCAAAGCGGGGACAGTCCCTGCGGGCGTCAAATGGGGACAGTCCCGCAGCGCGTAGGACGCGCAAGTCAAAGGCCAAAAGGCAAGAGCCAAGAGCCAAAGGTGTCGCAACCGGAAACGGGGACAGGTGCGCGGAGCGCTTGCGTCGGACGTGCCCGGGGCACCGTAGGAACGAGCAGCGCGGTGCAGTCCCCATTTGGGCGGTACGGTCCACGTCTTCGCGGGCATGACCCCGCCGGTCATGTCCTGCCGGCTGGCTTACCGCCGGGCGCGGAGGGCTTCGAGGTGGGCTTTGGCCTCGGGCGCGTTCTTGTGGAAACCGGAGAGAGTGGCGCAGCCGTAGTCGCCGCAGTCGGCGCAGGTGGCGACTTTGCGGCCGGTAGCGCATTTCCGGATCTCGCACATCGAGCAGTAGGCGTTTTGAGCGCCGTCGCCGGTACAGCCGGCGCAGTTGACTTGTTCCGGCTTGAATTCATGGCCGAACGACTTGGACCATTCGGCGGCAGTCTTCTCGCGCAGGGCGGCATCGTTCGTTCGCGTGGCAATCTGCGCCGGGCAGGCGTTGCAGTCGATTCCGCAAAAGGCAATCATCTCAGGCATTAGGCCTCCTTGGTTTGGTGTGAACGAGAATAGCCGGCACAGGGGCGGGGTCAAGACGCGTTGCGGATGGGCGAAGTCAGAAGCTAGAACCTAGAGGCTAGAAGCTAGAGGTCGGAAGCCAAAAGGCAGAGCGGCGGACGGGCGAAGTCAGAAGCGAGAGGCGAGAAGCAAGAGGCTAGGAGCTAGAGGTCAAGAGGCAAGAGTCAAGACCACAGACGGCGAATCTGGAAGCGAGAAGCAACTCGGTCGGGCTTGCTGTCGAATCGTGGATGCGTAGACTCGTGGCCGGCCCCAAGGAAGAAACTAGACCCGGAGGTCTTATGAAGAGAATCACATTTCTTGTTGCTCTGGTTGCGGTCGTCGCGTCGGCCCAGACTCGGCGCTGGCTTTGGCTGGAGCCGACCGGCGACGTGGGCCGCTGGCTGTACGACCAGGGCGGCGGCAACATGGTGGTGATGGGCACGGAGCGTGCGACCGGCAAGGCGCTGCTGCATGGCCTGTCGACCGGCGGGGTGAGCACGTGGCATACCACCGTTGACAGCATCCATGACCCGGTGCTGGGCATCGGCGCGGGCGGCCGGCTGTTTGTGGCCGGGCATTTTCCCTCGCCTTACGACGAGAACGCGGTGATGACCGCCCTGACCGCCGCCGGCGGCTTCCGCTGGTCCGCGCTGTATGACGGGCCGGGCCTCGGCGACGACGAGGCGTTCCAGCAGGTCATCGAAGGGTCGCAGGGCACGGTCTTTGCCGCCGGCTACGTCACCCCGACCACCAACAAGGACATCGGCGTGTTCGCGTTTGACGGGACCGACGGCAGGCTGATGGACACGATGTTTTACGACGGGCCCGACCACGGCGCAGACGAGCCGGTCGACATGGTGTGCAGCGCCGCGGGCGACGTCTACGTGCTCGGGTCGACGTACTTTGGCGGCAATGTCGACTGGGTCGTGCTGCAGTGGAACGGCACCGGCGGGTCCGGGTGGACCGCGACCTTCAACGACTCGGGCAACGGCGACGACTACCCGGCGGCGCTGGCGGTCAGCGCGGCAGGGAATATCTACTCGACCGGGATCGGCCAGCCGAGCTACAACAACAACGATATGGTCGTAGTCAGCATGCAGGCGGCGAGCGGGCACGAGAACTGGGTTTACCATTACCACAACGGCGGCAGCACTTCTCTGGGCCGCGACGTCGTGGTGGGCACCGACGGCAACATCTACGCAGTGGGCGAGGCCAGCGACTCCAGCGGGTTTTCGAGCCTGGTCGTGGTGTCACTCACGCCGGGAGGGACCGAGCGCTGGCGCTACCGGTACGCACCGCGCCCGATGGTCACCGCGATGGCGTCGGCGATTGCCTGGGGCGGCGACGGCAACATCTATGCTTTCGGCTCGGCCAAGAACACGAGCTACAACTGGGACATGCTGGTCACGAGCCTGACTCCGGACGGCAGTCAGCGCTGGGCCTACACCGAAGACGGAGGCTACGACGACTATGTCTTCCGCGGCCTGTACGGGGCCGACGGCAACATCTACGCGGCAGGCAGAGTTGACACCGCGAGCCAGACGGCGCGGATGGCCGTGCTGAGTCTGAATCCGGTCTCGGGCATCGAGGAAGGCGGACGGCCCACGGTTAGCGGCTCACGGCCGGCGGCGACGGTCGCGCGCGGGGTGCTGATGCTCGGGGCCGTAGACAGTAGACAGAACACAGGATGCAGGGCGGAATTGCTAGACGCAGCGGGACGGAAGGTAGCCGAACTACACCCGGGCGCGAATGACGTGAGCCGGCTCGCGCCGGGCGCTTACATATTGAGAACCGGGACTTCAACCACGCGCGTTCTCGTGGTGAAGTAGGTTCCGCAGCATTGAACCAGAAGGGCGGCCAAGGGGCCGCCCTTTGAGTTTGAGGGCCAACGGCGCAGAACCGGGTGGGGCGAGCAGGCTATCTAATAGAGTGTGAAACCTGATAACAGGCGGGAATTACCACCGGACGACTTTCTATTCACCTCTGTGGACACGGCCGAGACTCAGGCCGCCGGAGCTTCAATCTGCCCGGAGGACGCGCTGCTGGATTCACACTCTCAGGCGGTGACCAAGGTTGTCGAGCAGGTGAGCCCTTCGGTCGTCAACATCACCGTCAGCAAGGGACGGCCGACCCGGTACAACCCCGAGGGGCAGGGCACCGGTTCCGGCTTCGTCTTCACGCCCGACGGCTACATCATGACCAACAGCCACGTGGTCCACGGCGCGTCGGAAATCGAGGTCGTGTTGGTGGACGGTCGCCGGTTCCAGGCCCGGTTGATTGGAGACGACCCGGGCACTGACCTTGCGGTCATTCGAATCACCGCCCCGGACCTGCAGGCGGTCAGGCTGGGCGATTCGCGCTACCTCAAACCAGGCCAGTTGGTCATCGCTATCGGCAATCCCTACGGGTTCCAGTGTTCGGTTACCGCCGGTGTGGTCAGCGCGCTCGGGCGTTCGCTGCGCTCGATTTCGGGTCGTCTGATAGACGATGTGATTCAGACCGATGCCGCGTTGAATCCCGGCAACTCGGGCGGGCCGTTGGTCACCGCCTGCGGCGACGTCGTGGGCGTGAACACGGCAATCGTGATGGCGGCGCAGGGCATCTGCTTCGCGATACCTTCGAGCACTGCCCGCCAGGTGGCCGTGCCGCTGATTCGCACGGGACACATCCGGCGCGCCTACGTTGGACTCGGCGGGCAGAATATCAACCTGCCGCGCCGGCTGGTGCGGTATCACGGACTGGCTGCGGAGAGCGGAGTGCTCATCATCCAGGTTGAGCCGAACAGCCCGGCCCACAAGGCCCGTGTGCTCGATCGCGACCTGCTGGTTGAATACGATGACCGGCCAATCACCGGAATTGATGACCTGCGCCGGATGCTGACCGAGCAGCGCATCGGCGCCAGGACCCGGATGGTTGTTATCCGAGGGCCGGACAAGCTCGTAATCGAAGTAATCCCGGAAGAATCTCCACAGCCGTCCTGACGCCGTTCCGCAGGGCGGCGCGGGCGAGCGGAGCAGGACCTATCGGGCCAATGCGGCCTGGTGGTGCACGACCAGCTTGTTGGTGGTCGTGTGCGTGCCGGCCTGAAGTCGTAAGAGGTAGACGCCGGCGGGGAATGACGAGGTGCGAAGGTCGAATGACGAAGCGCGGACGGCGCGGGAATCAATCAGTCGACCGCAGGCATTGTAGATAGCGACCCGGCTGCAGTTTCCTGCTTGTTGAGACGAGGAGAAGCTGAGGCGGACAGTGGCGTCGCACGGATTCGGAACCGCTGACAGCCTGCAGCCTGGAGATTGCGGTTTGAGGTTCTCCTCAATCCCACTGCCGACGTGGTGCTTGATACGGAGCGCAGGGTCGCCGAACAAGGTCCAGAGAACCGCCGGGCCGTAGATGGTGTCGTTGGTCGGATTGCCGGCGATAACGGAGCACTTGGCGGCGAAGAACGCCCGGCCGAGGCAGTGTTCGCTATCCTTGAACATGGTGTTCAAGAATTCCTTGTACAGGAGCTGGCTGGTCGTCGTAACGCCGCAAGGGCAGTAGGCTACATTCGCAATCGAGCCGCCATTGGGCGCTTCCAGCAGGTACTCACTCATCGCACCCCAACTGGGGTTGTCAAAGTAGCCGTCGGTTCAGCCGCGGTCGAGTACGACCGGCAGCGCGCCGGAGTTGGTGAGCGAGTCGACGTCGGTGTATGAGAAGAGCGTCTTCGAGCCGACCCACGACGGCGGCTGGGAACCGTGCGCACTGTGACAGACGAGCGACACGCCCTGATTGAAGCCCGCGACAGTCTTGTGCCGCAGGAACGCGCTCGACCCGTCGGATTCCTCGACGACGTAACATGAGTCGCCATTCGGCTTGAAATAGAGCGATTCGAGCTCGACGCCGTCGGGCGCGCGGTCATCCGAGGAAACGAACATCGTCGTGTGGGTCCAGAGGCCGGTGTCGGGCGAGGTCTCGTACCCGACGATCTTCGTGACCAGCGATTCGGCGTCGCCGAGCGTGTTCACCGGCAGCCGGCCGATGAAGACGTCGGGGATGGAATCCGCGCCGGACAGGGTCGCATACCAGTTGTCCGCACCATGCTCGGTCAGACCGTCGGCATAGTCGTAGCTGAACTTGGGGAACAGCTTGACCGGGACAAAGTCATCGTGAGTCGAGTCGCGACAGGCATCACCAACCAGCAGCACAAACTCGGGCCGCGGGTTCCAGTGCGCGTAGACCTGTTCCATGAACGCGCGGATGCGGTCGGTGCGTGCTCCAGTGGGGAACGTCGAGTAGATGAGATTTACCTCGGCCATCTTTACATCGTGGCCGAGGCTTTCGCGCAGGGCGCAGAGCGGGTAGAGCGCGCTGGTGAAGTCGGGATGGGTTATGACGAGGTAGTCCGCGCCGTTGGTCTGCAGAGACTCGGGCGTGGTTATGAGATAGCCGGCCGCAAGGGGAACGACCAGGGCCACGAGCGCCAGCGCGCAGCGGCAAGAGGAACAAGACCGATGGGGCCGATAGAGCCTATGCAGTAAGACCTACCTCTGCACGACCAGCTTGCGAGTGGTCATGAACGTGCCTGCTTTGAAGCGGAGCAGGTACACGCCGGCGCTGGCCTTGCGACCATGCAAGTCGTTGCCGTCCCAGGCTGCGTCATACCAGCCCGGATTCTGGTTGCCAGCCACGATTCTCCGGACGAGCGTACCGGCGGTGGTGTAGACTGAGAGATCGACAGTTGCCGACTTAGGCAGTCCGTAGCGAATGCTGGTCCGGCCGATTGTAGGATTAGGCACAACCCGGTCGAGGCCGAACATGGCGGGTACGCCGTGGCCTTCCTCGATGCCAAAGGACGAACTGACCACGACCGATGTCGCAGCGACGTCGTTCGACGGGTCCTGGTCGGTGGCGAGCCCGGTGCTGCACTTCACCGCGTAGGTGCCGGCAGGGTTCGCGACCCAGTTCTTGAACGCCAGCGTCTCGGAGATACCGGCGGCCAGCGTTTTGGTCATTGTGTCGGTGTAGCTTGTCCCGATGGTCAGCCGGGTGAGGAACGTTTCCTGTGACGTGCCGAAGTTGCTCACCACCGCTTTGGGCGTCACGACCGCGCCGGTATCAACGGTGTCGGTCGGCGCGATTATGGCCGTCGCGCCGACATCGTGCGTCCAGGCAGCGGCTGCGACATCACCGGTGATGGTCCACGCGAAGCTCTGATTGCGCGCGGTCTTCACGTTGTGGGCGCTGACACGGATGGTCCAGACCCCGGTATCGGGCGCGTTGACGCGCACGCACTCTTCGGTGTTCACGGAGTCGCGCCCGGTCGGGTTGGGCGTAGACTGCCCGCTGGTGTACTTGTTCCCCTTGTAGACTATGCCGCCGTGCGACGTCACGGTGAGGTCGAGGTCGTTGACCAGCGTCGGGTTGGCATTCGGCGCCGCGGCGGTGTCGGTCCAGGCCAGGCAGATCCGCAGCGGCATCGCCGTGGCCACGTGGAACTGCCGTGTCTCATACTCGCCGGTGGCGATGCCGAATGTGTCGTCAATGATTATGAGCTTGCGCGTGTCGCCGGTGAAATAGAGGACTGATTCGGCGTCGATGCGGCCCCAGCCGGCATCGGTACTCGGTATTGTGATGGAGTTGATATTGGGGTCGGCTGAGGCAATTGCCATGGAGCGGAGCAGGGCGGACGAGATGTAGGTAATCCGGTTGGCCGGGACCGGGCTGCCGGTCGGGTAGTAGCCTTCCTGCAGGTAGCAGCGCATCAGGCCGACCGTGCCGTTGGCGGCAGGTGTGGCCATTGACGTACCGGACATCGTGGTGTAGTCGTTCGTGCCGGTATTGAGCATCGAGTTGATGTCGATGCCGGGAGCGTCCACGTTCGGCTTGATACGGCCGTCCTGAGATGGGCCGCGGCTAGAGAAGTCGGCCAGGCTCTCCGCCTGCGTGCCTCTGCCGGTCGCGCCGATGGTGAGGACGTCCTTGGCAAGTGCCGGGTTGCTGATAGTTCTGGTGCCGTATTGGCCGTAGTTCCCGGCTGCGAGGATGTTCATGAAGTCCTTGTGCACCCAGCAGTACGCATCGGTCGAGGCATCCTGAAGGAGATAGTTGCCGGTGAAGTTGCCCCAGCCCCACGAGCCGGAGTGCTGCTTGATGGGCCGGAGCGAATCGGGCAGGCCGCGGCCGAGGTAGACAGTGTCCCACAACGGCGTGATGTCGGTGCCACCGACGAGGTTGCCGCTGGCATCGCTTATGTCGGTGAAGTAGAACCGCGCATCCTTGGCCATGCCGTCGTAGTAGCTCGAGTCGCCGTTGACCGAATCGTTGCCGCAGACTGTGCAGGCGACGTGGCTGCCGTGGTACTCGTTCTCGCCCGGGTCAGCGCCCTCGTAGAGTTTGTAAGCAACGATCTTGCGGTGCGTAGGCCAGATGCCGGGCGGGGTAATCGGCAGGTTCGGGTCACGGAACATGTTGTGCCCGGTATTCACGCCGGTGTCAGTCGTCGAGAGGATGATGTGCTGGCCGCGCACGCCGTGACGCCAGACCGGCCGGGCGGCCATGCTCGTGTCGGGTGGTTCGGACGAGCGCCATCCCTCCTGCATGACCCACTGGCTGCTGTTGTTGCAGAGTGTCGGCGCCGACCATTCCTGCATCCAACAGGTCTGCGGAAGCTGGGCCAATGACGCGATATCAGTGCCAGCAAGCGTGGCGGTGATGGTGATGCCGAAACTCGATGTCTGCACGTCATTCACCGTTCCACCCAGCGCGGCAATCTCCGCCTTCACCGGTGCCGGGTCGGCACCGGGCATGACCATGATGACGACCTTGGTCCGGCTTGGGACACGATCCGAAACTCCAGGAGAGTTTCGGTCATGTCCCAAGCCCAACAGCCCGGACTCCAGCTTGTAGGCCGGCTGGAACAGGCCGACCCAGTGTACCATCGGCAGCGACGCGACGTACGCCCGCTGGTCGGGACTGAGCAACGCCAGCACCGCGTAATGCGGTAGGTAGCCGAACGTCTTGATGCCGGCGCGGTCGAGCTCGCTGAACCACTGGCGCAGGAGCGGGCCGTTGAACTGCACGATGTAATACTCGCTCTGGCCGGCGGGCGCATTGAGCTTGAGGCCGGCCGGCAAAGCGGGCTCCCCGGTGCGGGTGTCGATGGTGATGCCGTTGGCGAAGGAGATGGAGTTCACCTCGTCGCCGGCGGTGGGCGTGAACCGATGCACCGCGCCCATGTTGTAGATGGCCGGGCGTGCAGCCGCCAGCCCGACGGCCAGAATCAGACAAAGAACGACTGACTGCAGGCCTTTCACAGGACCTCCTTGGGAGCAGGACCTACCGGACGCATAGGACCCATGAGCAGCTATCGCTGTACGACAAGCTTGTGCGTTGTCATCAACGTGCCGGCTTCGAGTCGAATCAGGTACACTCCGGCGCTGACCCTGCGGCCGTGGGAGTCGTTGCCGTCCCAGGCGGCTTCATGCCAGCCCGGATTCTGGTTGCCCGCCGCGATTCTGTGCACCAGCGTCCCGGCGGTCGAATAGACTGAGATATCGACGGCCGCAAATCTGGGCAGTCCGTAGCGGATGCTGGTCCGACCGCTCGTAGGGTTGGGCACGACTCGGTCGAGGCTGAACGCGGCGGGCAGGCTCAGGGCTTCCGCGATACCGCCGGACGCGTCGAATCCGCCGGTCGCGGTCCACGCGAAGGTCTGCTTTCGCGCGGTCTTCACGTTGTGGCCGCTGACACGGAGGGTCCACGTCCCGGTGTCGGGCACATTCACGCGCGCACACTCCTCGGAGTTGATCGAGTCGCGGTTGGTCGGGTTGGGCGTTGACTGCCCGCTGGTGTATTTGTTGCCCTTGAAGACCGTTCCGGTCGGCGAGGTCAGGGTGAGGTCGAGGTCATTGACCAGCGTCGGGTTGGCATTCGGAGCGGCCGCCGTGTCGGTCCAGGCCAGGCAGACGCGCAGCGGCATCGCCGACGCCACGTGGAACTGCATCTCCTTGTATTCGCCGGTCGCCACGCCGAAGGTGTCGTCGATGATGATAAGCTTGCGGGAGTCACCGGTGAAGTAGAGGACCGACTCGGCGTCGATGCGGCCCCAGCCGATGTTGCTGTCGGGCACCGTGTAGGAGCCGATGTTGGGGTCGGCCGAGGCTATGGCCATCGAGCGGAGGAGGGCAGATGAGATGTAGGTAATCCGGTTAGCCGGCATCGCGCTGCCGGTCGGGTAGTAGCCTTCCGACAGGTAGCAGCGCATCAGGCCGACGGTGCCGTTGGCGGTGGGCGTAGCCATTGACGTGCCGGACATCTCGTAATAGTCGTTCGTACCTGTGTTCATGGCCGAGTAGATGGTGTCACCGGGCGCCATCACGTCCGGTTTGATGCGGCCATCCTGGGCCGGGCCAAGGCTGGAGAAGTCCGCGATTGCGTTGGAGAAGACGCTGTGCACGGTCGCGCCGATAGTGAGGACGTTCTTGGCAAGCGACGGGTTGCCGATGGTCCTGAAGCCGTATTGGCCCTCGTTGCCGGCCGCGAAGATGTTCATGAAGTCTTTGTGCGCCCAGCAGTAGGCGTCGGTCGAAGCATCCTGAATCAGATAGGTGCCATTGTAGTTGCCCCAGCGCCACGAACCGGAATGCTGCTTGATGGGCCGGAGCGAGTCGGGCAGGCCGCGACCGAGATAGACGGTGTCCCACAGCGCGGTGAAGTCAGTGCCGATTACGAAGTTGCCGCTGGCGTCGGTCACGTCGGTGAAGTAGAACCGCGCGTCCTTTGCCATGCCGTCGTAGTAGCTCGAGTCGCCGTTGACCGAATCGTTGCCGCAGACCGTGCAGGCTACGTGGCTGCCGTGGTACTGGCTCTCGTACGCGTCGGCCCCCTGGAATTCCTTGTAGGCGACCAGCTTGCGGTGGTCGGGCCAGATGCCAGGCGGAGTAATCGGCAGGCTCGGGTCGCGGAACATGTTGTGGCCGGTATTCAAGCCGGTGTCGGTCGTCGAGAGAATCAGGTGCTGGCCGCGGACGCCGTGGGCCCAGACCGGCCGGGCCGCCAGGCTGGTGTCGTCGGGCGCTGATGAGCGCCACCCCTCTTGCATGACCCATTGGCTGCTGTTGTTGCACACGGTCGGCGCCGACCATTCCTGCATCCAGTAGGTCTCGGGAACCTGCGCCACGGCCGCAATGTCAGCGCCGGCGAGCGTCGCGGTGATGGTGACGCCGAAGCTCGATGTGCTCACATCATTCACGGTGCCGCCCAGCGTGGCAATCTCTGTCTGCACCGGTGCCGGGTCAGCACCGGGCATGACCATGATGACGACCTTGTGGGTGCCGGTCGCTGCCAGCAGTCCGGACTCCAGCTTGTAGGCCGGCTGGAACAGGCCAACCCAGTGTACCATCGGCAGCGACGCGACATAAGCCCGCTGGTCGGGACTCAGCCGGGCCAGAACCGCGTACTGCGGCAAATAGCCGAACGTCTTGATGCCCGCGCGGTCCAGGTCGCGGAACCACTGGCGCAGGAACGGGCCGCTGAACTGCACGATGCAATACGCGCTCTGACCGGCGGCCGCATTGAGCCTGAGACCGGCCGGCAAAGCCGGCTCGCTCGTGCGGGTGTCAATGGTGATGCCGTTGGCGAAGGAGATTGAGTTCACCTCGTCGCCGGCGGTGGGCGTGAACCGATGCACCGCGCCCATGTTGTAGATGGCCGGGCGTGCAGCCGCCAGCCCGACGGCCAGAATCAGACAAAGAACGAATGACTGCAGATTCCTCAAGAGACCTCCTTAATGTGGGTCAGTTTCAGCGACATGCGAGAACGACAATTGTAAAGTCTAGGAACACGTCAATCCGGGTCAAGTGCCGTCGTGTGGCGCAGTCAGGCGGCGTCAGGCGGTGTCGGGTAAGATAACCTGAGGCCGCTTGACGCCGACCCGGAGCTGGGTCGTGCCGTCGAGCAGTGCAAGCTCGCCTTCGTGCTCGGCAAGGCTCGCGCGGATGTCATCGGGCAGCCGCTGCTCGCCAAACCTCTCGAGGACGACGATAGTGAATGGTGGGCAGGGTTCGATGACCTCCTGGAGATTGACGCCGGCGCAGATGATTCCGGCTGCCTTTCGCTCTTTCACCTGTGAGAGTGTCACAGCGTCGACGAAGTCACGGACCACGATCTTGCCGGGCGCTACCTCCGAATGAGTCAGTTCGCCGGATACCTCTCCGCCCGAGCCCCAGACGCCCGATATCGTGGTTCCTTCACACGCCAGGACGCAGCCGCGGTCGGACACCTCCTGTACGACTCCGGGCAGCCAGGCTTTGACCTCGAGTTCCTCAAGCAACGGCTCAATCAGCACGATTCCAAAGTGCTTGTCGATGCGGTTGACCTTGCCGCGGACCGGTGAGGCCACGAATCTGAATGCACCTTTGGGGATAGCGGCAAGCCACTGACCACGGTCTACTTCGTCACCTGGGTTGACTCTCAGGTAGGGGCCGAGCTCGTCCGGCTCGACGTCAAGCTCCTTGGCGGCCTGAACTGCGGTGAACTCGCGCGCTGCCTCCGGTCTTTCGCGTACGAACAGGGTTCCTCCGGGCAGGAGTTTCTCAATTCTGCCTGCAACCGGTGACCGGAAGGTCTTGCCGGTCAGGCGGTGCGAAGTGCGGGCGACGACATCGCCGATATCTACATTGTCGCCGATATGCTTGACCAGATACTGTTCGACTCCGGCTGCCGGTACCTCGAGCGCCTCCGCGACGGAAAGAAAGAAGGGCCGCAGGAACTGACGCACGCTGCGCGCCACCAGCGTGTCCGTGCTTACCGCCTGGCCGGGGCTTACGAACACGTGACCGGGAATGGCAAGCTCCCGACGCAGGCGGACGTTGCCTCTCGTCACGGTTGGAGCGGACTCGGGTTCCTCGGCGCGGGCAGGCGGCACGTACCCGACCGGCATCTTCCGGTGCGCGCGGTCGAGTCTCACGATCCCCAGTTTCTGCGCTAGCTCGACCGCAAGCTTCGGGTTGACCTCAGCGAGAACCCCCAGGTGCGGGAACATGAACTCGCTGTCCACGGCCAGTTCCACGTTCGGGGCCGGTGACAAGGAGTCGAGCAGCACCGCCGTGGCCGCGTCACGAGGCGAATGGGAGAGAATTCCGCCACTGCCGATGAGCATGTCGCATTGAGTGTCCGTGAATGGTGTCGCCGGACGCGGCGGGACGCGCGGGCCCTTGAGCAGTTCGTCCAGGTCCTCGCGTACCGGACCGGTCTCGCGCTTCGCGCCGTCACGCAGTTTCAGGTGCTGGCGCACCGCCTCTCTAATAGCCACCACGGCCGAAGCCCATTCCGAGAGCATCTCGTCCGGCGTCCGTGCCAGCCCGGTTGGGTGGATGTGCTTGTTGCCGATGAGATTCCACATTTCGGTGTCGGTCAGGTGCGGATGATAGAGCTGGCGGATTGGGGTAATGCCCGCGAGTTCGGCGACGTTCAGGACACTGTAGCTCAAACCGAGGTTCGCGCTGACCGTGCGGAACACGTCATCGCTGCGGGCAGTGAACACGTCCGTCGTGGCGCCGCCGATGTCCACCGCCATGATTCTGTGGTGGGTTGCGATCGAGAGAAGCTTGAGAATTGAGCCGAATGCGGCCGGCGTCGGCATGATCGGTGCGGCCACCCACTGCTTCAGCTTCTCGTACCCCGGGGCCTGAGACATCACGTGCTCCATGAAGAGTTCATGGATCATGGTCCGCGCCGGTTCGAGATTCTCGCAGTCCAGCTCGGGCCGCACGTTGGGCACGGCCCGGAACATGAACTGGTCGCCGAGCGCCTGACGGACGTGGTCGGTAGCGTGAATGTTGCCGGCGTAGATGACCGGCATGCGGGCGGCCGGATTCAGCTTGGGGTGCAGCCCGGCCTCGACCAGCAACTCGGCGAGAAACACCGGGGTGGAGATGTTGTCGCCGTCGAACCCGCCCGCGACCAGCACCATGTCCGGGCGTAGACGTTTCAGGTCCTCGATCTTGCGGTACGGTGTCCGGCCGTCATCCATCGAGATGACCTCGAGGACGATAGCGCCGGCGCCAAGGGCGGCGCGATGGGCCGTGCCGGCGGTCATGCTGTAGACCAGGCCGGTGACGACCATGGCAAGCCCGCCGCCGGCACTCGACGTCGTGAGGTAGGGGATTGCCGGTTCATCATCGTGCACGAGCGTGTGTCCGCTCAGACGTTCCAGCCCGCGCAGCGCCTGGAGCACGCCGACCGTTACGTCTTCGTGCGGCTTCTCAACAGTGGTCGGGGTTTCGTAGCGGAAGCAGCGCCAGGCACCGGCTTCGCGGCAGAAGAGCAGCGCTTTGGTGGTGGTACTGCCGACATCCGTGATGCAGAACTCGGATGGGTCGAGCGGGAAAGACATTCTGGGCATCAAAACCTCCGTTTCAGTATCGGCCGGCCGCCACGGAATTGTCGAGCTCCGATTGGCCTGGAATCGTCAATTACCTCAGGCCAACGGCTGATGGTTGTCGGGCTGGCCGACTGCCAGCAGCCCGAACTGCCCCAGCAGACCGGTCACCTCCGAACGTATGATATCCCGCACGCGACGGTACTCCTCTATGCCTTTGCCGTACGGGTCGGGGACATCCCAGCGAATCTCCTTTGCGCCGGGAACCATCGGGCAGGTGACGGTGCAGCCCATCGCGACCATGTAGTCGTACCCGGGACCGGGCACGTCCCGGAACCCCTTGGGGTGCATGGCGGAGATGTCGATGCCGATTTCCTTCATGACCTCGATTGCGTGCGGGGAGACACTTTCGGCGGGTTTTGAGCCGGCACTCACGCAGTCAACTTCCGGGCCGAGCACGCGGCAGAAGGCCTCGGCCATCTGACTCCGGCACGAGTTCCCCACACAGGCGAAGAGGATTCTCACTACTTCTCTCACTTTCTCCTTCTCGCTTGAGAAGAGAGGGCACCGAGATTCAACCGGGTCGCACGGCCATCGCTTGCTTGACCCTCAAGGGCTCGCCGCTTCTCTTGCGCAGCCAAGGTCAGGGCGAGGTCAGCGCTTTGCTCCAAAGCGGCCGCTGTTCCCGATATCGTGGTGGAACTTGGGCCAGGACGAGCCGGCGAGCGTGCCCTTCCCCTTGAGCGCGTAGAGGTAGCCGTCCCAGCCGACAAAGTAGACCGTTCCATCCGGACCGATCGTCGGAGCAGACTCAATGCAGGAACCGGTCGGGTACTTATATAGCGGCGTGCTGTCGGAACCCAGTGCGTACAGGGTGTCGTCGTCGGACCCGAAGTAGATGGTTCCGTTTGAGCTGACGGCCGGTGACGAGATTACGCCGCCGCCGGTCGCGTACCGCCACTTGATGGTTCCGGAGGGGTTCACCGCGTACAACAGCTTGTCGGTCGAACCGACGTAGATGGTGCCGTCGGGTCCAATTGAGGGCGAGGCCTCGACCTGACCGCTGGTCAGCACGGTCCACTTGAGGCTGCTGTCGGGGTTGAGAGCGTACAGCGAGCCGTCGAACGAGCCGAAGTATATCGTGCCGTCGGTTGCGACCGCCGGGGATGAATGGACGTGGCCGCCGGTCAGGTAGCGCCACTTTAGTGCGCCGCTTGCGGTCAGCGCGTAGAGGTAGTTATCATAGCAACCGACATAGACCGAGCCGTCAGGCCCGATCGCCGGCGAGGAGTAGATGAAATCTCCGCCGGGGTAGGCCCACTTCACAGAGCCGGCCGTGTCCAGTGCATAGATGTTGCTGTCTTTCGAGCCGAAGACAATGGTGCCGTCGGCCGTGATGGCCGGGGATGATGGGATTTCGCCGTGTGTACGGTAGGTCCACTTGAGGGCGCCGTCGGGCCTGACGGCATACAGATTGAAGTCGGTGGAACCGAAGTAAATTGTCCCGTCCGCGGCGATGGCCGGGGACGACCGTATCGGCCCCCCGGTTGTGAAGGTCCACTTGAGCGCACCGTCCTTCTTCACCGCGTACAGGTTGCCGTCCTGCGAGCCGACGTAGATGGTGCTGTCAGGGCCGATGGCCGGCGAGGACACGTTGCTCGACGTCACTCCGCCTTTGATCTGGGTGCGCCAGAGCCGCAGCGTGTCCCCGGCATTGACGACCTGTACCGCGTGCGCGTCGGACCAACCGGAGAGATTGAGCTTGCGGTCCCGTGCCTGAGCGGCGACATTGTTGCTCCCGATCGCGGACCACGTGTGGTCCATCGCCACCGATTCGCTGGCTGGGACCAGGGAACTCCAGTCGGAGGTGTCGTTGTAGCCCCAGGCGAAGCGGATAGACACACTGTCGATGTACGGGTCGGTCGCGATCGTCTTGAAAGTGTAGGCCCTGTCCTTCAGGCAGGAGTCCGGTCCGACCGGAACGGACGGTGCGCGGTATCCTACTCGTATCGCGAGCGCCTCAGACCAGCCGGAGGTGTTGAGTTTCTGGTCCCTGGCCTGAGCGGTGACCTGACAGTTTCCCGTGTCCGGCCACGTGTGGGTCAGCGCGATTACATCTCCGCCTGCAAACCACGCCGACCAGTCGCTGGTATCTGAGTTGCCCCAATTGAAGCGGACGGCCACGCTGTCGCCTTCGGGGTCGGTCGCGATCGTTGAGAACGCGTAGTTCGTGCCCCTGACGCAGAGCGGGGGACCGGTAGGAATTGCCGGCGCGGACGGCGGACGATTCTTGCAGGAGGCTACCATCAGCAACAGAACGGCAGAAAAGAGAATCAGTGCGCTACGGGTTTCTGACATCGACGACTCCTTGGACTTGGTGCATTACCAGTCTTATCTCCTGGCTAAGATAATACAGCATCAGCCCTGATGTCAAGCCGGGCCGACCGTCGCACGCCTCCTGGGCAGGACGAAGACCGGCGCGGGGCCGTCACTGACGGCGGGAGCCGGGTTTGGCCATGAGCCATTCCCAGACCTGTGACCCAAGTCCCTTGTCCGGCTTCGACCCGGACGACGCGTCGTCTCCACGCGACCCCGGCAACCGAAGCTGGACGACGTCGGCATGCTGGCCCGGGGACGGCCGCCTCCCACCGTCCAGTCCCGGCGGGAACTTGCCGCGGTTCTCCCGGTAAAGTATATAGGCATACGTTATGAAGAGACCGCTGGGGGAGACTTCAAAACTACCCTCGTAGAGGAACATGATTGCCACCAGCTCGTCGTCGAAAACCGAAACTCGCCGGTCGAGCTTCAGAAAGTCCATGACCTCACGGTACTGCAGGTCAACCAGCCCCCTGATGTAGGCGGAACCGGCCCGGCTGGTCTGGAATTTCCCTATCTTCCGGGTCGCCTTCTGCCGCTCCGCGGCGGTGCGCAGCGAACCCACGAACTCGTTGTACTTCCGGAGGACGCGGTTGACCAGTTCGGGGTCGTAGTACCTGCTCTCCACCTGCGTCCGGGGCGGAGCCGCGGGCGGCGCTGCGCGCGGCTTGACCACGGCCGGGTGCTGGCGGTCCCAGAGCTGCCGCCGGGCCGGGTCACTGAGCAACTCGTACGCGGCATTGATGTCCTGCATCAGTCTGGTTGACGAGCGGTACTTCTCCGGGTCGGTGGCGAAGAGGTCCTGATGGTTCCGCTTGGCCAGTCCAATGTAGGTCTTGCGGATTTCGGCGGGAGTCGCGCCGGGCGCCACGCCCAGGGTCTTGTAGGGATCCTTACGGTCGAACGTCGAGTCGAGGGAGTTTTTCACTTGCCCTCAGGAAGGGAACGGGCTGCGGACATCGGCCTGAGTCTAGAAAAAGGGCAGAAGCTTGTCAAACACGCGGGCATGACCGCCTTCGGCTTGCAGCTCCGATTTCAACGATAGACGACGGACGCGCTGTCGGGCCGCTGAGGCCAAGAACGACGAACCATCTCGCCGTGTGAATAATCACCTGCCGTTCCCCGACTCGCCGACGCGGCTACGACAGATTCCGGTCGCTAGAGCATGCCGGTCGTGAACAGCATCCGGCCTTCAAGCGCAGACAACGCCTCCGGGCTGAGCCTCCCAAGACGGCGGACAAGACGGGACTTGTCCAGCGCCCGCATCTGGTGGCAAAGCGCGACCGAGTCATCGGTCAGCCCGCCTTCAGTTCTGCGTATCAGGAGACACGTAGGTAACGCAGCCCTCCTCAGATTCGTAGTCAGAGGTATGCAGAGAACGGTGCTGGTGATCTCGCTCACCGCGTCGGCCTGAAACAAGATGACCGGCCGCGTGCCGGCCTGCTCAGTGCCGCGAGTAGGGTCCAGATTCGCGAACCACACCTCGCCTCGGGCAGGCATCAACCGACGTCTTCCCGCTTGAGCCCTGCCGTGTAGTCGGCCAGACCTTCCTCGGCGATCTGCCGGTCTTCGGCCGCCGACTCGCGGTATTGCTCGGCCGCCTTAGCGCGGTCGAACACGACCGGTGTGTCATACCGAGACCGGAACCTGAGGAAAGCGAGGAACTCCTCGACCTCCCTCACCTGCGATTCGTCCAACTCCTCAATCTCCCGCAGCAATTGCTCTCTGGCTGTCATCAGTTGCTCCTGTCAGACTCAGATTCTATCGGCAGTCGAGGCGCGGTCAATGCAGCACCATCAGCCCCGTCAGCCGTGGCCCCACAAGCTGGTCTACAAACTGGAACACCTGTGCTTCTCGATGCCTCTCATCTCCGATTCCGACGATGGACGATGGACGCACTGTCCGACAGAGGCCGCTGAGGCCGGGCAGCGATGCGCTGTCAGACAGGGGCTGCCGGAGCCAACGACCCTCGCCGTGTCAATAGTCATTTACTGTGCCCCCCCCGAATTCCTGACGCATCAAGAGTCTTTTGTCACGTCTCCGGAATTACCACGTCTCCGGGATTACGCAGGCACTGCATGATCCGTTCTGTCTGGTACGACGTAGGTCGTCCCGTCCCTAGGCACAGGTGGTACAAACATTCCAGGTCCTGTTCCCCGGGCCTCTGATCTCTAGGCACGAGCCCTAACCGCTTGAAGGCAACGCTGGCAATTCGGGCCGCAGGGGGCACGAAGGGCAAACACAGAGGCAGCACTCCCATTGGCCGCGCAGTAGCGGAGTTCACCATCGATGCTACCGCATACAAGGCAAGGGAGACCGTGATCAGGTCTTTGGAGAGAATCCCAGGTAGAATCGCCTCAAGAAGTTCCATATGAAGAGGACTTTTGCGCGCGACTTCGCTCAGGCGTCGCTTCAATTCGCTTCGCAGCTGTACGTTGAGTGGAAGGTAGCAGAGTTCGCGAAAGGCTCGACGCCGCTCGGGAGAACGCACGAAGTGTAGGTACCGTTTCTCATTCGTGATGGGGGTCAGGCTGTAGATCACTTCGACGACTTCATCGAGGTTCACGCACCGAGCCCGGTCTTTCCCAACGGGGATGGTCGGGAGGTCCAGGCTTACGCCCATCCGCGCGAGGTCCTGCACGAATACTGCATACACCGGGTCCATGGAAGTCGTGCTAGCCCCGCTCTCCTTAATCGCCTCTTGGTGATCAAGGATATCGCGGAGGATCGACTTCTCAGGACGCCGGCCGCGTTCCGCCTCACTCACGATTGCTCTTCTCAATATCCTGGGCGGAAGGCGGCCTGTAGTGAAAAGGGCTCGCAACCTTCGCACAAGCTTGTGGCGATCGGGGCCTTCAAGTCGCTCCTCTGCAAGTTTCCACCCTTGGTCTTCTTCGGCGATTATCACTCGGCGGTTGACAAGGTCCTTGTGTGTCTTGTCATACTCGGCGATCTTCATTATCTCAGTGTCGAAGTTCTTATCCCATGATCGCGCGGGTTCCCAATTGTGGTGTTGTCTGAAGCTCTTGTCCATGAGCCAGTCCCGCCTGGCCATGACCTTCAGGGGACCATCCTCTTGCTCCAGTAGTCGAAGGAAGCCCTTCGGGCTGAGTAGGCTTCGGTTGTCGTCGAAGGCCTTCTTTATCAAGGGATAGACAGGGCCCCATGCGACCGTGCTGGAGGAAACGGTAAGGAGTGCGGCAAGCTGAGCAGGACCTTCTTCCCCGAACTCGTTGGTTAGATGGAATGCACGGGCAGTGGACTTCAAGGTTCGGTCTGCACTCTCCGCCACTGAATCTCTCTTTAGCATTGCTGGGTCACTCCTTGCGCCTTCATGGGCTGGATTCTAAGACCGGATGAACGGAAGTCCATGCCCGCTAGCTGTCGGCCGCAGGCTGTTAGCCGTCGGCTCAGCCGTGTCAATAATCATTTACTGTCCACCGAATCCCGTTCATGGTTCTCCATTGTGCTGCTGGGGCTTCGGAATGCCGACGAACATTGGCGAAGCATAGATCATCCGCGTGCTGGCATCGACAGATTTCACTGTGGCGAGGCCCGCGAACCTACCCCAGCCTTCTTTGAAGGTCGAAAAAGATGTCGTCGTAGTGACCCAGCGAGGATCAATGGACAAATGTAGTGTGTTCGGCCCTAGCCTGGCGTGGACGCATGGGTCACGGGCGACATCTCCCCGCATCTTGAACTTGCCGGTGCGGAAGTCATCTAGGTAAGGAAAGTGCTTCGTACGGAAGCTACACGAGAAGCTGCACGACGTTCCGACGAGGGCGGCGCTTGGCGTGAGACCAGCGCTGAAGGTGATCGCCGCCGGAGCGAGTTCGCTGACAACGCGTTCGAATACCACAAGCGGCCTAGCAAGCTCTATGCCTAGGTCATGGAGGCAGGACATCCTAGGTATGACGTCCGGATCAATGATAACACCACCGACAGCCGCCAGCATCGCTAGCCTTGGTACGTTCACGTAGTAGAGTTGTTCGACGTTGCATCGCCAAGCTCTGCCGATCGAAAGACGCGAGCTGACCCAATTCTCGTGATCGGCTTTCATCTTTCTTAGGTCATCAGCTGTGTAATGTGAGGTAGGTAGGTCCACAAGCGCGTGGTGACTTGGGCAAAGGAGCAGCAAGTTCTCATAGCCGTTCAACTTCTCAGCAGGATAATCACTCGACCATCTTGGGCCACCTTCCCTCCGAGCGATGATGTGGCAGATGTTGCCAACATTGGCGCCAGGTAGCTCGTCGGTCAAGTCTACAGGGCAGTCGGGGAACGCGCATTTGCCGTTTGACCGAGACCAGAGCCGAGCAAGATCCCACCGTCGGTAATCCAAAGACTGATTCTCTACTTCTCGCTGTCTTCTTTGCGTCTGATGGCGTGTCCGACGTGCGCGAGAAGTGCGCTACAGTGCAGCATCGTGGCCTCGGCATCGGCCCTGTCGAAGTACTCAGGACCACCAAGATGATGGGTAGAGATGCTGGTCAGGTTCCAGATCGCAGTTGCAGTTCCATGCATAGAAGCGCGTTTAGATTCGGATAGCTGTTGGCTCAGATGCTGCTCAAGCGTCCTCGCCAGCTTCTGGCCGAAGCCGGGCTTGTCCAGCCCGCTTAGGTCCGGCTTCAATACGATCAGGATCGATTCTAGCGACTTGCGGCAGTGCGACATGACCTTCTCATAGTCGGCATCCAGATAGTAGGCTCGGGCTTGTGCTAGCTCTGCCACGGCTCCGGCGAAGACCTCGGGAGCATGCTTGGCAGGCACCGGCACCTCCAGCAGTTGGATGCGGCCATGGCCGAAACCTGCCAGCACTCTGTTTGTCCAAGTCGAATGGGGTATAGTGAATTCGAGCTGCACAAACGCAGACTCGTAACTAGTGACGAAGGGCTGCGGGCCCTCAGGCTTACCGATATCAAGGTCATGGCTCAGCGCGACCGTGAACCTCAGGTCGCACCGTGCCTTTACGTCACCTCCGGCCCTGACCTTCTCGATTTGCTCTAGTTCCAGTCGGTCCAACGGGAAGTGCGCGCTGAATTCCGTCTCGTAGTCGTGAGCTCGTACGTTGGTCACACGTAAGTCGCAATGGCCCTCGACCGCAGCGGCGCCGATATACAGACTGCCATCGGCAGACAAGATGGTGTAGGAAGCTCCGGTCTTCCCAAGTGGACGCAGTGCGGTCTTGAAGGGGATGGATAGCACGGGATGAGCGGGGCCGCCTATCCCAGTCAGGTGCTCCAACGCAACGACAACCTTATTCTTGGCTTCTCCGCCTACTTGAAGAACATCAAATGACATAGTGCTCCCTTCACGTGATACTTGCTGTTGGAATCCAGACGTTGCCAAGGTATCTGTCGAGTGCGTTCAGATGGACAACTAGCGGGCTTCGGAGAAACAGCCGATAACTGTTCGTAATAGGAGGAGGCAGGTCGAATGCAGAAGTGAGGAGTTTCGCTAAAGCGTCGCCAGCGCCCAGAGAGCAGGCAACGAGCTTGGAGACCAGGTAGAACAGCGAACCGATTTCATTCGGTAGCAGTGCGGCGTTGTAGGCAACATCAGCAGACAGGTAATCGTGAAAGCATATGAACGGTGGTCGGTCGGTGCCTATGCCGGGCCCTCTGTCGGTAACATAGACCGTCTCTGCCGTTTTGCCATGGTGGTAGATGTCGTTTCTTAGTTTCCGGCAGCCCGCGAAGGGTTGCTGGATGTCAGCAAGAAACGTGGCCATCACCCGTGGCAATCCTCGTTCCTCAACTAGGACCTCTATGCCTCTGTCCAACACTTTGCCGAGGCTGTTCGGCAGCCGAGGTTTCCTGCAGGCATCCAAGACGTCGTTCAGCACATCGTACAGAAGTCCGTAGAACGAGAGCGTCAGTCCCATGAAGTACTCAGTTTCAGTGACATAGAACTTAGACGTCTCGTACCGGCCGGCCTGACCCCGCTGGTGCCATTCGAAGTACATCAAGAACTTGGCGAGCACACACGCCATGTTGATGATGTCGCACTCCATGGCCCGGAGTGAGTGAACCACTCTGCGGATCGTCAGCTGATTGGCCAGAAGGTGCAGTAACTCTACGTGGCAGTCGGTCGATGTATCTACGCACGTCTTGCTCCAATACACTCCTTCAACGGGCTTGCCCTCAAACATTCCCATCTTGCCATTGCCGACCGGGACGTAGACCTGGAACTTCCGCTGATCTTCGAGATAGACAGCCCCACTGTACACCGACCTACCATGGGTTACGGCGTTCTCAACGAAGCGGAGCCGCTCTAACTCAGTGCGGGGGATTGTGAAGTCGGCCTGCTGGTCGATGACCTGCTTCACTGGCGCCCCTCGATCGCTCGGACTTCCTCTTCCCTCAGTTCGTACAGCTCGTACACAAGCTGGTCTATCCGCTCATCCGTGGCTGTCATCTGGCGTTGGATGGATTCCTGCTCATGCGGCGTCTTGGCCTGGGGCAAGTCCCTGTGCAGCTTCAGCATTGTTTCGACTGGCTCGACCATCCCATCGGGCCGCGCTAGGCAGAGAGCAGTAGGACATCACCGGCGCCACTCAAACGTAGTTGTGTTCACAAACAGGTCTTTCATCTCGCAGTTCTCGCGGATGGAGTCTGCCAAACGTGCTAGCGCTGATTCCATCTTAGCGATGTTCTCAAGCGCCTGACTTCGCAATTGCTGAAGGTCGGATCTCTTCTGCAGATCGAACGTCTGTGTTTGTATGACACCCTTCTTCTCCAGATCGGCATAACAGTCGGACTCGGGCATGAACTCACGAACCTGCTTGCCCAACTCGGGGAGCGTACGGCGTAGCTTCGGCACGCGTACTCTGTTCTGGTCGAGTACGTCACACCAGAGGCCAAGCGCGACAAACTTGCTGCCAAGGACATCACAGAGTTCCGACCCAGTTCCGGGGTCAAAGATTCTCAGATGGTACACGATCCCCCAGAGATTGCCCGAGAAATTGTCTAGAGCCTCCGCTTGACGCTTGATCGCGAAGGCTATGCCCTTGGCGTCATCACGCTCCTCCATGGCCTCCTCAATTTTCTTCACAACGAACCTTGCTCCCTTCAACATTTCCCGAAGAGAAAGGTAGAGCTCATACATCCGCATGGGGCCTGGCTTGTCTCGTTTGACGTGAGCGTTAGATACCACTATGTCTATGACCTTCGAGACCATCAAGCTCAGTAATTCCATCATCGTGCCACCTCCTGTATGGGCTTCACTGACGACCTTCGGCCCATGCCCCATTGGGGTCTCCCGGACGATCGGCGCATTCTCGGGTCAACGAATCGCACCTTCCACAATCTTGACCTGCTCTTCCGTCAGCCCGTATAACTCATGCACCAGCGCGTCGATGGACTTGTCGGTGGCGGCGATGGTGCGTTTGAGGGATTCATGTTCGTGCGGGGTCTTGGCCTTGGGCAACTGCTTGTGCAAGTCGAGCATCCGCTCCACCAGTTCGACCATCTTGTCATGCCGTGCTCTCCCGCCGCCACGAAATCAGGAAGTGCCTGGCTGTCTTGCCGATGAGAACGATGCGCGCTTTCAGTCCTGCACATCGATGTTGCTCTCGCATAGCTCGCCGAGAAACGACCTGAATGTCTGTATGACAAAGGGCACGAAGGTAGAGTCCAGTTCAACCGTGCCAAATACACCTGCCCTGATACAACCGGGCCGAGACCGCGTGAGTTCAGCGATGACTGTGCGCTCTTGCTCTTCCGAGGTCCTACCACCAGCGTGCGCAATTGCGTTCCTTACATTGCCCAGGTTCCGGATGATGGGCCAAGCCCGGGAATCGGTTGGGAGCCGCAGACCGACCACCTTCGAGAGGTACTCTCTTGCACGCGGCAGGCCTTTGCCCTTCATGTCCTGCGGCGAAACCGGCAGTCCATAACGGTCATACGCCCGGTTGCATAGGTCGTCCAGTGCGGACTCCATGCGGGCATAGCAGATCAAGAATAGTGCTTGGCGAGACATACTAGCGAAGACGGCGTGCGCAATCCGTCTACGCATCTTACGGTCCCGCAAAGAGAGCTTCGCGGGGCGAGCTGGCCTCCCTTGATTGGCGACCTCGGCGAGTTTGCTCTGCAGCCGGGTTTCAAGTGCCGTTTCAAGGAGACCGTTGAGTTCATCCAGATCTGTCAGACAGAAGTCGATGAGGGTCTTTTCGATCTTGCTGTAGAGTTGCCAATCCAGCGACCGATGCAGCTCTGTGGTGCGCTGCCGGGTCACTTGCTCGTGTCGGGTCACGGCACCGGGCGATTGCTGCTATGCACCAGCATTCACAGATGCCGAGTCGAAGAGGTCTCTTGCACTCTCGGTACGACCATTAGCTTCCACGACGGCCCTGAAAGACTGCCAATCATCCTCGGACAGCCTCGGCAAGAGGCCTGTCGCGAAATGGCTGGCCTGTCGTAGAATAGCCGGCAGTGTCGTGTCCGCAACGACCCGGTCAAGTGCTATGCGCATCAACACGTCCTTCGTGTAGGGACGCTTAGCATCAAGGAAGACGAGAGAGCGCAATAGGCGCTGCACCGGTTCGCTGTTGAGCAGGAGCCACGCAAAGACTGCATCGGACTTCCGACTGAAGCCGATGAAGTAGCACGTGTCGTCGAGCATGGTCGGTCTCCCGTCGCAAGGCAGGACCAGCGTGAAACCTGAGCGTCTGTACAGTCCAGAGATCGCGACTTTGTAGGGTTTGAAGGAGTAATCCCCGACCCCGAAGATTGAGAATGGCGGCTTGTCCCGGTAGATGCTGGACTTCCTTTGAGAGAACGCCGTTGCGTTTGCCGATAGGTAGCCGTGCAACTTGGGATAGTCCTTTGCCAGGTGTCCAGTGTCCTCACCGATCCTCATCTGCGTCACTATCAGGAACCGCTCGGGCTTCGCCGCAATTGGGGTGCTCAGGTCGGAACTCTTGAGCAGTCCGAACACGAGGTCAGGCTCTACGTCAAGTTCCGTCCCAAGGCCGTTAACATACCGGCCTTTGTGCGCCCGGAGTTCCATGATGCGGGAGCAATCGTGTTTGATGCCTTGACGCCACACAAAGGGCGACGCGCCATCGTAACGACGGCATTTCTGGTATCCGACAGCGTCGGCTACGAATCGCCCATCCAGCCAGCCGAACGTCCTGTCCGTCTCGTCAGGACAGCCCAAAGAAGACACTCTGCAGATAGGTGACTGAGCATCTGCTCGAAGGCGACACGTGAAGAGCGAGGCTTCGACCGAAGCACCGAAGTGCGACTGCGCGTCTATCCGACGAGATGAAAGTTCGCTTAGGGGATACCTGGTCCTAGGCAGGTCGTACACGACGTTTCGGATCACTGCGTTCTTGGCAAGCATCGCTAGCCAGCCCTTCTGCCGCGAGAACGCGTCGAGCATCTCCAGGATGATGTACTCGCCTATGTCAAAGTTACCTCTACCAGTGATGGCATCCAGTCCCTTCAGTGACTTGAGGTTGCTCTTTCTCGGGAGATTTCTGGAGCCGATGCTGCCCAATTCGGAGTTGGTGACCCATGGCGGATTGCCCAGTACTAGGACTGAGTCTTGGACGCCCAGGGTGTCGGCGATTGCCGCGAAGTCAAACTTGAATACGTCAGCACGGTGAAGGTGTATGCGCGGCCTGTGGAGGGACGGCCTCGCGCTGAATAGTTCGACGAGGGCAAACTTGGTCTGCCAGCAGTAAGGTTCGTGTATCTCGACGCCATGAACGTCCCGCAATGCGGAGAACCGCTGCAGCGCCGAGAGGAGGAAGCTGCCCCGACCAAAGGTGGGTTCGATGAGCACGTGGGGAGCGACGCGTTCTCGTGTCAGACCCACACAGATCGCATCGGCCAGCGGAAGAGGAGTCTGGAAGTCTCCGTATTCCCGTCTATCGTGCTCCGCGGCGACGGAATCTCTTCTTAGGAGCAACTCGACGCATTGCTCATACTCCGACTGGTTCGCGAAGAAGTCCACAATCCCTGTTAGGCGTTCCAGAATCTCGTTCGCCTGCTCACAGCTGCCGGTGTGGCGAAATCTGTCCTCCAAGATGTCGGCGGTCTGAGGGCTCAGCCGGCTGATCGCCGATCTCACACTACTGCTTCTCGGGGTCTCGGATGATTGGGACAATACCCTCGACTGATTCTGCCAACTCGACGACGCGTGAGTACTGCAGCCGCCACTGCAAGGCGTTGGATATGGTGAGATAGCCCTGGTTCGGCGGCGACGATAGTATTTCCTCCGCTAGCTTGGCCATGGTGATCTCGTCCGCCGGAAGATTGCGGTCATTGAGGTACGCTATTACCTCTTCAGCGTTCGCGTGGTTCTCATGCATCTGCCTGAGCGCCTTCGTTGTCTGGTAGTCGGCCGTGCGGTGGGCATGAATGAACGAGCAACTCACGAAGTTGAGCTGCGCGGCTCTCCGTCTGCGATGGTCCGTCTTCTTGTACACGAATACGAGCAAGTTGTAGCCCAAGCCGAATATCTTCTGCCGTGCGTTCTTGAATGGGCAGGATGACTGCGGCTGCTTCAGAGAAGTCACTTTGATATCCGCGTTTAGCGCATCTGACGGCAAGTCGATGCCATTGGCGGAGGATCCGACGTCGCATTCGTACTTAGCCGAAAGCCGGTCCTGGAACTTGTGCTCGATGAACGTACCGACTGCCTTGCCGTCGGTGACTCCGTACAACGATGGAATCAGGACCTTCGATTCACTCTGACAGAAGCTCCGAGCCTCTTCAACGAGCAGGTCGATTGTGAGCCTTGATCTTGGAGCCATGGTACTATGTTATACTCACATTCGGTCTGCTATCAAGGCTGGCCTCAGTCGGGGCGCCGACGTCCGCAATCTTGACTCTTCGTGCATGACGGGCTTGAAGACCTCAGTCAGGCCGGCCTTGTTGGCGACGTCCCAGCCGAGGGACTCATGAGGCGAAGTCCGAATGACGAAGGACGAATGACGAATGGACAGACTCGGACCGGAAGATAGGCGGAGTTGCTCTTCTTTGTAGTCAGCGGACAGGAAGACCTTGCGGTCGCGGGAGAACCGTTCGACAAGGTCGGCCACCAGTGCGGGAGAAGAGGCTCCCATGGAGGCTCTAGGATATTACGCGCGGAAGAGAAGTCAAGCAGACGAGGTCAGAAGCCAGAAGCTAGATCACAGGAACCGAAGGAGCAAGTCAAAAGGCAAAAGCCAAAAGGCAAAACCGCGGACCGGAGCGGACGGCGGACGAGGGAATGGGACAAGCGTAGAGGGGGCGGAGCGAAGGCAGGATTAGGCCGAGAGGCGAAGTCAGACGCGAGAAGCTAGATGCTAGTGTACTGCGTCCTAAATATCTTGACTTATAGTATGGGGTATTGTATGATGGGCCGTGAGCAGGACAGCGGCGGCTATCGGATTATCAGCGGAAGAGCAATTGGTGTTGGATGGTTGGTCGCGG
>Ga0335071_10000180_pt1 | contig 75472 bp, 65 predicted proteins | sample Lox_Sample_15_FD_206724 | JGI IMG/M metagenome (GOLD analysis project Ga0335071, IMG submission 206724) | Soil microbial communities from Loxahatchee National Wildlife Refuge, Florida, United States - Lox_Sample_1.5 | ecosystem: Environmental > Terrestrial > Soil > Wetlands | place: USA... | reverse complement strand
TCTGCTCTCCGCGCGCCCGGAAGCGCGAGCTCACTCCCGCCACTCCAAGGACGATGCGGTTCTCGGTCGGGAACGGCGAGCGGTAGCGGCGAAGGGCGCACCGGTCCGCGATGCCGAGCAGGTCCGCGAACATCTCCGGAGGGTGGAGCGTGCCGCTCATGATCAGCGTGCTCCAAGTTCGGTCCAGTATCGGTGCCGTCACAAGCCCGGGCTCCAGCAGGCGGCAGTGCAGCCGTGCCGGGGTTGCTTCCGAGTAGCGGAGGCTCGCCGCCCCGAAGGCCGACCAGTTCTCGAGGAACTGCAAGAGGGATCGATGCGATTCGATCGCGAGAGGCGCGAGGGCCTTCCTCATCTCGCCTGCCAGTCCGGCGCAGCCCTCCCCTATCGCTCTCTCCAGGTCCTCGTCTAGGTCCCAGGGCTCGATGCGGGATTTTGGCTTTACGACGCTCAGTCTGCGCAGCGAGAGCTCGAGCGCGCGAAGGTCCTCGGTGAAGCTTCTGAAGGCGGGCGAGGACGCGGCCGAGCGCAGCATTGCGATGTCCAAGATTCCGCCGTGCGAATTGGCGACCCTGGAGGGAACGTTGTGGCCCTCGTCCACGATCACGAGCTCGCCTCCGTTGTCCTCTTGTGTCCCGCTGGCGCCGAAAAGCAGGTTGTAGTCGCCGACGATGAGGTCAGCTCTGGCCGAAGCATCCCTCGCCGCCCGATACGGGCACACGCCCAGCTTCAGGCAGAGGCGGACCGCCTCCTGGACGTGCAAGGGGTAGGCGAGGATGCGCTCGACCGCCTCATCGGTGTCGTGGTCGAGGAAGTAGCATCGTCCGCCGGACAGGCAGGCCGGTCGGCCGTACCTCTTGGCCAGGCACATGTCCTCGCGGGCGATGAGGTCCACCGTCCCGAACCCTCGCCTGCGCCAGATCATGCGCGCGGTCTCGATCGCAACGGTGTGCTGCGATTGCCTCGCGGTCAGGAACAGGAGCGGGCGTGAATGAAGCGCGCCCGCCTCCAATCCAGCTGCCAGCGAAACCGCCGTCTTGCCCAACCCCATCGGTGCGTGGGCGAGGAGGTGCGTGCCGTTGAGCATGCAGCGGCGGGCGTCGTCGAGGAACAGATCCTGGCCCGGTCTCACCGGCGAGTGGGGGAAGAGATCGAGGGGGGCGGCTCCTGCGCCGGGAGCGGATGCGGACGACTCCATGGTTCCTTCCACGGAGCCTCGGGCCAGGTAGCTGTCCGCTACGCTTACACTTACCGCCGAGGCAAAACTCCATATCCGGCGCATCGGATTCTGGCGGGCCATGAGCGGCGATCAGGACCCAGGCCAACGGAGGACGGCGATCGGAATGGCGACCATCCTGTTCCTGGTTACGCTCGCCGCCTACATCGCGCGCGTGAACCTGTCCGTGGCGCTCCCCTTCATCGGCGAGGCCTACGGATGGAACGCGGAGCAGCTCGGGGTGTACGGCGGAATACTTCTGGGGATATTCCTCGTAGGGTATGGTCTCTCGAACGTGTTCGTGAGCCCGCTGGTCGATTACTTCGGCCCACGCAAGAGCATGATGGTGGCGGTGGCGGTCTTCTCGCTTCTCACGTTCCTCACTGGCGTCATAGGATTGGTATTCGTTCTCCTCATCTCCGCGAGGCTTCTTCTCGGGCTCTCGCAAGGCATCATCTATCCGAGTGCGAGCAAGGTCACGCAGGCCTGGTTCGCGCCTGGGGACCGCTCGAAGATCAACTCCCTTCACCTCAGCTCGTCCTTCGTGTCGAACCTGCTGGTGCCTCTCTTCCTCATCCCCTTGATCCTGCTCACGGATTGGCGGTTCGCTTTCTTCGCGGTGGCGGTCGTCTCAGTGCTCACCCTGATCCCTCTCTGGCTGTACCTGCGCGATTGTCCAGGCCCGGCCCCTTGCACCGTCAGGATGAGCCTTCGGGACGTCGTCTCGAAGGCGCGATCAGACATGCGCTCCGCGCTCAAGGTCAAAGGGCTGCTGAGGCTCTCGGCAGGATACGCCGCCGGTGACCTCGTCTTCTGGGGCCTGTCGCTCTGGCTTCCGACCTACCTGGTGGTGGCCAAAGGCTTCCAGACGGGCGAGCTGGCGCTCGCCGCCTCCCTGCCTTACATCGGCGGCCTGGTCGGATTGTACATCGGCTCGGTGCTGAGCGATCGCACCGGCAAGCGTGTCCTGATAACCACCTCGTTCCTCGTCGCCTGCGCAGCCAGTCTCGTTCTTCTGATCGGGGCTCAGGACCAGGCGCTGGTCATCATCGTGCTTGGAGCGGTGTTCTTCTTCGTGGGCATCTTGCCGCCGAACGCGTTCACCCTCCTGCAGGGAGTCTGCCCTGCGGAACGGATCGGGAGCGCCACCGGCATCATGAACGGGATCGCGGTGGGCATCGGGGTCTTCGGACCGCTGATCCTCGGAATGGCGGTCGCGAGCACCGGTTCCTACGATTCGGGGCTGCTTCTGCTCGCGGCGATGGCCATCCTTTCCGCAATCATCCTCTGGCCCTTCCGCCGTCAGGAAAGCCGACCTCGCCCTCCCGAATAGGCATAGGCAAGATTATCCCGAACCAATCCGTTCTCGTGGCGTGTACCGCGTCCCGTTCGAATGCAGCAGTCTGGACAACGTCCTCGAGGGAGGCGTAGAGTCGAGCTGCGTCACGATGTTCTACGGCGCGGCGGGAACGGGCAAGACGAACCTCTGTTTGGTGCTGGCGAGGAACGTGGCGTTGCAGGGAAAGAAGGTCGTGTACCTCGACACCGAGGGCGTCTCGATGGACCGGTTCCGACAGGTGTGCGGGGGCGAGACGCAGAGGGTGCTGAAGTCCGTGCTCTTCTTCGAGGCTTCGAGCTTCGACGAGCAGGAGAAGATGGTGGACAAGGCGATCAAGCTCGCGGAGGGAAATCTGGACGTGGGCATGATCGTCGTCGACTCGATCACCATGTTCTATCGCCTGACCAGCCGCGAGGAGGAGAAATCCGAACGGAGGTCGCTCACGTCCGAGAGCGTGAAGCTGCTGGGCGTGGCGAGGAAGCGCGACATCCCCGTCGTGATCACTTCGCAGGTATTCACGGACATCGAAACCGGCAATTTCGAGGCGCTCGGGGGGCACGCGCTTCATCACAACGCCAAGACGATCGCTTTTGTGGAGAGGCTCGGGCCAGGCCGAAGGAAGCTCACGATCATGAAGCACCGGCACATCGCCGAAGGCGCGAGTGCAGATTTCAAACTGGTCAATGAAGGAATTGTCTGTGAGGCGAAGAGCTAGCTCAGCTCTCGCGACCCACCGAGAAGTCGACGAGCTCGCGCAGGAACTCCCTGTGATCTGATTCCGGCAGGCTCTTGAGCTTCATTTTCGCGCGCCTGGCGTAGTCAAGTGCCTGCTGCTTCGCATAATCAATAGACCCGACTTCCTGCAGCAGTTCGATGCAAGCCTTGACATCGGCTTCGGTCGCCTTGGCGTTGCCGAGGGCCTTCAGCACCTTGGCGTTCTGCTTCCTGCCTCTCTCCCCGAGGGTCTCCATCGCGTGCACGACGATGAGCGTGCGCTTGCCGTTCCTTATGTCGCTGCCTACTGGCTTGCCGAGCACCTTCTCGTCGCCCAGCAGACCGAGCACGTCGTCCCATATCTGGAAGCCGATGCCGAGGAGGCGCGCGTACTCCTTCATGTCCCTGATCTGCTTCTCCGTGCCGCCCGCGATGATCGCCCCGCCCTCGGCCGCGCAGCCGAAGAGCACGGCCGTCTTCTTCTCGACCATTTCCATGTAAGCCGCCACGGAGACGTCCGGATTGTTCTCGAAGTCGATGTCCATCTGCTGCCCTTCCGCCACCAGGAGCACGGTCTCGGAAGTGATCTTGACGAGCCTCCGCAGCCTCTCTCCGTCCACGTCCGTCTCCGTGATCGCACTGTACGCCACCGCGAACAGCCCGTCGCCGGCGATGATCGCCGTCGGGACGTCGTAGAGCACGTGCACCGTGGGCCTGCCGCGGCGCAGCTCGTCCTCGTCCATCACGTCGTCGTGCACGAGCGTGAAGTTGTGGATGATCTCGAGGGCGCAGCCGAACGGAATCGCCCGCTTGCCCTCCCCTGCGACCGCGTCCGCGACGCGCACGGCCATCACTGGTCGAAGACGCTTGCCGCCCGCCTCGGGATAGTGCCTCATGGCCTTTCTCAGCTTCTCGTACTCCGGCACCTCCAGGTACGCGAGCAGCGGTTTCTCGACGATCTTCGCGGTCTTCGATATCTCCTTCAGAACGTCCATCGGATCAACCGTCCACTTGTGAAAGCCAGTCCTTGACCTCGCCCGTGAGGATGTACTTCTTCTTCTGAAGCTCGGGGACGCTCTTCGAGCCGGTCAGGAACATCGCCGCGCGGAACTCCTCGCGCATCGCCTCCAGGCGCTTGCGCAGTGCCGCGGACGATCTCGTCGCCTCCGGGAGGATCGAGCGGGCGACGCCCCCGCAGGCCGCTCCGAGCGCGACCCCCTTCGCGAGGTCCAGTCCGCTATGCATCCCTCCCGATGAGATGACCGGGATGCCAACGTTCGCCCAGACCGTCGCCACCGGCGCCGGTATGCCCCAGTCGCGGAACGTCTCGCCGAGCGCGGCGAGGCGCTCGTCCCCCGAGCGGCTGGCACGGAACGCCTCCACCGCCGAGAAGCTGGTGCCTCCAGTGCCAGAGACGTCGATGCCCCGCACCCCGATGCCTTTGAGCCTCATCGCGAGGTCCCTTGAGATCCCCGCGCCAGTCTCCTTTGCGAGGATGGGGAACGACGCGGAGAGTGAACGGATTGCGTCCAGGCAGCCTTGGGCGTTGGTGTCTCCCTCTGGCTGCGCTACCTCCTGCAGGAAGTTAAGGTGGATCGCGAGCAGATGCCCGTCCACCATCTCCATCGCGCGAGCGGCGGCCTCCTTGCCGAGCGCGGATTTGCTCTTCTGCCTGACGAGCTGCGGCGCGCCCAGGTTCGCGATGCGCAGCGGGATGTCGTAGTCCTTCATGACCGAGTACGACGACTCCTCCCCATTCTCGAGGCCCGCCCTCTGGCTGCCGACCCCCATGCCAATCTGAAGCTCGGCGCACGCCTTCGCGATGTTCTCGTTGATCTTCTTGGCGCGGGGGTATCCGCCGGTGATCGCCGTCACGACGAGCGGGAACGAGAGTCTCCGTCCGAAGACGCTGACGGACGTTTCGACCGATTTGAGGTCGGCCTCAGGCAGAGAGCAGTGCACGAGGCGCACGTCGTCCCAGTAGTTGCGGCCGGTGCAGACGTCCTCCTCCAGCACCACCTCGATGTGGTCCGCCTTGCGCTTCTCGATCTGCCTCATCGTTTCCTCCCCACCACCCTGGATGCGATAACCCTTTCGCCCTTGAGGGCGGCCTTGAGTCGCCCCTCCGCGAACCCGTTGATGACCATGATCTCCGCCCCAAGGTCGGACATGCGCATCATCGCACGAAGCTTCCCGACCATGCCTCCCGTCACGTCGACGTAGCTCGTCTCCTCCTTGAGACGGCGCACCGTGGAGGCATCGACCGTCTCGAGGAACGTTGCATCATCGTGCTGCTTCGGGTCTGCGTCGTACACCCCGTCCACGTCGGCGCAGAACACAATTCTGCTCGGCTTGAATATCTTCGCAAGACGCTCGATGAGTTGGTCCCCCGAGCAGATGCCGAATCCAAGCTGGTCGTCGAGCACAGCATCCCCGAACGTGACCGGCAATGCGCCCAGCTCGATGTACTCGCTGAACAGCTTGGTGTCAAGGCTTACTAGCTTCCCGCCGCGCATGCGGGCGCAAGTGGCAGGGGGGATCGACACTGCCGGAAGACGTGCTTCCATGAGTTCGTTCATGACCCTGAGGTTCAGATCGCGCACGTCGAGCATGACGCGCGCCAGCGCCGGTACCTGTTTCTCGCTCTTGTGGCCGAGATGAAGCTCGTGTTCCGCAGCGATCAGGTGCCCGAACGAACCCGCTCCATGCACCAGTATGACCTGTTCGCCCGCCTCGGCTATCTCGTCGACCAGGCGGCGGGTCGTTGCCCTGCGGAAGGAGCGATAGCGGTCCTTGCGCGTGATGACGCTTCCACCCAGCTTGACGATCATCATGACGCTTGAGCATGCCTCATTCCGTATAAAAAAGATTATGGGCTACTTGAGGGGGGTCCGGCAGCTGGGGCAGCGAGGGTCGTCCTCTGCGACTTCTCCGCCGCACACTGGACAGGAGAAAGCGGATTTCAGTTGACTCCCGCACTTCCGGCAGAAGACGTCGTCGTTGGCGACCTCCGCCCCGCAAGAAGGACAGTGCGGCACCCTCTCGACCTTCTGCCCGCAGCGGCGGCAGAAAGTGTCGCCCTCGTCCACCAGGGAGTTGCAATTGCGACAATAATCGTACTTCTGCTTCTGCTTATCAGCTTCCGGCGCGGGCGTTTGCTTCACGGGCTTCGGCGCTTCCGGCTCCTCATCCTCGCCGGCCAACCTTCTTTTCGCTCGCATCGCGTACTTCAGCGCCTCGGTGTACTCCCCCTTCCCATAGAGCTGCTTCGCCTGGGTGAGGAGCTCTTCGGGCTCGCTTACGTTCTTGCCCTCGTCTTTCGCCTTCGCCAGCGCGTCCGATACCGACGCGATGATGAACTTGCTCTCGAGGTAGTTCTCGGGCAGCTTCCTCGCTTCCTGGAACGGCACTTCCTTGGGAGCGGCTGGGTGCTCGGTCGCAACTCCGCTATCCTCCACGCTCCTGAGCTGCGTCTCTTTTGGAACGCTCGTCTGCGTCGGGATCGGCGCCGGGACGGTGCCTTGCAGGTCCTTCAGCAGCGACTTCGCCTTGGTCACCGAGCCCTTTGCGGAGAGGATGTTCCCGCGTTCGTACGCCGCCTGTGCGTCGATCATCACCAGGTCCACCTCCTTGGTGCTGTAGCCCCGCGCTTTCAGGGCGCTGGCTATCGCTGTCGTCGTGATGATGCTATTGTAGATGTCATCGACCGTGCCGGAGTCGTCCTCGCGCTTCTTCTTACGATTGCGTATGAACTTCAGCTCGTAGTAGACCGCGACCCCCAAGGTGATGATGATGAGGACGTAGATGACCAGCGTGATGTTGTCGTCCGCCATGGCAGATCGGCGAAGTGCCAACCTCGTAGGGCAATAAAAACGCTTGCCGCCCAATGACGTTTCGTGCGCCCGCCGCGAAGAAGGAAGTAAAGAAAGAAGAGGCAAGAATGGCTGACAGCGTTCCAGGCTTCCCGTGGGCTCGCGCACCACAGTACAACGGGGAACGCGGGCGGGCTTAACTGCCGGGTTCGGAAGAGACCGGGTGTATCCCCGCCGCTATGGCCGTCATACCATTCTTGAACTCCTCGAATAACAAGGTTCTATTTATACGTTCCGCGCGCCGAGCCAGACGTTGTCACGCAATCCCCTCAGACGACCGGCACAAGCACGACGATCACGGCGGCGAGCAAGGTGCCGATCGCCATCGAGAGGATGTTCGTGCCGAGCTTGTCCACGATGCCGTTCCGTTCGAGCGTCGCCCCGATCACGCTGTCGACGTTGCAGCCGAGGAACCCGACGAGCACCGGCACGAGGATCCAAGCTTGCAGGGCTCGATCGGGAAGGATTACGAGCCATCCGACCAACGAAGCGACCAGCGCTCCCACGAACGCCCACGCGGTGCCGTAGAGCGACACCCCCCCGTCCGTGCCCGCTGGGACCGGTTTCATGGTGGTGATCAGGCGCGTGCGCTTGCTGAGCACCCCGAGCTCGGACGCGACCGTGTCGGATGCCGCCACGCTCACCGCTGAAATATACACGATGCCCGCCTGCGTCCCCAGCTGCACCGATGAGGCCCAAGCGACCACCGCGATGACCGCCGGCACGAGGCCGTTCGCGAGAACGTTCCGATAGGTCCTCTCCCCCTTCCTGCCCTCCTGCAGCCCGCCGCGCTCCTTCACCCGGAAGCGATAGCGGGTCACCGCGAACCCCATGAACACGAAGACGATGAGCGCGACGAGCCAGTTGACCGATCCGAAAAGGCCGATGATCGTGCCCACGCCGAACGATGCGATGCTGCCGCTGGCGGTGAGCAGCTTGAACCGGTACGAGAGCGCGGAGAGCGCGCCGCACAGCACCAGCACGAGGAGAACCGTCTCCAGGAAAGACATTCAGGGCGCATGAGGCGGGTGCGTATTTAAACATGCACTCGCGCGGACGTCACTTGTCGCCTTTCGAGAGGTCCTTAGCGACCGCCTCGAGGTCCTCGACGCTCGCGTTGTCCAGCTCTGCCTGGCACTGGGGGCACTTGGCGCTATCGCTCGGGATCTTGGCCCCGCAGGCCGGGCATTCCAGCTTCTCGGACTTCTTGCCCTGCAGCGGGAGTCTCAGGGCCGCGTTGGTCGCGAGCAGCGGAGCGGTGGTATCCTTGATCCCGCGAACCCCTTCCAGGTCCCCGTCCCAAGCGACGAGATTGGCGCCATAGGTCTTTTCCATCTCCGCGATGACCTCTTTCATCTTGTCAGGCACCTTGCCGGTGCGCTCGCCGTGCAGCACCACTGCCAGGAATACGTTCGCGCCCTTCTCCACCAGGATCTTCTTGTCCCCGAAGTCCAGGCGCTGGAGGTGCGTGGCGCTTTCATCCTTGAACGAGTCTTTCACGAAGCTCTGGATGGCGACGAGCATGGAGGAGAGGATGTCGTCGTCCATTCCTGGTTTCAGCCTTCTAGTCTGGTGCGCGATCAATCTGCCGTCCTCATAGATCACGAAGACCTCGTCGACGGCTATGCGCGATCCCCACATGTACAGCGATAGGACTAGCGCCGCGAGAACGACAGCCACGAACAGCAAGATGAGGGTCGAATCACCTGGCGCCACGACTGAGATTTCGTAGTGTCCGGTACTGTAGTTGTTCTGTTCATTGTCAGTCGCTACGATCCAATACGTGACAATTGCCGTGTGATTAAGACCAGGAATCTGGGCCGCGTAATTGTTAGGTGAGCCCTGTGGCGTCATTTGCACCACGTTTTCCGTTCCGTTGTTGACTAAGTAGTGCAGCGTGACAGAATCGATGCCGACCGGATCCGAGACCATGGCAGCAACGGTTACAGCCTGGCTAGTATTCACCGAGCTGATTGCGCCCTCGAGCACGACCTGCGGAGGCGTTTCGTCCTTGGCGACACTGATCCAACGGATGGTGGTGTTGGAAACCCCTTCATCATCCGTCACGGTGAGGGTTACCAGGAACTCCCCTTTGGTTGAGTAAATATGGCTGACATCTTTGCTCCAAGTGACATGTCCGTCGCCGAGATTCCATGTCCAGTTCACGATGGGGGATGACGGGGTCGTCGACATGTCGTTGAAATACGTATATTGACCCTCAGTGCTGGATGTCTTCGTGAACGCCGCTGTAGGGCCCTTGTCGACGATGGTGATCCGTTGGCTGGTCGTATTCTTGGAACCATCGGAATCGGTGACCAGCAGTGTGACATTGTACTTGCCGCTATGAACGAAGACGTGCGTACAGTTCTCGACGGTCGACGTACTGCCATCGCCGAAGTCCCACTTCCACAAATGGAGAGGATCATATGATGTGCTCGTGTCATTGAACCAGACATGATACCCTTCGAAGCCCTGGCTCGGTTCGATAGAGAAACTAGCGATAGGGACGGAATTGACGATCTTCACCAGCATCGAAGTCGAATTCACGGAGCCATTGCCATCTGTCACAGTCAGAACTACTGTGTAATTGCCATCTTTTGCGTAAGTGTGATTCACTTGGCTTCCATGGGACGTTTCATTGTCTCCAAACACCCAATACCACGATGCAAGCCCGTGGTATGCCTTGGAATGATCGACGAAATGAACGTTCTTTCCTTCCGTCTGGTTCTCTGGCGAGTATGTGAAACTTACGTCTGGGAACGAATAGAGCACCGTTATGTTCATTCCGAAGGTGCTGGAGACGTTGTCGGAGTCAGTTACTGTGATGGTCACAAAATAGGGCGCCGTGCGGTTGTAAGCGAAGATATGGGTGACGTTGCTGAGTTTCGACGATGTGCCATCCCCAAAGTCCCAGTGTACCGAGATGATACCATCATAGTGGCTTGACGTGTCGTTGAAGACCACGCTCGTTCCCTCGATCGGCGAAACACTCGAGACGGTGAAGTTCGCTTTCGGGGGGACATCGATGACCGTTATGTTGCAGTAGGCCCTGCTGATGCTTCCATCGTTGTCCTCGACTGTAAGTTCGACGGTGTAATTTCCATGCACGACGTATCTGTGACTGGACAAATTGCCGGATCCCACGCCGCCGTCGCCAAAGCTCCAGGTCCAGCTCTTAATCGGATCGTAGATGACCTTGGAGTGGTCCGTGAAGTTGCAGATTTGCCCTTCGGATATCTGATAGGCCGAAGAGGTGAAGTTTGCCACGGGGACCGTGTCCATGACTTGTATCTTCTTTGAGATGTTGCCGCGTCCTCCATCACTGTCTGTGACGGTTAGATTGACAGTATAGTTGCCTTGATTACCGTAGACGTGGGGCAGCGGATTAGCGAGATTTGAGTAGTTACCGTCGCCGAAGCTCCAATTCCATAAGTTAATTGGGTGGGGGTAAGAATGTGATAGATCGGTGAAATTAACGGTGTCAACACCCTCTCTCGGCGAGGTTGGCGTGAAGTTGAAGTCAGCGACTGGGAACGTCTGAGTGATCACCATGCTCAAGTTGCTCCAGTCGCTCAGGCCCCCCCTGTCTGTGACCTTGAGCGAGACATTGTAGGGGCCATACTCCCAATAGGTGGCGTTGACTATCTCCCCAATCGGATGGTAGGTGCTATTGAACCACCACTGGAACGTTAGCGAGCCCCGGTCTGAGAATGAATCGTTGCTGCCTTCGCCCGAGAACGTGATTTTCTGGCCTTCCGGCGCAGTGTAGGCGGATGCGGTGGCGTTCGCTTTAGGAGCAAGATTCTGCTGGAACCATAGACTTAGGGAATGAGAATCGGGCGCCGAGCAGACCACGTCGGTCCTGAGATCCCCGTTCAGATCGCAAGCTGCAACATCGGCGCAGATGCCACCGGACGTCCAGTTTGGGCCTTCCTGGAACGTGGAAACTCCGTTCCTTAGGTACGTGTCCACTATTGGCGTGTTCGCATAGCCAACGACCAGATCCTCCTTGCCGTCGTCGTTGATGTCGCCCGCTCCGATGGCTGTGGCGGCCTCCTTGATGGTGAGGACGGCTGCTGCGCTCACGTCGATAGTGAAGCCATAAGGCTGTTGGTCGTAGATCAGAATCCGGTTGGTAGAATCAAGGATTGCTAAGTCTTGGCCCGTAGGCCCTCCGAAGTCACCGGAGACCATCATCTTCATGCTTGAGCCGCTGTAAGTGAGATTGGCGCTTGGGTTCTTTGGGTAGTAATTGCCCGCAGTTCCTGGATGGTTCCTCAAGAAGATCTCCACGGTTGATGTTGCTGAGTTGAGCACTGCCAGATCTGTCGCGTTCCTATCTTGGTCGAAGTCTCCCGGGACTATGTTGGCTGTACTTCCTACGCATGAGCTGCCGAACGTCTCTGATTGGGCAGGATTGAACATTGAGCTAGTGGCAGTGTTGTACAGCGCCAGGAGGCCGTGACCTGAGCCAATTACGAGGTCATCGCGGCCATTGTCTCTGATTGAGACGTTCGCAATGCAACTGGCATCTGTCAGTGGTATTGTGATATTGACGAACGGCTGAGTCCCCAAAGCGTACTGCTCATCCTTGTAGACATTCACGGTGTGTGAGGACGAGCATAGGATAGCCAGATCGTTCGAGGAGTCGCCATCGAAGTTGCCAAAAACTAAATCCACTGGGCCGACCGAAGTCGATAGTAGTCGCCGCAGACCACTGGTCGGATCGCTTAGCAGCACCTCGTTCGATCCAGGGATAATCGAAGCGATGATGTCGCTACCGTCTCCCATACGTCCTGAGGCGAGTTTGCCTGGGCTCAGGGCTGCTGTGAAAAGGTTCAGGTCAGCGTTGCTTGTGAATCTTGAATTGCAGGAAAAGGCCTCCAGCGTCGAATTCGATACGCCGTCACCAGCGGACAACACCAAAAGGTATTCCGTTCCTTGTGCAGACGGGTCGATTACGATCTTGAGTGGCTTCGCGTTGACGGGAACGGTGGCATTGGGTGTGAGGCTCCAGCTGGTGCTAGTCAACGCGAACGCGGCAGAAACATTTGAGCCGGACGCTGATGCCCAGACCGCGTCGTGTCTGCCATCATCTGTCACGTTCCCGAACGTGACATCTGAAACGCCTGATGCCGGGATTGGGGTCTGGGAAATTGAGCTGAAGAATGTCCCGGTGTTCATGAAGACGTATATTTTCGAATTGATTGAGTTAGCGAAGATCAGGTCCGGTCTGCCATCGCCGTTCACATCACATAGTTCGACGTCAGCGGCGGACCCAGAGATTGACATCGTTTGTTGCGAATTCCAGTCTCCTCCGGCGCTATGAGTAAATACGCCTACGTTCGCTGCACCCTTCTCGGCGACGACGATGTCGGTCAGGTTGTCACCGTCGATGTCTGCCGCCGCCATGCAACGGCTCTTCATGAAACCAGCGATAGGCAGGTATGAGTGATCGGAGTCATCGTTCATCGGTTGGCTCCATATGTCAATTTCATCGTCCGCCATCGTTGGGGAACCTTCACAAAGGACTGCGACTGAATTGAGTGTCTTGCTTGTGAAATGGCCTATCGCGATCATCGATGGGTTCGGTCTGAAGAGGTTCAATATCTTCGCGTAGGACGGGTTGAAGGAATTGTTCTGGTAGAAGATGGCGATCTCAGGATTGTGCCCTGTGCTGTTGCAGCTGACTGCGATGTCATTGAGCCCGTCGTTGTTCAGATCGCCGATCGCCACCGATCTTAGGTCGATGACATCCGATCGGATAATGCGTTCTGGGCGACCGGAGAACAATCCGTTCGATAGCTGATGATATATCTGGATGGCATTAGTCTGGCTGGAGATGACGACAGCCTCGGTCCTGCCATCGTTGTCGATGTCTCCAATGGCGAAGTCGCACGCCCCGCGGTCGACGAGGATGGCTTGTCCGTATTCGTTGAAGACCGTTCCATTCTTGAAGAGTTGGCTCGTGTCGTGCTGCAGAGGCGGGGTGGCCGCAAGCGCTTGAGAGTCAAGTCGCGTGGCAGCTTGGACAACGCCGATCGGTGAGAGCATGCATAGAGCGACAACTAGAACTGCAGCGAGCATGACCCCCTTGCTCAGTTGTCCCATGACCCCCATCCCAGTGAGGAAATGCATCTCCGCGCGAACATAAATACCTGTTCACCTGGCAACGATTCTTGCTAATGTCGCGGTGCAAGATCTCGCGCCTGTTCGCCCGTCATCGGTCAGAATCGCCAGTGAGTCTCAGATGTGAGTTTCAGAGGGCATAATCAGGGATGAGATTCGGGGGTGAACGGGGATATATGCTCGTCCGGAATCTGCTCAAACATGGCGTCGCGCATCGATGAGTTCCAGATCACCCGGATGGCCTTCGACGACGATGTCCGGCAGGTGCTCCAGGTCACCACCGGCACCCCGTTGCAGGTGAAGGAGATCTCGGAACTGGGTGGGATCAATCTCGAGAGGGCGTACCGGCTCGTCCGGCAGATGTGCGCGTGTGGTCTGTTGAGGAAGAGCGTTCCTCCGTCGGGGATCGCGGTCTATCAGTCGAACATCCGCACCATCAATTTGAGCATCGAGCGCGATCGTCTCGGCATCATCGTGGAGTTTTTGGATGGCGAGAAGTGGCACACGGAGTTCGGCAACGCCAGCGCTCAACGCCCTATCGAAGCCTCGACCAAGGCATAGAAATCGAGCGCAAGGCTCCCGGCCTCTTCCTTCCCCGAGACCGGCTGCATCATGAGGCGTCCGTTGGGGTAGAGGGTATACTCCTTCGAACCCTTCATGGCGATCAGCATCACGCCCTGGTCCTCGGTCTCGAACCCTTTTTCTCTCAATAGCGCGGCGGCCTTGTCCAGGTCGTATCGCACGCTCTCCTGCGGCACCGCCGTCATGGATTTCGATTCGCAGAGGCGCAGGAGCTTGAACCTCATCTCACGACGACTCCTCGAGCAACGACCTTACGCTCTTCTTGAAATCGTCCAGTGAGCCTTCGTTCACGATCATGCGGTCGGCGATCGCGATCAGGTCGCCAAGCCCCCAGCTCAGCTCCCTTTGGTCCCGCCGATCGAACTCGCTCCAGGTCGTGGGCGCGTCGGCCCTCCCTCTTCGGACCAGCCTGTCGTAGCGGGTGCGCGGTGCCGAGTGCACGGCCACCAGCTGAACGTTCTTTCCGAAAGCCTCCTGGAACACCCGGAGCTCGTCGGTCCCGCGGCTCCCGTCGATGATCGTCCTGTTCCCTCTGACTCTGGAGACGCACCGCTTCGCCCAAATGTCGAAGCCATGCTTCTTGCGCTCCTCGTTCGCGAAGCCTCCCACTCCCTTGTCGTCGTTGCTAACGCCGTTCCTCGCCGCCTCTTCGCGCACGACGTCCCCCATCCGCACCACTTCGAAGCCCAGCTCCTTAGCGACCGCCACGAACTCCTCCTTCCCGGACCCGGGCATCCCGGTGACGACGATGACCTTCAGGTGTAGTCCTCCGTTGCTTCCGCAGGCGACTCGAGCGCTCTGGGCTTCGTCGAATTCCTCTTGCGCCTAATAAACAGTGGCCCGGGGCGACTGAATCTAACCATGTCGCCCTGGCTTGGTTTCTCTGATTTCTATTCTCCCTCAGGAATCACCAAAGACTTAAGATAGGAAACGCTTATCCGAACTCCCAGGCTGGGATGCCCCCGGTTGGAGTGAATGGAATGCAGCAGACGAAGTCGGTGGAGGCGATTCTCGAGGAGATAATTCAGCAGGAGTCCCCCTCGGACCCGGCGGTGCAGAGCATCTCCATCGTGTCCAAGACCGGGCTGCTGATCGCTGGAAAGGCCGCATCCATCGCCAAGCCGGAGACCTTCTCGGCCATGGCCGCGATCATGTACTCGAGCGCGGAGGCGACCCGCACCGATGCGCTGAAGGACAAGCTGGAGTACATCGTCGGCGTGTTCCGGTCGACCAAGCTCATCATCGCTGAGGTTTCGTCATCGTTGCTCATCATCGCCACGACGGACCGGGCGGCGGACAACGAGAAGGTCCTGGAGAGCATGAACAAGATCATCACCCGGACGAAGCAGGAGCTCGTCTGGCTGCGCTGATCGTTTCGGGTCCTCTTTGTCGCAGAAAAGTCAATGAACCAGGCGATGCCAATCGCCCCTAGAAGGTGATTCGATCTACTCGGTTGAAGCGGCGGACAAGCGCAGGCATCGTATCAGCTTGATATACGTCGTCGCGAGCGCGATCGCTTTGCTGGCGATATTGCTGACGATAGTCTACGTGCGCTGAGCGCTCAGATGATGTGGTCCGCGGTGTCCTCGAGTATCCTGTCGCAGTAGATGCAGCGCAGGATCGGCGGGTCCCGGTTCTCGACGCTGAACTCCGGCACCACTGGCTCGTTCAGGTTCGTGATGCAGCTGGGATTGCCACAGCGCACGATCCCCTTTACCGTGTCCGGCAGCATGACCTTGAACTTCTCGGCCACGTTGAAATCCCGAATGATGTTGATGGTCGCCTTCGGCGAAATGAGCGCGATCTTGTCGACCTCGTGCGGGTCGAGCTCGCGATCCTCCACCTTGACCACGTCCTTGAACCCGATCTTCTTCGAGGGCACGTGCATGAGAACGCTGACCGGGGACTGCACGTTCGTCCCGCCGACGCCGATGATGCGCAGCACCTTAAGCGCCATCCCCGGATTGATGTGATCGATGACCGTGCCGTTGCGGATCGGGGTGATCTTGAGGTCCCTCATCTCAGCTCGCCTCCGAGGACAAGGAGCAGGAGTGCCATCCTGACCGGGACGCCGTTGAACGCCTGATCGAAGTACTTGGCGTGCGGAGTGTCGTCAACCTCGGGCGCGATCTCGTCGACTCGGGGCAGAGGGTGCATGACGATGAGGTCCTTCTTGGCCTCGCGCAACAGAGCGTTATCGATGCGGTAACAGCCCGCGACCTTCTGGTACTCGGTCGGGTCCGGGAACCTTTCCTTCTGGATCCTGGTGACGTAGAGGACGTCGACCTCGCGGATCACTTCCTCGAGTTTCGACGTCAGCTTCGGCTTGCCGCCGAGCTTCTCGACCTGCTTGACCGTCTCGCGCGGCATCTGCAGGCTCGCCGGCGCGACGAACGTGACTTCGCCGCCGAACATCGTCAATGCTTCGGCCAGGGAGTGCACCGTCCGACCGTATTTCAGGTCCCCGACCAGGGCGACCTTCACGCCCTCGATCGTGCCCTTCGACCGGCGGATCGTGAACAGGTCGAGGAGGGTCTGGGTGGGATGCTGCCCGGCACCGTCGCCGGCGTTGATCACGGGTTTGGATGAGAAGTGCGCGGCCAGTCTCGCGGCGCCCTCGTGCGGGTGCCTGAGGACGATGACATCGGAATAGGCCTCCACCATGCGGATTGTGTCCGCGAGCGTCTCGCCCTTCGCGATCGACATCATCGAGGGGTGCGACATCTCGAGCGTCTTGCCGCCCAGGCGCGCCATCGCGCTCTCGAACGACATCCTCGTGCGCGTCGAAGGCTCGAAGAACAGGTTGGAGAGGATCTTTCCCTCCATGGCCTTCGTGTGCTTCTCCCCTCGGGCGTAGGGGATCATCTTCTCCGCGAGGTCCATGACCTGCTCCGCGCGCTCAACCGTTAGGTCACGAATAGAAACGATGTCGGCGCCCTTGAAGTCCATGTGGTTCCCAGTCTTCCGAATACTCCATTTTCATATAAGTTAACTTCTACCGAGCCAGCCAGTCAGGTTCTCGTTTCGTCCGCGGACTCGAATTTGTTGAGGACTTCCTGCATCCTCGCGTACCAGTCGTTGACGCATTGTTCGAGCTTGGCGCGGAGCGCGCTGCGGTCTATGGGCTTGTACACGTGATAGTATCCGCCGCGCTCGATGCGCCTCGTCTCGCGGTACACCATCCCGCAGGTCATGAGCTTCTGTAGCGCTCGGTAGACTGTGGAGCGGTCCTTCCCGATCTTGGCGGCTAGCTCGTCCGCCCGGACCGGTCCCGACTGGGTGAGCTGGTAGTAGACTTCGACCTCGAAGCTTCCAAGTGAGAACGCGCACTGCACCAGGTCGTGGCAGGTGTGCACTTCTCCGATCACTTTCTCGGGCAGCATGCAAAGCACCAGCGGACTCTCGTGGCACCGCTTCGAAAGCCTTATATCCTATCGAGTTTTTATAGTTGTCGCACAACCGTGCAAAACCGTTCAAGGTGGCGGTCATGAACAAGGATGAAAGTCTGGATTGCAAGGGCCTGATGTGCCCGATGCCGATAGTCAGGCTGGCCAAGAAGATGAAGGAGATGCAGGTCGGGAAGGTCCTCGAGCTGGTCGTAGACGATCCTGGCTCGAAGGAGGACGTCCCCGCCTGGTGCAGCCGCACCGGCAACGAGCTGGTGGAGATGAAGCAGGAAGGCAACGTCTTCTACTTCTACATCAAGAAGAAGGTGTAGAGGGGAAGGATTTCATATTGGATGGTCAAGTGAAGCTAGGGGAGTGAGGAAGTATGGCGGACATGAAGAAGCTGGTCATAGTGGTCTCTGAGGGAACGTTCGACAAGGCGATGGAGTCGATGATGATCGCGAACACGGCGGCGAGCATGGGCATCGACGTGCACGTGTTCCACACGTTCTTCGGGCTGCCGCTGCTTAAGGCGAATGCGGACCCGAAGGCGCCCGGCATGATGAGATTGTTCACGGGCATGTTCAAGAACAAGATGAAGGCGGTCGGGGTGCCTGGATACTCGGAGCAGAAGAAGATGGCGATCGAGCAGGGCGTGCACATGTACGCATGCTCGACCTCGATGAGCGTCATGGGCGTAACGAAAGAGGATCTCACCCCGGGGACGGTCGTCCTGGGCGCGGCCGCGTTCCTGAACATCGCCGCGGACAGCGACATGCAGTTCTTCATCGGGTGAGCGCGTGACCTCGGTCCTCTTCATCATGACGAAGTCGCCGCACGAATCGACCGGGCTGGAGCTCCTGCCCTCCCTCGCAGGGGAGAGCGAGCGGGGAGTGATGCTCTTCGAGGATGCAGTGTACTTTGCCGCCGACCAGAAGAGCGCGAAGCACCTGCTGGAGCACGTGCAGGAAGCGTTCATCCTGAAGGACGATCTCGAGGCGCGCGGCTTCGGCGGATGCGCCACTGGCAAGTTCAAGGAGATCGACTACCACCAGGCGGTCGAGGTCATCATGGAGAGGTACGACCGCACCATCACGGTCTGAGGTGAGCGAATGACAAAGACACTGTTGGTACACCTGCGCTCGGGCAGCATGATGAACATGGACTCGAACTTGGCGGTGAAGTTGATGTCCGCTGCCTTGGACCAGGGCTACAACGTGCGCTTCTTCGGATACGGAGAAGGGATCACGGTCATCAAGGAAGGTCAGGACCCGAAGCGCTTCCCGAACGTGGGAAAGGAACTTATCCAGCTCGCGGAGCGCGGGGCGACGATAGTCGTATGCGAGACGTGCTGCGCGGCGCGGGGCATACACCGCGGCGAGGAAGTGAAAGGCTCGAAGATCGGAAGCCTCACGAACGACTTCTCGAAGTTCGTGGCGGAAGCGGACCGCATCGTCACGCTGGCGAGGTGAAAGCATGGCGGACAGCATCCTGATACTGGCTACGAAGGCTCCCTACGGCAACGAGGAGTTCTTCGCGGGCGCGAGGCTGTCGCTGGCGATGCTCGCTAGCGGATTGATCAGCAGGTCCACGGTGCTCATGGTCGGCGATGGCACATTGAACGCCGTCGCGACGCAGAAGCCCGAGGCGATCGCGATGCCATCGAATCCGGAAGCGATCAACGACCTGGCGGACTTCGAGGGCGAGGTGTACATGGTCGAGGAGGACCTGAAGGCTCGAGTCGGGGACGCTCCGGTGCTCGATGGCGTGAAGAAGATCTCGTGGGAGAGGGCCCAGGAGCTCATCCGCGACCATCAGCTGATCACCACCTTCTGAACGAAACGCGTGCCGGGAGCAATCCCGGCCATTCCTTTCCATCAAAGGTTATTAAGAGCGCGAGCGATTGAGCCCCGATGATCGAGACGCTGGCGCGGTCCTCGCTCGGGCGCACAGCCGCCTTCACGGTCGGCGACACGAAAGTGCTCATGCCGAGCATCGCGTTCGTGGCTTCTCGTCCACTGCCAGAGGGCGCCGACGTCATCAGCGACCCAAGCAAGGGACTTCAGCTGAGGCAGGTCGGTGGCACTCTGCTGCTCGATCTCGGGGAGCGCTACTGCGCACCTATGAAATTCGAACAACCCGAGCCTGACGATGACACTTGTGGCAGCGCTCTGGCTGAGCCGATAGGAGAGAAGTGTGCGATCGAGCCAGAGGTGAGCAATGCGGAGTTGCAGGTGCTCGAAGGCGCATTCGGGCTGCGGCGGGATGCGCGTGCTTTCGTTCGCGGAATTGCTGCGGTCAGAAAGCGCATCGGCCCAAAGCCATTGCTCTTCGCTCCTGGCGTCATGGACGTCTCCAATCTCGCGTTGCTCGTCTACTGCGGCATAGACGCTATGGACTCGTCGCTCATCGACTATCTCGCATCGCAAGGCCGGCTGTCGACCGCAGAAGGACAGATCAAGGCCGAGGATGCCGATTGGATCGTCTCGACCGGAAGCGTCGAGGATACCACGAAATCCAATAGAACCGCTGCGCTCCGAGAGCTCGGTCTCGTTCGGCACATGACCACGATCGGTAGGCTCAGGGAACTGGTCGAGATCCGCTCGCAAGCGACGCCCTGGGGGGTCGCGGCGTTGCGCCTCCTTGATCTGGAAGAGCAGGCGCTGCAGGAGAAGTTCACGGCCGTCGTGGGGCCGAGGTTCTACGCGAACTCAAAGCAGTCGCTGTCGCGACCGGATGTCGTTCGATACCGGGAGCGGATCAAGCAGCGGTTCCGCCCCGCTCCGCACAAGAAGATCCTTCTGCTCATCCCGTGCTCAGCGAAGAAGCCCTACTTCACTTCGAAGAGCCATCGCGCGTTCCGTTCTGCTCTCACGAGCGTCCCGAACCACGAGGTCGTCCAGGAGCTGATCGTGACCTCGCCCCTAGGCGTCGTGCCGAGAGAACTGGAGCTGTTCTATCCTGCAGCTCAGTACGACATCCCGGTGACGGGTCACTGGGATAGGGAGGAGGTCGCGATGGTGCGCGAGCTCGTCTCTCACGTTGCCTCGCAGGGCTTCGAGCGCGTGGTCTCCCACATGGGCCCGGAAAGCGAACTGCTAGAGGGCGTCGACTTTATCCAGACGTCCGAAGGAAGGGCCACTTCGTCGGCGTCCATCCAGAGGCTCACAAGCGCTCTGACGGATCTCTGCTCGAACTATCAGAAGGTCGGCGGAGGCCGGGACAGAACGGAGAGCGTCGCTTCCGCCGCTAGGTTCCAGTTCGGGGAAGGAGGGGAGGCGCTGGTCGAAGGGTGCAGCGTATCCGGCCTCTATCCGATATCCAAGATATCCCATCAAGGGACTCAGCTGGGCATGATCTCGCAGGAACGAGGCATGATCTCACTCACCGTTGAGGGTGGGATGCGCCTCCTGAAGCAGCGCATGCACATCGTCGAGATGGAGGATTTCGAGCTGCGCGGCAATCTTTTCTGCAAAGGTGTCAAGGAAGCGGATCCAGGCCTTCGCGCGGGCGACGAGGCTCTGGTCGTGAGGAACGGGGAATTGCAAGCGGTGGGCGTGGCCGCGGTTTCGGGGCCCGAGATGACCGCCTACGATCGCGGCATCGCGGTCACCATCAGACATAAAAAGAAGTAGGCACTTTCGGCGTGTCCAGTACAGCGCTCTGCCGCACTTTCGGATACCTCCCGCGCCTCGGTATTTAAACGAACCCTGCAATTGCTGAGGCAGTGATGTGTCATGGATGCGGATGTTGACGACTGCAGCTGGGAAGAAGTCTATCAGCTGTACCGAGTGAACATTCGGATACACGATGCACTACCATCCCAAGGTGAGCCGGGGAGTAGCCCCACTCCCCTCACCGACTTTTCCCGAAAGCGTTGGTTCTGAGAGCGCGCCAAGGTCGGCGTGCAAGACTCTCGAAAAGAAGTGAAGCGAGAGTGCAGGTGCCGGGATTCGAACCCGGGTGTTTAGCTTGGAAGGCTAAAATCCTAACCGCTAGATTACACCTGCAAGCGGGCCTCCTAATCCGCGTTCTCTATAAAAACTGTTTTGAGGCGCGAGTTCGCCAGTGCAAGGTCGACTGGGTCTTTCGCGTCTCCTAGGATCGAGATTTGGTCAAAGCGGCACGCGATACCATTCGCTCAACTGTCGAGCAACCGCTTCGAACGTGGCGGGAAGCATGAAAGTGTCAGCGTGCATTGCGCCGGCGATCCGCAACGCGTTCGGCATCGAGGGCCTCAATCGGTCGCATGCCTGGACTATCTCCTGAATGTCTCTCGACCCGTAGATGATCATGTGCCTCGAGCTGTCTTCGCCATTCCAGGTCGGGATCTGCTTCAGCAGCTCGAACACCGCGCGAGGGTCGTCGGTCCGCACGCGATGCCCTCTCAGCTTCCGGAGCATCTCCTCCGTTCTTTCGCCATTGGTCCCGTCCAATGGGGGCGAGATCCCGATCGCGAAGTCCGCGCCGCTGACCAAAGAAAGCCTTCCACCGAGAGAATGCCCGATCGATACGACCTTTCCGAATTTGCGGCCATTCTGGATTGCCGCTTCAACGTCATCCAGCACAGACTCGTTGAACCGCAGGGGATGATCCCCATGCCCCCTAAGGTCTATGCAGTCAACGACGAGCCCTGCCTGCGCCACATGCCATGAGAGGCCAAGCAGCTCCTCTTTGGAGCCGCCATATCCATGCACAACGACCGCGGCACCCACTGGCTTCGATGGGCTTATCCTGATGCTCGGTACGCTGACTTTGCCATCGGCGATGATGGTCTCTTCGATCTTCGCTTCTCTCACCGGCGGTCGATTCTTGTGGTGCACTTGGTTCTGTCGCTCCAACCACAGGCCAATTAGATGTTTCTCAGGCATTCAGATTCGGGTTGTCCAGGTCGTCGTTCGGGTGGAGGTTGGAGATCCGTTCTTGGCAGCATTTCTCTGCGATGAGACGATGCGCTTGGACTCTCTGCTTCGCTGCAATCATTAATCTCCCAGCAGCGCATTGCGCCCCGAACAACGGGGGAGTAGGCAGCGCCGCAAAAGGATCCTTACAAGGGAAAGCTCAAGAACGCCTGGGATGCGGTGAACATGATCGGTCGGGGCAAGACCGTATTCATCGGCACCGCCGCCGGGGAGCCGCAGGCCTTGACGCGAGCGCTCGGTGCCAACGCCAGCGAGATGGGCGATAACGAGATCATCCAGGCTCTGTCTCTCTTCCTCTCGCCGAAGCGTGAGGACATGATGCGCTACAACTTCCGGTTCAACGCGCTGTTCGTCGGGCCCGAGGTGCGCACCCTGGTCAAGGAAGGCCGAGGAGAATACACCCCCGCGCATCTGTCCGAGATGGCTACACTCCTCGAGGAAGGAAAAATCCACGTCGATTGCGCATTCATCCAGGTGACTCCTCCGGACGAGAGCGGGAACTGCTCTCTCGGAGTGAGCGTCGACATCACGAAGAGCGCGGCCAAGGCAGCGGAAATGGTGATCGCGCAGGTCAACCCCAACATGCCGCGCACGTTCGGCGATTCGCTGATGAACGTCGACGACATCGATGCGTTCGTATTCGAGGAAGAGCCACTTCTGGAATGGAAGAGGGTGGACGAGGTCGGTCCCGACCTCGAGCAGATCGGTCACCACGTCGCCGCGCTCGTCGACGATGGCGCAACCATTCAGATCGGCTACGGAGCGATCCCCGACTCGGTGCTCAAGTTCCTCGGCGAGAAGAAGGACCTGGGAGTGCATTCAGAGATGTTCTCGGACGGCCTCATCGATCTGGTCGAGGCTGGCGTCATAACCTGCGCCAAGAAGACCAAGCATCCAGGCAAGGTGGTGGCCTCGTTCGCGCTCGGCAGCAAGCGCCTCTATGACTTCGTCGACGGCAACGAGATGTTCGAGTTCTACCCCTCACTTTACACGAACAGCCCCTGCACCATCCAGGCGAACAAGAACATGTGCGCGATCAACTCCGCCCTCGCGGTCGACCTCACCGGCCAGGTGTGTGCCGACCAGCTCGAGCATGAGTTCTACTCGGGCATCGGAGGGCTAGCGGACTTCATGCGCGGAGCCTCGATGTCACGCGGCGGCAAGGCGATCATCGCCATGCCATCGACGGCGCAGAAGGGAACGGTCTCGAGGATAGTGCCGACCCTTCCCGAGGGGAGCGCGGTGACGGTGAACCGGTGCGACGTCCACTTCGTCGTCACGGAGAACGGCATCGCCGAGCTCCGCGGCAAGAGCATCGAGCAGAGAGCGTTGGAGCTCATCGAGGTCTCGGCACCGAAGTTCAGGGCGCAGCTGCTGGAAGAGGCGAAGCGACTCGGGTACGTGAAGCAGGAGCGTTCTGCAGCGCCGTTCATGGGTCGGCAATATCCATCCGACAAATCGGTGATCATGAAGGTGAAGGGGCAGGCGGTGCGCATCCGGCCGCTGAAGCCGACGGACGAGGAGGTGATCAAGGAGCTGTTCTACTCGCTATCCGAGGACAGCGTCTACGAGCGTTTCCTTTCCTACGAGAAGATCATGCCGGTGCAGATCCGCAACCTGCTCGGCGTCGACTACGACACCAGGATGGCGATGATCGCGATCATCCGCGAGGAAACGCGTTCCGAAGCGATCGGCATGTCTTCCTACGACCTCGACCCCGTCACTGGATTGGCAGAGGTCTCGTTCGCGGTCCGGGACGACTGGCAGAACCTGGGGGTAGGCACGCAGCTTTTCCGCATGCTCGTCGACTACGCTCGCGAGATAGGCATCCGAGGGTTCACGGCCGAGACGCTCTCCACGAACATCCGCATGATCGATATCTTCCACCGCTCCGGTCTCCGGGTGGAGACGAAGCTGGTCGAGGACATGATCATGATCAAGGCGTACTTCCAGTGATCAAGCCTTCGGTAAGACGCGGTTCTCCGCCAGCTTCTCGACGACCGTCGGATCGGCGAGCGTGGTTGTGTCTCCGATGTTGTCCATGTCGCCCGAGGCGATCTTCCTCAGGATGCGGCGCATGATCTTGCCGCTGCGCGTCTTCGGCAGTCCGGATGCGAATTGGATTGCTTCCGGCGCGGCGATCGGTCCGACCACTGCCCGAACGTGCTTCACGAGATCCTTCTTCAGGTCCTCGGACTCTTCCACTCCAGACTTGAGAGTCACGAATGCGTAGATCGCCTCGCCCTTGATCTCGTGCGGCATCGGCACGACCGCGGCTTCCGCGACTTTCGGGTGCGAGACCAGCGCGCTCTCGACCTCCGCAGCGCCGATGCGGTGCCCGGAAACTTTGATGACGTCGTCCACGCGTCCCATTATCCAGATATACCCGTCCTTGTCCCTGCGCGCCCCGTCGCCCGTGAAGTAGACTTCCGGCCAGCGCGACCAATATGTCTCCTTGAAACGCTCGTGCTGCCCGTAAACGGTGCGCATGATGCCAGGCCAGGGCTTCTTGATCACGAGGTAGCCGCCCTCGTTCGGGCCAGCCTCGCTCCCGTCCTCCTTGAAGATCGCCGGCTCGATGCCGAAGAACGGCAGCGTGGCAGAACCTGGCTTCGTAGTGATGGCGCCGGGAAGGGGCGTGATCAGGATGCCTCCTGTCTCCGTTTGCCACCAGGTGTCGACTATTGGGCATCTCTCCCGTCCCACGTTCTTGTGATACCACATCCAAGCCTCCGGGTTGATCGGCTCTCCGACGGTGCCCAAGAGGCGGAGGGACGAGAGGTCGTGCATCTCCGGCCACTTCTCGCCCTCGCGCATCAGAGACCGGATGGCGGTGGGGGCGGTGTAAAATATGTTGATCTTGAACTTCTCGACGATGTGCCAGAACCGGTCTACCTGGGGGTAGGTCGGCACGCCTTCGAACATGAGCGTCGTCGCTCCGGCCGAGAGAGGTCCGTAGACGATGTAGGAGTGCCCGGTGATCCAGCCGATGTCAGCGGTGCACCAGTAGGTGTCCTCGTCGCGGTAGTCGAAGATGTAGCGGAAGGTGGTGGTCGCGAACACCATGTACCCGCCGGTGGTGTGCAGCACGCCCTTCGGCTTGCCGGTCGAGCCCGAGGTGTAGAGGATGAAGAGCGGGTCCTCCGCATCCATGTGCTCCGCTTCGCAGACCGCCGAGGCATCCTGCATCTCCTCGTGATACCAGAAGTCGCGGCCCGCGGTCATACTGACCTCTGAGCCGGCGCGCTTGACGACGATGACCTTCTCCACGCTCGTACCCTTTTGCAGGGCCAGGTCGGCGTGGGTCTTCAGCGAAATGTGCTTCCCGCTGCGGAAGGAGCCGTCGGCGGTGACGAGCACCTTGCACTTGGAGTCGTTGATACGGTCGCGCAACGACTCGGAGCTGAAGCCGCCGAACACGATCGAGTGCACAGCGCCGATGCGGGCGCAGGCGAGCATCGCGACCGCGAGCTCAGGGATCATGGGCAGGTAGATCGAGACACGATCTCCCTTCTGCACCCCCATTTTCTTGAGCACGTTCGCGAACTTGCAGACCTCGCGATGGAGTTGCTGGAAGGTGAGCGTGCGCACGTCCTCTTCTGGCTCACCTTGCCAGATTATAGCAGCCTTGTTCTTGTGCGGGCCGGCGAGATGCCTGTCGAGGCAGTTGTAGCTCGCGTTGAGCTTCCCCCCCTCGAACCACTTGATGATGACCTTCTGCTTGTCCCATGAGAACCCGTTCTTCCAAGTCGAGAACCAGTGAATCTCTTGCTTGGCGATCCTTTCCCAAAACGCCACTGGATCGGCGATAGACTCCCGGTAGATCTCTTCGTACTCGTCCATGCTTCTGACCCGAGCCTTGCTGCTGAAATCCTTCGAGGGCTCGAATCTCCGGTCCTCTTCCATTACCGATTCAATGGTCTTGCCATCGGTCATCTTCATTCCCCAGCCGACTGTCCGCCGCTCGTCCAGAGTGGTCTGGTCGACGCTCTCGACCGCGGACTTCAGGAAGGTATAACCGAGATTCATATAATCGTTGCGTGAAGGCCATCCGACAAATGACGAATGGTGCCGAAATCCCTCGATTGACTGCGAAAAGCGAAGGGGTGAGGTTCGGAAGGAGGGGGTTGAGGTGGCAAGCCCCCTCCTTTCATAGGCAAATATGTTGGAGGACTAGCTCTTGACGGAATAGTGTCCGTGGTCCTTGTGCTTGGTGAACTCCTTCTCGATGGACCTGAGTTCAGTGTAGAACTCTTCTAGATCGTCGGCTGGCTCCCCATGGGCTTCCACTTCGTGTGCCAGTGCCTTGACCTCTCCCACTGTGTGCTTCTTCATCCAAGCTTCGACGTCGGGCTCGAATTCCAGCCCTTCGACGTAGACGTCCTCCAACTTCATCTGTGCATCCCATCCCGAAGACGTTTGCATCCCATCCCGAAAGTGTTTGCTTTGTGTCTTTGTCCGATGTTTGTCGGACGAAAACCAAGTATGCGTCATACAGTATATAATTATTTGGTCTCCGTCTTGAGTCAGCGTGTGGCCAGACCGATCCTCCAAAGCAAGCCAGTTCTGGGAAGCGCGTCAAAAGGTTTTTCTTGAGACCACGCCATTATCGCACAAAACCCAGGGGTGCACTAGGGATGGGATTACTCGATTCGATTACTGATAGGGAAACGAAGGCGCTGAAGAAGGCTCAAAAACTGATGGAGAGCACTGCGGGCGTCGTTCCCATGGAGAATCTGACCAAGGCCAGGGATCAACTGACTGAGGTCTCCGTAGATCCGAACCTCGGGCGCAAGCAAGAGTTCTCTGACGCTTACGTTCGCCTGAGCGACCTGTTCCTCCGAGGAGGCAACGCTGCAGATGCGTCCCTCGCGGCAGACAACGCGATGAGACTGGTGCCTGGAAGTGTTCCTGCTGTCATTGCACGCGCAAAAGCCTCTTCGGCCTCTGGCAAGGTGGAGGAAGCCATCAGAGCCATCGATTGGGCTCTGAACCAGAACCCGTCTGACAAGACACTCCTAGTTGAGCGCGGCTGGGTCTACGATCGTGCTGGCAACGATAGCGGCGCGGTCGACTCGTGGAAGAGGGCCGCGGAAGTGGACCCGCAAGATCTCTCCGTCCTCGACCTTCTTGCCAACAAGTCGCGCGAGAAAGAGTACTGGCTGAGGAAGAAGGGGGACGCCCAGATGGCGAAAGGTACGTACGCGGAAGCGGCGACGACCTTCGACGAAGCTCTCGCTGGCGACCCCAACAATGTGGAGGTGCTCACTGAGAAAGGAAAGGCGCTCATGCTCGCTGGCAAGTATGACGAAGCGGGCGACGTCTACGAAACGGTGCTCCGCCTGGACTCACGTAACTTCACAGCGCACCTGAACCGCGCAAGGGCCATGCGCCAGAAGCACGATGACCTGGCAGCGATCCAGCACTACAAGGAGGCGCTCCGCTCCAACCCTACCGACAAATCAACATGGGTTGAGGTCGCGACGCTCCTCGAATCCTTGAGCCGGTTGGACGAGGCGCTCAAGGCCTTCGAACGCTCGCTCGAGCTGGATCCGAAGTTCCTTCCAGGGCTGGAAGGCAAGTGTGGAGTTCTCAGGGCGCAGGAGCGCGACGAGGAGGTCGTCGTCTGCGCCAATGAGATCATCGCACTGAACAAAGACGACCTGCTCACGCACTCGATCATGATCGGCGCGCTCATGAAGCTTGGCCGATACCAGGAGGCGCTCGACGCCATCGAGGAATCGCTCAAGGTGGCGCCCAAGGACCGCGACCTATTGGAAAGGAAGCGCACGGCCCTAAAAGAACTGGGCAAGCACGAGGAAGTGATCAAGGTCGCGAACGAAACGGTCACGCACCACGACGAGGACGCCGCGACCCTGTACGATCTCGGCATGGCGCTCGTTCTCACTGGAAAATACGAGGAGGCTTTGAAGCCCCTCGAGAAGTCCCTCAAGCTGCAACCGGACCGCGAGAGCGCGCTCGTCGCGATCAAGGAGTGCTACAAGCACGTCGGCAAGGACAAGGACGTCCTGGCGACCTGCGACCGCATACTCGATCTCAATCCACGCAACAAGGACGCCCTCGAGGACAAGGCGATCGCCCTGGACCGCTTGGACAGGAAGGACGAGGCCATCGAGACCTATGAGAAGATAATCGAGCTCGACCCGGAGGACGAAGAGATCCTCGCGGACCTGGCGGTCGCGTACTTCTCGAAGGAGAAGCACGAGGAAGCGCTCAGCCGCGCGCGAATGGGGACCGAGCGGTTCCCCACCAACCCCCTGTTCTGGATGGTGAGCGGCGACGCGCTCTTCGCTTTGGGCAAGGCGGAGGAGGCGGCAGAGTCGTTCCAGAAGGCCGTGGAGCTCAAGCCCAACGATAAGCGCTTGCTGTACTCGAGGGGTCTGGCCCTGGAAGCGGCGCACCACTGCGAGGAGGCCGTCGCCTGCTACGACGAGGCGCTCCAGATGGACTCCAACGACAAGAACCTCTGGATCTCGAAGGGGGTCGCGCTCGAATGGCTGCAGCGCTACCCCGAGGCCCTCAAGTCCTACGATCTTGCGCTCTCCCTCGATCCCTACAACGCTTTCGCCCACGTGCGCCGCGGCCAAGTGCTGGCCAAGCTGGAGCGACACGATGAGGCGGTGGGCGCGTTCGACCGCGCGATCGATCTCGGCACAAAGGACGTCGAGGTGCTGGAGGCGAAGAAGGACTCTCTCAAGGTGCTCGGCAAGCACGACGATGTGATGAAGGTGGCCGCGCACATCACCAAGGTCGACCCGAAGAACACCAAGGCCTGGGTGGACCGCGGGCTCTCGGCGCAGAAGACGAACGATCTGGACGAGGCGGAGCGCTGCTTCGACCGGGCGCTCGAGATCGAACCCGAGAACCTGGACATCCTGGAGCGCAAGAAGTCCGTTGCGATCCAGAAGCAGGACTCGCAGAAGGTCGTGGACGTCTGCGCGAGGATCCTGCAGCTCGACCCTCGCAACAAGAACGCCCACGTGGACATGGCCCGCGCGCTTGAGGTGCTGGGCAAGCTGGAGGGGGCGGTGAGCGAGTACGACGCCGCCCTCGCGCTCGATGACCAGGACCGCACGCTCTACAATCGCAAGGGGCTCGCACTGATCTCACTTGAGCGCTACGGCGCCGCGGTGGAGGCGTTCGACGCGGCCTATCATTTGGATCCGGACGATCCACGAACACTCGACAACAAGGGCCGCGCGCTCCTTCTATTGCACTCATACCAGGACGCCCTCGAGGTGTTCGACCAGTGTTCCAAGATCTCGCCCCAGACCGCGCAGTACCAAGCAGACCGCGGACGCGCCCTCGCCTCGCTTGAACGGTACGATGAGGCGGTGCAGGCGTTCGATTCCGCGCTCGCAATCGATCGGCGCGACGGACAGACCTGGAAGTACAAGGGCACGGCGCTGCTCAAGCTCGGGAAGTACGAGGAGTCGGTCGCTTGCTTCAACCGGGCGATCGACTACGGCGCGATAGATCAGTCGGTGTACAAGTCGAAGGCCCGGGCGCTCGAGGAGCTGGGCCGCCTGCCCGACTCGCTCGAGTGCTATCAGAAGGCGATGACATTCGACGACAAGGACCCCGGGCTGTGGGCAAGGATCGGCGGCGTGCAGGCCCGCCTGGGCGATGTCGAGAGCGCAGCGGGCTCGATAGACCGCTCGCTCCAGATCGACCCGCGCAACAAGAAGGGTTGGCTCGAGCGCGGGGCGCTCATGGAGAAGCTCGGCAAATACGAAGAGGCGCTCAAATCCTACGATTCCGCGATCGGCATCGATCCCTCGGACCCGTTCGCCTGGAATGGGAAGGGGATGATACTGCTGCAGTTCGGGACGGACGATCAGGCGGTGAGGGCGTTCGACCGCGCTCTGGAACTGAATCCATCGATGGAGTCTGCCGCCGAGGGAAAGCGCATCGTGCAGAGAAGGCTGCACGAGCTGGAAGTCTCCGCTTGGGCGGTGAAGGTGCTGCAGGCCGAGCACCGCCGCGGCGGGGAGATGACCAAGGAGGACGCGTTCCGCGAGTGCGGCATTCCATATTCAAGCCTTGATGAGGTCTTCGAGTACCTGGAGCAGCCGGAGCCAGTCGACGTGAACGCGTTGAGCGAAACGGAGTTCGCGGACTATGAGGACCTGTCCCGGCGCGTGCTCCTGGCGGCCTATAGGAACCCCGGCGTGTCGCGGCACGGACTGCGCGTTTCCGACGTGCTGATGAATCTGCCGGACGAGGACGTGGCCACGGCAAAGAAGGTCTACTCGTACATCCAGCGCGTCAACGAACTGGAGTTCCGACCGGGCAAGCCCGATCCGGAGTCGGAGAAGCTGCTGCGCAACGCGCTCTCCCTCCCGGAGGAGAAGCGCTCCGCCGTCGGGCTGATGGAGAACCTCGGCATCGGCATCTACCAGGCGCGCAAGCTCATCGGCATGATGCAGGGCTTCCGTGGCCCGGGAAGGAAGGCAGCCCCGGTGAAGGTCAAGGAGTTGCACGAAGAGGAGGAGCTGGTCGAGCTGGACCAAGGGCCGGCGGCGCCGACCAAGGACCTGGTGGAACGCGCGACGGAGCACAAGCGCACCGAACCCAGGCCCGCTCGGAAACCGAATCCCTACGAGGCGCCGGAACTCTACGTGCGCACCAAACAAGAGAAGCAGCCGGTGGAGAAGGATGAGAAGGAGGAAGCGCAGGAGCCCAAAGGCAGAAGGTGCCTCTTCCACGGCGGATTGGCGGTCATGAAATGCCCCTCGTGCGGTTCAGTGCTCTGCAAGGAGTGCACGGCCTCGGGGGCGTGCCCGCGCTGCAAGACGAACCTGGGGACGGCCCCGGCGCGCAAGCAGAGGGCGGAAGTGCCAGAGGGCGAGGAAGAGGAATCGAAGGATTCGGCTGGGCCATCGGCGGAGCAGCCCCGGGACTGGAGCAGGCTCTAGTCCGCCCGCTCATCCTCGGCGGCGTGCATCTCGCGGTCGGCGTCGATCTGGTCGAGCTTGGTGTACTCGCGCAGCAAGGAGGTGGCGTAGCACCCCTTGTCGAGCGCGAACGAGAAAATGACGTCCGCTCCTTCAACTCTGGCCGAGAACGACTTCAGGTGCGCGACGATCTCCCTGTGGCTGCCCCGAGAGCTGCACTTCTGCAGAAGGGGCACGACGAAGTCCTCGGCTCTGATGCCCTCTTCGCCTCGGATTCGCGCTTCCAGCTCTCCGACCTCTCCCTGCACGATGACACTGTCCGAGCCGAAGAGCGTCCCTCCGACCGCCGCCCTGCCATTGCCCACCTGCATCGCCACGAGGTCGACGTTCAGTTTCGTGACCGGCACCGGCTTGTCGTGGTCCGGCAACCCGTCGCGATCGATTGGCAAGACGACGTCTCCGATCTGCGGCACGTTCAGCGGAATGCCGCGGCGGATGCGGGCGCAAAGCGCGCGGTTGAACAGGTACGATTGGTATGCGTGCACGAACATCATCTGCAGGTTCGGAGGCAGCACCCCTAACGCCCCAACGTAGTCGCCGGGATTCCTTGCCAGGTAGCCGACGATCATGCGCTCGAAGGTGAGCGCCTTGGGGTACATGTTGATCGCGCCGGCGTAGTCCCTCGTCTCGGTGACGTAGGCTCTCGCTTCTCTCGCCTCATCGCTCTCCTGCGCCACTGGATTACCGACGTACGCGAGACATGCCGCCTCGAAGTCACCTTTCACGATATGCTTGCCGACCACGTGGGTGATCGGACGGAGCGAGCCGAACCGCTGCACTCCGAAGAAGTTGGCGAAGCCACCGAGGGACGAGAGTTGGCCCGAGGTCTCGTGCAGGGACGCCTCCAATTCCTGGCTCTGCAGCTTGCAGTCACGCACCTTGATCTCGAAAGAGTTGCCGATAAGGTCGCCGATGGTGACGTGCTTGCGCGAGCGGTAGGCGCCGGAGATGCTGATGTCCTTCAGAGCGATTGCGTTCACCGCCTCCAGCGGTGCCTCGAACGCCATGAGCTGGGAGGTCACGGCGCGCTTGTCCTTCGTGCCCGCGAACATTATCCTGTTCCGGGAAACGCCGAGAGAGTGCGCCATCATGCGCACTAAGCGGTTCGTCTCCCAGTTGCGTGTGGTGACGGTCGCGATAATGTATCGACCGTTCTCATCCTTCTCAGGGAAGCGCGAGATCTCCGTCACTGCGAAGTCCTCAGGTTCGCGCTTCAGCACTCCGCCTATTCCTTTGGAATCGGTGTAGAACAGCTCCAGGCCGACGACCCTCTCCGAGCCGAGGCTCTCGAGCGCCATACCCTACTTCAGTTCCTTGGCCAGCTTGTCCCCGGCCTCTTTGAACTCGTTGGCGAGCGCCTTCGCCGCGCGCTTCAGGGCGGTCTGGGGCTTGCCGGCGTTCACGCGCACGAAAAGCGTCGGAACGTCTAGCTCGGGGTGCGCCGAAGTGTACTTCACCTCGGTCACCTGCTCGTCCGCGAGCAGCTCCTTGACGAGCGGCGAGATCAAGGTCATGTCCGCATCCTTGATCAGGATCTTGATTGAATCCTTGTCCTTCTCGATGAGCTGAATCTCCATGTTCCTGCCGATGCCAAGTGCGTTATTAAAACTTTGGATTTTTCAAGACTCGACCTTCTTCAGCTGTTTGGAGTACATCTCTTCCATTTCCTGGGTGGTCGTCGCCTCCCTCGGGCCTTTGTCCTCGCGGATACGGCCGGTGAAACGCGGGAACCGTATCGCGAGCCCGGCATCCTTCCTGATCTTCGAGTAGGCGGCGGTGTGAATCGGGCTGATCGTGATCTCCGCGCCCAGCACCTCTAGCACCAGTCCTGGCTCGAACCAAAAGTCAGGCTCCATCTTCGAAACGACCTTGTTCGGCTTCTCGGCCCTGCGGTACTTCGCGAGCATCTCGGGTAGCTTCGCGAGCGTCGCGTCGTCGAACCCGCTTCCGAGCTTGCACACGGTCTCGAAGACATCCTTCTCCGAGTTGTAGGTGGCCATGAGCAGAGCCCCATACAGCCCGCCACGCTTCCCTCTCCCAGCCAGGGCTCCGACCGCCACCAGATCGACAGTGTCCGTCATCTCCGAACGGTATTCCTTCTTGTACTTGATCCAGAGGTAGCCGCGCGAGCCGGCCTGGTAGACGGACTCCGCCCCGACCGATTTCGCCATCAGTCCCTCGCAGCCGTCCTGCAACGCCTGCGTGAAGAACTTCTCGATCTCCGTCGGCGAATCGAGCACCCGCATCTCTGAGAAGCGCACCTCGTCAGTAAGCCCGAAGACCTCCTCCAGCGACTTCCTTCGATCTGGATATGGAGAGTTTGTCAGGTCCTCGCCGTCGCGATACAGGCAGTCGAAGAGGAACACCTTCACTGGGTAATCCTCGATCGCTTCCTTGAGGCCGTGCTTGCGTCCTCTGCGATGCGAGACTTCTTGGAATGGCAGCATCTCGCCGGTGTTGATGTCCACCGGCACGCACTCCCCCTCGACGATCGCGCTCTTCGCCTTGAACGCCTTCTTGAGCGCAAGCGCTACGTCTGGAAATTGGTCCGTCAAGTTCTCTAGGCGGCGGGAATAGAGGTTTGCACTTCCGTCCTTCAAGTGCGCCTGCACGCGCACGCCGTCATACTTGTACTCGAAGGCCGCCTCTCCCCCGAGCTTTTCGAGGATCTCTTCGGGTGAGGGCAAGCGCTCAGCGAGCATCGCGCGCATCGGGCTGCCCACCTCGACCTTCATGTTGCGCACCGCCTCGATGCCTTGCGTGGCCAGTATTTCGGCCACTTTGCCGAGATCCGAGGACACGTTGAAGGCGCGTTCGATCGCGTCCCGGTCCGCTTTGGTCGCGAAGGCCTGCGCGAGCGCGTCCACCATCGTCATGCTGGCGACTCCGAGACGCATGCGTCCGGTGACGATGCGGCAAATGAACTTCGCCTCGCTCGGCTCGGCGTCGTTGAGCAGGTCCGCGAGCATCCCGATCTTCGTGTCCTGCGATCCAGAACCTTCCGACTCCGCGATCTTCTCGAGGTTTTTGTAGACTCGCTGCAGCGTCAGCGGCTCGTTGAACAGAGCCCTCTGCTTCCGGGTCTGAAAGATCTGCTGCGCGACGATGCCGAGATCGCCCTCCTTCTTCCAGACCTCCTCGACCTGCGCCTCGCTCTTGCCAGACGACGTGGCGATGGTCTTGATCGCCAATCTGTCCGACATCCCCAGCTTCCGCGGATCGTAGTCTGGATACAACATTCCCTGCGTGAGGTAGACGATCCTGCTGAGCTCCTTCGCGTCGGATGACTTCAACAACTGAGCGAGGATGTCCGTCATCTCCAACCGGCCGGACACCGCCTCGAGCCTGTCGTACACCTGGACAAGGTCCCGGAAGAGCATCATGCTGGAGAGGGCACCAGGCGCTAATAATAGCTCTGTGAATTCAGAAATCGAATAGCTGCTTCTGTCCCGGCTTGCGCTCTGCCTCGCGGCCCTCACCCTCGTCCGCGAGACGCTGCTCCAGGTTCATCGTGCGCTGCAGTTTCGCGATGCCCTTCTTCATCGCGCGCTCCTTGTTCATGCTCGCGTATAGGTACGCTTCGTCCCTCGTGCCTCTGGTGACGAGCACGACCACCCTGCCCTCGCGCTTGCGCCCGGTGCGTCCGCGCCGCTGGATCGAGCGTATCTCCGATGCGACGGGCTCGTAGAACAGCACCAGGTCGGTGGAGGCGACATCGAGGCCCTCCTCTCCTACGCTCGTCGCCACCAGTACGTTGAACTCGCCTTCACGGAATCGCTGCAGCACCCCCACCTGCTCCTTCTGCTTCAGGCCCTTCTCCCCGCTCCGATCCGCCTGCCCGACCAGCTTCACCACCTTCGCTCCGGGCACGTTCGACAGCTTCTGCACGACCATGTCGCACGTGTCGCGATAGTGAGTGAACACCATGATCCTCGATTCAGGTCGCTCCTGCACCATGCGCGAGACGACCGTCATGACCTGCGAGATCTTAGGATGCTCGACCTTCGTCGAATGAACCAGCGAGAATGCCTGGATCCACTCCGGCGCCTGCACCATCGTGCGCGAGGCCTTGCTGCCTTCCTTGGATTCTGCTTCCTCCTGCTGCTTCTCCATGAAGCTGCGCAGCGCTGTCATGCCTTGAGTCTCAGCCAGCTCGAGAGCGTGCCCGGCCTTCATCGCCATCGCCTGGACGCTCATCGCCTGGAAGAGGTTCTTGTGCCTCTCACCGCCGTGATGCCTCGCTTGCAGCGTGCGCCCGATCTCGAGCAGATACTTGGTGTTCGGGGGTCGGTTACGGTCCATGACCCCCAAGTGGATGAGCTGCTTGATGTACGAGTCCTCGAGAGCCTTCAGCAGGAAGATGATCCGCTTGATCTCCGCGGGCAGCTCGACCTCCACCCAGTCGATGTCCACTTCGTGCATGTACTTCGCGACGTCCGGGTCCGATTCGGAGCGGGCCTCGATGCTTTCGATGCCGAGGTTCGAGCAGACCTCCTTGATCTTCTCCTTGTTCGAGCCAGGGGACGCGGTCATGCCGAGCACCAGGCCGCCGTACTGCTGGTACTCCTTGCCAATCGGAACGTAGGCGTAGTCGCCGACGGCGCGATGCGCCTCGTCGAATATGATAAGGCGAACGTTCTTCAGGCTGTAGTTCTCGGAGCGCAGGTCGTTGGCGATCACTTGCGGCGTGGAGCAGATGACGTCGTTCTCGAGGAACAGGACCGCTCGCTCGTCGGGTGGCACCTCGCCGGTCATGACCGCGACCTTCCTGCCCACCAGAAGCTCGCGCATGGAGTTGGCGTGCTGCTCCACGAGGGGCTTCGTCGGAGCCAGGAAGAGCGCCTTGCCGCCAAGTTCCGTCAGAATGCTCGCGATCACGCGGAGCGCAACGATAGTCTTCCCGAGGCCAGTGGGCAGGACCAGAAGAGTGGACCTGCGTGACGCCGACTCCGCCAGGGTTCGCTGGTAGTCCCTGTCCTCGACGCTCTCCTTCTTGATCAGGGGATGGTCGACGTACACGTTTCCAGCGATTCAGATAGGATTAGAAAAGAGTTGTGGACGGGGCGCCGAAATCAGTGGCACCCGCCGCCGCAGGTCGAGCAACCAGCTGCATTGGGGTTATTGACGATGAGCCCAGATCCGTACGGCGTCTCGATGAAATCGACGGTGCACTCGTCCAGGAGCGTCTTGGTTTCGTCGTCGTAGAACAGGGAGAATCCTTCGGCCTTCTGCTCGACGTCGCCCTCCTTCTTGCCCTGCTGGAACGACATCCCGAACTGCGGTCCGGAGCAGCCCATTCCGGACAGGAAGACCCTGATACCGTAGCCCTGCTTGTTGTTCTTCTGTATCAGGTCCGTGATGTACTTTGATGCCTCTTGGGTGACAGTCACCATGAGTTACTCACCGGCACTCAAAAACTTCATTCAGTATTTAAATCATTCCTAGCGAACCATCGCTCTGCTAGTGCTCAGCACGCGCGTCCAGCCTCGACGTCTCGAAGCGTTTATGAGCGGGGGAGGGCAATCCGCGTCCGGCGCCCTCATGCTGACATTCTGCCCCATGAATAGGGCGGACATCCCGGCGGTGCTCCGGATGACGCGCGAGAACATGGCTCAGGTCATCCATTCTTCCTGGGGCGTGGACTACACGGACGAGACGCTCCTCGATGCCATCCTTGACGACTGGACCAGGACGGAGGTCCTTCGGCACGACATGGAGATCGTGGGGTACTACGCGCTCGAGCAGCGCGGCGATTATGCTTTCATCGTGTCGATCCAGGTGCGCCGCGAGTGCCAAGGGAAGGGGCTTGGAAAGGCGATGATGGAGAAGATCGAGACCGAGGCGCAGGAAGCCGGTCTCGACGGAGTCGAGCTTTGCGTCCAATCAACAAACAGGAACGCGAAGAACTTCTACGAGCATCTCGAGTACCGATTCATCTCGAGGCAGCGCAACAACCTGCTGCTGCGCAAGCAATTCCCGGAGAGCGGCTGGGGAGTGGCCTAACGCTCTGCCCATCAGCAGCCGCCATCATTTGCCAGTGTTCGCGCACATGCAAAGCATTATTTCCGACCCTCTTGATAGCCCGAGGCTAGGACAATGACCGAAAGGGTCGAGGTCGGGGCAGAGGCCCCTGCGAAGCCCGGAGAGGTCGAGGTTACCCTGCGTCGAGACTTGGGTCTCCTCGAGGTCCTGATGATCGGCATCGGGCCGAACATCGGCTCGACGATCTTCGTGCTCATCGGCATCGCCGTCGGCATCGCCGGTCCCGCGATTCTTCTCGCGTTCATTCTCAACTTCTTCGTCACGCTTTTCACCGCCATGGCGTACGCGGAGCTGTCCAGCGCCTTTCCGGAAACGGGGGGCGGCTATCTCTGGATCCAGGAGGGGCTGCCGCCTCCGTTCGGCTTCCTCGGGGGCTGGATGTCCTGGGTCGGGCATTGCATCGCTTGCGCTGTCTATTCGATAGGGTTCGGGGTCGGCATTACCGCCCTCTTCAGCCAGTACGGCGTGGATTTCTTCGGGATTCCAGGCGACCTTGTGGGGAAGCTGTTCGCAGCGCTCATAGCGGGAGCGTTCATCTATCTGAACTATCGCGGAGTGAAAGGCGCCGGCCGCTCCGAGATCGTGGTCTCGGTCTTCCTCATTGGAATCATCATCATCTACACCATCTTCTGCTTCGGCTATATCTTCGGACATGGTCTCGCCTCCGACGCGATCACTCCTTTCTACACGTCAACTGGATTGCTCGGTGTGGCCACCTCGATGGGCTTCACCTTCATGATATTCGAGGGATACGAGGTCGTTGCGCAGACGGGCGAGGAGGCGAAGAACCCAGAACGGACCGTCCCGCGCGCGATGTTCCTATGCATTGCCATCAGCTGCCTGCTCTTCGTCGTCATCGCAGCGGTCACCCTCGGCGTCCTAGGTGCTTCTGCGACCGCCGCGGGAGGCGCGAATGCCCTTGTGGACTCCTCCAATTTGGCTGTTCCGGTCGTCGGAGGCGCGTTGATATCCGTCGGCATAATCATCGGTTCGATCGCGGCCGTGAATTCGATAGTGTTCTCGGCCTCAAGGGTCTCCTTTGCCATGGGGCGCGACGGGAATCTGCCCCGGTCGTTCGGCAAGCTGCACCGAAAGAACCAGACCCCGCAGACCGCGCTTTTCGTCAGCGGCGCGATCATAATCTTCGCGGCGGTCGCCCTTCCGCTCAACCAGGTCGCCTCGGTCGCGGACATATGCATCCTTCTTCTATTCACTCTGGTGAACGTCGCCGCCATCACGCTCAGGAAGAAGAGGCCCGATGTGAAGCGTCACTTCATCACCCCCTTCTTCCCGGTGATCCCGCTGATCGGCATCGGCACGAAGATGTTCCTAGCGGTGACGCTCTTCGACTACGAGCCGTTCGCCTGGTATCTTGCGCTCGCGGTGATCTTTGCCGGCCTGCTCCTGCACTACTTCGCCACCGGCCGGCGGGAGATCGAGAGGGTGAAAGTGCCCGAGCGGGCGCCGCTGTCCAAGGAGCAACTGGCGAAGTACCGCGTGCTCATCCCGGTCGAGGACCCGAAGAACACGCCCCTCGTCGATATCGGCGCGATAGTCGCGTCGAGGGAGGGGGGAGAGCTGCTGCTCGTGTCGGTGGTTGAGGTGCCGAAGGCGGTGCCGCTGGATGCGATCGACCGCAAGCTCGTCGAGGACCGCTCGAAGATGCTCGAGAAGCTTCAGCGCATCGGCGAGGCGAGGGGCGTCGCGACCCGCGCCGTGGTCGCGGTCTCGCACGAGGTCGTGACGGCTATCATCGACACGGCCGAGGAGGAGGCGGCGAACATGATCATGCTCGGCTGGAAGGGGCACACAGCGTCGCAGAAGCGCGTCCTCGGAAGGAAGATGGACGAGATCATTCACAGGACGCCCTGCGATCTGATCGTGGTGCGCGCGGAGGAAAGGATCCGCCCCGACAACATTCTCATCCTCTCCGGCGGCCTCTGGCATGTTTCCTCGGCGACCGAGGTCGCGGGCCTGATCGCCAAGGCGAACAACTCCCGCGTTACAATCCTCAACGCGATAATCAACGACGCGCATCTGAACAAGGCGCGCGAGTACGCGAAGAGACTGACTGAGATCGTCTCCCGCCAAGGGGTCCCGGTCATCACGCGCGAGATCCGCCCGGAGACGATCGTCGGCGGCGTGGTCGCGGAGAGCATGGAGTACGACCTGCTCGTGATGGGGGCGAGCGCGGCCCGGAGCTGGGAGCGGTTCGCCTTCGGCCCGATCCAGGACAAGATCGTCAAGAACTCGATGTGCCCGGTGCTCATCTACAAGAGGGCGGGCGGCAGAAGCTTAGGCGACACCGGTCAGAAGGAGCAAGAGGAGCGCGAGGAGCTCGAGGAAGAGAAGGATGAGCGCGACCTCGAGAAGACTAGCGCGACGCAAGGAAGATGAGGTCGTTCAGGAAGCGATCGGTCTCTTCGACCGGAATGCGCGCGCCCGCACTGGTGGGGTGACCTCCTCCTTCCAGCCCATGGTCTTCCGTGAACTCTTCCGCGAAACGCCCGAGGTTTATGCCCTCGCTCGACAAGCATCGAAGCGAGACCGAGGAATGCGCCTTGCGCTCGTTCACCATGACCGCGTAATCGCAACGGTGATCACGCGCCACTTCCACCAGCGCCCTGGTGCCGAACCCATAGAGCGAGCGGTTCTTGTCCTTGCAGTGCAGCACGCACGCCGGACCACGTATGCGCATGTGCGACTCGACCCTCGCCAGGGCCTTCGGCCAGCGCTGCTCGTTGACGACCTGCAGGTAACGTCTGCGGATGACGCCCACCTCCGACGGCCACAAGCCTTGCGAAAGGTGCAGCGCGGCCTGAGAACGGTACGCGTCGTCATCGATGTCCAAACGCCAGGAGAAGTCGAGCGTCTTCGCCTCCTCCTCGATGCGCTTCTTCGTGTGGATCGCGATCTGCTCCTCGAGCAAAGGCGTGTCGCAGAACTCCACCAGGTCCGCTATGGCCACCAACCTCCTCAGCTTGCTCGGAAGGCTGAGGTGGTGATAAAGGACGGAGGCGGCGCTCATTCCCTCGCGTATGACGAGGTGCCCGTTGAGGTAAGGAGCCTCATGCGGCTGATGGTGATCAAACGCCACCACCTCGCTGCGCTCGCTCGCTGCGAGGATCACCTGCTCCAGTTCCGGCACCATCGCCAGGTCCGCGAGGTAGATCTCGCTCGAGACCCGGTCCATGGCCATTATCCTGGCTCCGGCGTTGGGCGAGGTGACGAAGGTTACTCTCGAGCCGGGGAACGCCGACAAGAACATGGCAGCCGAGACGATTCCATCTACGTTCCCGCGGGTAATAAGGTGCTTTTCCCGGTGGTCCCTGGAGAAGCTGTCCATCCCTTCCGCCGGATGTATTCGCTACCTGGGTATTTTAAACGTGTCCGAGCATTATCGAACTGGGATGCGCTCGAAAGCAGAAGATCTGCGAACGACCAGAGCGAGCTCGCGAACCGTTTGCTCCAGCTCTAGCTTCGGTCGCTGCTTCTTCGAGCGCTCAGAGTCACCTGTAGCATGCAATGACTGGGACCCGCTATTTGGCAGGGAGGCGAGTTGGGTTCTCGAGGACGAGGCTGGGGATCGTTTCCCGCCCGTCCCGGGGGCGGTTTTCATGGACCCATGCCAAAAGGTGAGCGGGACTTTCAGGGCGACAGGCGAGCGCTACGGATTCAGCGACGTGAATGCGTCTTTCCATCCGTTCAAGGAGTTCAAGACGGTCTGGGAGCGGAGCGGGGCGCAGGTGGAGTTCAAGGTCACCGACTACCTGGAAGGTGCCGATCCGTCGGTGCTCGGGGATTTCGCCGAGTGCCTCTTCACCCGCATCAAGCAGCGGCGGCGCGAAGCGTATAGCGATCGACTTCGCGCCTGGCTGAGATCCGATGAGTTCGTGGGTCGAAACCGGCCGCTCTACCTCGAGCGCAGCCGCAATCTGACCCTGAGCCCGATCGGAGAAGCGTACGACCTCCTCTCCTTGGCCGATTCCCTGCGCACGAAGGGCCTGATCCATGACGGTCACGAGGCCTTCCTATCCTGGACCGACCGCCCAAATCGGTCGAGAATGGGGTACTGCAGCACTCTCATGCGGGTCGCGGCCATCTCCTCGGCTCTTGATGATGAGAAGGTCCCAGGGTTCGTGGCGGAATACGTGCTCTATCACGAGCTCCTGCACCTCGAGCTGGGGGCTAGGTCGTTGCGCTCCTACCACGATGCCGCCTTCAGAGTGGCCGAACGAAGGTACCCTCAATGGCGCGATGCCGAGCGCTGGCTGAAGCGCGTCGCGACCAGCTAGGGTGTGCATGCAATGGCAAGAGCGAGGATCTCATTCCCAATCGACACTCCTATGAGCCCCACCGCCAATGCTTCGAGCATGCCTGGGGCGAGGAGGTTCATTCGGGAGCTGAAGGAAGGAGAGGAGTTCGAGCTGCTGGTTTCGGTGAAGCAGAAGCGCCCTCCTCGTCAATACACCGGGGGCTACTTCTTCGAGCTCAGGGTCTCGGACCGGTCCGGAGAGAAGAACCTCAAATTCTGGGGGCAGGGCCCGAAGGAGCAGATCGACCACCTGTACACGTCCTTCTGCCCAGGTGACGTGCTGCGCGTCAAGGGCTGCGTCTCCAAGTTCAAGGACGTCCTCGAGCTCTCCGTGAGCGGGGACCGGGGAGGGACGCTCGAGAAGGTCCCCACCTCGGAGATCGTCATCGAGGAGTTCGTAGCAAGGAGCAAGCTCGATCCGGAAGAGCTCATGTCCAAGTTGAACCAGCACGTGAAAGCTGTGCACGACAAACACATTCGCGCCGTGCTCTCAGCCTTCTTCTCCGATGAGGACTTCGTGAACAAGTTCAAGGCCTCGCCGGCCTCGATGTGGTACCATTCCAACTGGATAGGCGGCTTGACCGAGCACACGCTGAAGGTCGTGGAGATGTGCGAGTTCCTCGCCAAGGAGTACCCGAGGCTCGATCACGATCTGCTCATCGCTGGAGCTCTCTTGCACGACGTCGGCAAAGTGCGCGAGTATGTTGTCAGCACGAACATCGACGTGACCGCCGATGGCATGCTGCGGGGGCACATCGTCATCGGAGCGGAGATGGTGGCGAGGGCCTGCGAGAAGGTGCCTGAGATGGAAGAGGGCCTGAAGCTCAAGCTCGTGCACATGGTGCTCGCGAGCCACGGGGAGGCGGAATTCGGTTCGCCGAAGAAGCCTCAATTCCCCGAAGCGCTGGCGTTGAACTACGCCGACGATATCGACGCAAAGCTCGAGCAGTTTATGCGCATCAAAGAGGAAGCGAACACCGAGGACCCGTGGATCTGCACGAAGCGCTTCGGTCCAGTCTATCTACGCTGATCACTTCGGCTTCGGCGGGATGCGCAGCACCTTGGCGATCGAGCGACTCAGCTCTGACATCGTGTAAGGCTTCGTGACGATGCCGACGAAGCCGTGCGCGCGGTAGTCAGCCATTACTGGGTCGTTCGAGTAGCCGGAGGAAACGATCGCCTTCACTTCAGGATCGAGCCATTGAAGGTGCTTCACGGCATCCTTTCCGCCCATACCGTCGACGACCGTCAGGTCCATGATGATGACGTCGAACTTGCGCCCCTCTTTGAGCGACTCGCGATAGAGGGCGATCGCCTCCTCTCCGTTGAGCGCGGTGACTACTTCGTAGCCGAGGTGCGCGATCATGTCCCTGGCGATGTGCAGGACCGGCGTCTCGTCGTCCATCAGGAGCACGCGGCCCTTGCCCTGGAGAACGACCTCTTCACCGCCGTTGCCCACTTCTCCCTTCTTCTCCGACGCGGGAAGGAAGACGCTGAACCTCGTGCCCTGTCCCGCCGCCGATTCCATTTCGATCAGTCCGGAATGCTTCTTGACCACCGAGTATGCGATGGAGAGCCCAAGCCCCGAACCGTTCTTCTTCGTCGTGAAGTAGGGTTCGAAGATGCGTTCCTTGTTCTCGTCGGGGATGCCCTGGCCACGGTCGATCACATCGACGCGAACGTAACGCCCAGCGATCAGCGAGGGCTTCTCGTCCACCCCCAGGATCTCGTTCTTCGCCATGACGACGATCTTGCCGCCTTCGGGCATCGCCTCTTTGGCGTTCACCAGGAGGTTCGAGAACACCTGTTCGATCTGGCCTTTGTCGATCTCTGCCCACCACAGATCCTTCGCTATCTCGACGCGATAGGAGCAGTTCGAACCGGAGAGCGCGAGGCGGACCGTTTCGCGGATAAGCTGGTCCAACGGCGCCACCGCCTTGACCGGCTCGCCGCCCTTGGAGAAAGTGAGAAGTTGAGAGGTGAGGCTCTTAGCCCGCATCGCCGCCTTCTCTGCCAGGTTGAGGCGTTCGTGCACCTGCGCCTCGTGGGGGTCCAGATCGGTCTTCGCCATGTAGATGTTGCCCAGGATCGTCGTCAGGATGTTGTTGAAGTCGTGTGCGATGCCGCCCGCTAGCTTGCCGGTCGCCTCGATCTTCTGGTAGCGGAACAGCTCCTGCTCCTGCTTCTTCCTCTGCGTGACGTCCTGCGCCACCAGCATGCCGGCGATGATCGTGCCGCCGCTGTCCTTCACGGGCACGATGACCGTGTCGTAGATGGACTCGTTGATCGTGAGCTCCAGCTGACGCGACGACCCACGCAGCGCGTCACGGAACGAGGGCTCGATCGAGGAACAGACTTCGGGAGGATAGATCTCGAAGATCGTACGCCCGGTGTAGTTCTGCTGCAGCCCGAGGCGGTCGATGCCTTCGCCGTAGGCGAGAGTGACTCTGAGGTCGTGATCGAACACGACCACCGCGCCGTTCGGGAAGTTGCGCGCCAGCGTGCGGTACATCCCTTCGCTCTGGCGCAGCGCCTCGACGGTCGTCTGGTGTCCTCTTATCTCTAGGTGCAGCTTGCGGTTGAGGTCGGCGAGCTCGGCGGTACGCTTGGTCACCCGGTCCTCGAGGGATGCTTGCGTGTCGCGCAGCGCCTCCTCCGCGAGCTTGATCTGCGTGATCTCGTGCGCGACGATGAGGACGTGAGGTTGTCCACCAGTCAGATCGTCGACCCTCTGGATGTTCGTGCTGAACCAGCGCCTCTCGCCATCGAGGCTCACTGGGATGTCGAGGGTTGACATTCCCTCGGTTTCGATGGCCAACTTCACCTGGCGCTGGAATATCCTTGCCGAGTCCTCGGGGAAAACGTCCTCGATCAACTTGCCAACGAACTCGTCTGGCGTTCCCCCGAAGCGCTCCGCCGCTGCGGAGTTGAGGATCGAAAAGTGACCGTCATGGTCGAGCACCATTATCGGGTCGAGCGCGGTTTCGATGAGGGTACGATAGCGGATCTCGCTTTCTGCCAAAGCGCGCTCCGCCATCTTGCGGTCCGTGATGTCGGTGGTGACCGTGATGACCGAGACGACCTCCCCGCCCTGGAACATGGGGATCTTGCGCGTCTCGACGATCATCTCTCGGTCGTGAACGAGGTGCGTGTCCTGCGTGACCAGAGTGCGGCCGTTCGCAATGACCCAGTAGTACTCCTTGCGCGCCCGTTTGGGGGGCGTAGGGAAGACGTCGAACACGTAGCGACCGACGACCTCGCGGTGATCGAGCTCCCTTGCGAGCTTTCGGAAGGCCTTGTTGGCCATGAAGATGTAGAGGTGGGCGTCGACGACGTGGATGTACTCCGACATCGAGTCGATGATGTCTTTGTACAGCCAACGCGGCTCCGTCTCGCTCGAGGGAACTTGGCCCATTAGTCCTATCGCAACCTGTTGAGCCAATTCCTCACCCTTCACGATCGCCCAATCGCTCTCACTGGAACGATTTGATTGTGTTTTATCCTCACTCAACTCGCTGGCCATCTTCCCTCGTTCAAACATAAGTGTCCCCCGGCCGCAACAGATTGGTTCACGGACGGGCTGAGCCCTGATCTCCCCACACTGACCCTGGCCGGGGTAGGTGTCGTGCACCGGGGTTGTCCTCCAGTCATTACGCGACGTCACGTCGCCGTTCCTGCAGGGACCCATTGTACGGCACACTGTGCGCCCCCAGGCGAATGAGGGAATCACGGATCATCCCTGCGCTTCCTGAGAGCGCTCTTCTCAGCGCCGCGGAGGTATTAATTATTTGCGCGGCGAGATTCCTTGTGCTGGAGATGGGCGATAAGAGCATCCTGGTGACGGGAAGGCCAGGCGTGGGCAAGACCACCTTGGTGCGCAACGTGGCGCGGCAGACTACGGGCGCGGGCGGGTTCTACACCGAGGAAGTGAGGGAAGACGGCGTCAGAGCAGGCTTCGACATCGTCACTCTGGATGGGCAAAGAGAGGTTCTCTCCTCGGTTCACAGGAGGCTCGGTCCGAGGGTCGGCCAGTACATCGTCTCGATCGAGGGCGTCGATGGCATGGCGGTGCCAGCAGTGGAGAAGGCGATAGCGGACGGCAGACTGGTCGTCATCGACGAGATCGGCAAGATGGAGCTCTATTCAGACAAGTTCAAGGAAGTCACGATCCGTGCTCTCAATTCAGATGTGCCGGTCCTTGCCACCATAATGTCCCGTCCAGAGGCATTCTGCGACGCGATCAAGCTTCGTGATGACGTCGAGCTCGTCGTGGTGACTTTGGAGAACCGGAACGAACTGGCAGACCGATTGCTCTCCACCCTGCGAACCTTATTATCGAATCGCTGACAATTGAAACGCGCATGACCGTGATCGTCGGCTGCTCCGGCTGGTCGTTCGATGACTGGGTCGGACGTTTCTACCCGATCGAGCTGGCGAAGAAGAAGGGGGAGTGGTTCTCCTACTACTCGCGGTACTTCCGCACCGTTGAGATCAACAGCACCTTCTACCGCCCACCGAACGAGTTCATGGTCAAGGCCTGGGCGAACAAGGCGAAAGACATCGAGTTCGAGTATTCCGTGAAAATGTCGCAGCTAGTAACGCACGAGGCATTGGTCAAGGGGGAGACCCAGAAGGCGGTGGAGATGGCGAAGTCATTCGAGAAGGTGTGCGTCGATCCGCTCGCGGACGCGGGCAAGATGGGGTGCACCTTGCTGCAGCTCTCACCCTACGTTCAGAACGAAGGCAAGGCGCTCGACAATCTCAGAGCGGTTCTCGACGCGCTCGAGGGCAAACACGACTACGCGGTGGAGTTCCGACACCGCTCCTGGCTGGACGAGAGCAAGCACGAGCTCGCACCTGACGTGATCGAAATGCTCAAAGAGAGGAACGTGGCGAACGTGATCGTGGACGGGCCGGGGCTGCCGATCACGCGCACCGACACCGCCGATCACGGCTATTTCCGTCTACACGGTCGCAACTACGACATCTGGTATCGAGACGAGAAAGAGGACGACCTCCGTCTCAACCGGTACGATTACCTCTACACCAAGGAACAACTGGAGAAGTGGGTACCACGGATCAAGGAGACCGAGAGAAAGGCGAAGGTCAGAGTGTACTTCAACAACCACGCGTACTCGAAGTCCGCGAAGAACGCCATGGACCTCATGGACCTCCTCGGGGTGGAGCACAAGCCCAAGGACATCAAGATCACGTCGCAATACAAGCTGGACACGGGATAAAGGCAGCCAAGCTATTTCTAGTCACCATCACAATCGCAGCCTTGGGAAGGATGAAGGAGCTTTTTGAGCCGTCATCGATCGCCGTGATCGGCGCTGCCAGGGAGGAGATGAAGGTCGGGCACATCGTGCTCAAGAACCTTCTGGATTCAGGCTTCAAAGGCAGGCTCTTCCCCGTGAATCCGAAAGCGGACGAGATCCTCGGACTCAAGTGCTACCCTCGCGTCACGGATGTTCCTGAGACGGTGGAGCTGGCGGTAATCGTGGTCCCGAACACCTTTGTTCCAAAGGTGATGGACGAGTGCGGGCAGAAGGGAGTGAAGGCGGCCATCGTAATCACCGCGGGCTTCAAAGAAACCGGCAAGGTTGGGGCGGAGCTGGAGCACAAGTTGGGCGAGGTCGCGCGCCAACATGGCATCCGCGTTCTCGGTCCGAACTGCCTTGGCATCATCAACACCCAGGCGAGGATGAACGCCACCTTCACGAACAACTATCCGCGCGTGGGCTCGATCGCCATAAGCTCTCAGTCAGGAGCGATCTGCTCTACGGTCCTTGACTGGGCTGCGGACATCAAGGTCGGCTTCTCGAAGTTCGTCAGCGTCGGGAACAAGGTAGACGTGGACGAAGCGGACCTTCTCAGGTTCTTGCGCGACGACCCGGCCACGAAGGTCATCGGGATGTACATCGAGGGGACAGACCGAGGGCGAGAGTTCATGAACGAGGCGTTCGCCACCTCGGTCGTCAAGCCCATCATCGCGCTCAAGTCTGGCCGGACCAGCACGGGGGCCAAGGCGGCATCCTCGCACACGGGCGCCCTCTCGGGCAGCGACAAGGTCTATGGCGCCGCCATGGAGCAGTCGGGCATCGTGCGCGCGAAGAACATCGAGGAGCTGTTCGACCTGCTGCTGGTGTTCGCCACGATGCCCCTTCCACCAGAGGGCGGGGGCGTGGCCATCGTCACCAATGCTGGAGGACTTGGAGTGCTCGCCGCCGATGCCTGCGGCGACTACGGCATCCCGATGGCCTCGTTCAGCGCCGAGACCGTCGCGAAGCTGAAATCATATCTGCCAGAGGAAGCGAATTTCTACAACCCCGTGGACGTGATCGGGGACGCGCGTACCGACCGTTACGAGTTCGCGATGCGCACGGTGATGGAGGATAAGAACGTCAGTTCGATGCTGGTGATGCTCGCGCCGACCGACCTGGTGGACATACCGTCGGTCGCGAAGCTGGTCGCTTCCTTCGCCGGCAAGACGAAGATCCCACTGGCAGCGGCGTTCGTCGGCGGGCAGGACGTATCCGAGGGAATAGTGATAATGCGCGAGGCCGGGATCCCCTGCTACGAGTCGCCTGATCGTGGGATACGCGCGCTCGCGGCGGCCTCGGAATACTCTATCCTCAGAGGGATCAAGAGCAAGAGGACGTACGCCCAGGTCAGCGGCGACAAGGACCGAGTGCGCGAGGTGCTGAGCAAGGTGCGCGGAGAGGGGCGGCTCGCGCTCTCTGAGGAGGAGGGCAAGGAGATCCTGAAGGCTTACGGTGTGCCGGTGCCGAACGAGGGTATCGCCACGGACGCGGAGGAGGCGGTCGTCCTGGCGGAGCAGATCGGCTTCCCGGTGGTGATGAAGATCGAGTCCCCCGACATCCTGCACAAGACCGACGTCGGTGGCGTGGTGGTGGGAGTGAAAGGCGCGGACGAGGTGCGCTCGCAGTTCGCGCTCATCATGGCGCGGGTGAGGACGCGGCTGCCAGAGGCGAAGCTTGAGGGGGTTTCCATTCAGAAGATGCTAAGCGGGAGGGAGGTCATAGTGGGCATGGTCCGGGACGAGCAGTTCGGGCCGGTGATCACGTTCGGCCTCGGCGGCATCTTCGTCGAGATCATGAAGGACGTCGCGCAAAGGGTCACGCCCATCGCCAACGAGGAGATGGACGAGATGGTGCGCTCGATCCGGGCGTATCCGATCCTCGCGGGGGCGAGGGGAAGAAGGCCGGCGGACATGGCGGCGCTGAAGAACGTGATCGCGCGCGTCGCGCAAGCAGCCGAGGACTTCCCCGAGATACTTGAACTGGAGATCAACCCCGTCATCCTGATGGATGAGGGGGAGGGATGCGGCGCGGTGGACGCGCTCGTGACGTTGCGGAGGGAGAAACCATGAAAAGCATTTTCCTGGGCTCGGTGGTTGAACGTGCTGGCAAGAGCATGATCACCCTGGGGGTGGCGCTCAACAGCGGTCCGAAGGTCGGTTATTTCAAGCCTTTCGTGGAGACGCTAATCGGCGGCAGGGAGACGCTCGTCGACCAGGACGCCTACCTTATGCGTAAGGCTCTGAGGCTGAAGTACAAGGAGGAGGAGCTCTGCCCGTTCGTATACGACGTTCTCAAGCCGGTCACCAAGGAGGCGATCGTGGATGCGTTCCATCACGTCAGTGGGGACAAGGAGAGAATGGTCGTCGAGGGGACGAGGGACATCGTCACCGGGTCGCTGCACGGGGTCTCTGCTTCCTTCATCGCCGCGGCGGTGGGCGCGAAGGTCGTGCTGATCTCGACCAGCTCGCCGTCCGCTCTGGACAAGACCGCGATGCTCTTCCGACACATGAAGATGCAGCAGCTGCCGTACCACGGGGTCGTGCTGAACATGTGCGACGATCCCGACGTGAAAGCGCTGCTCGAGAAGAAGGGCATTCCAGTTCTGGGCATGATCCCGGAAGTGCCCGAACTCGGATACTACACGGTCAAGGACATTGCTGAAGTGCTGTCTGCCGACGTGGTCGTGGAGAACGGCATGGAGAACATCGTGAAGAACGTGCTCATCGGGGCGATGACGCCCGAGGGTGCGCTCAGGTACATGAGACGCATGCCGCGGAAGGCTGTGATCACCGGCGGTGATCGTGCGGACCTGCAGCTTGCCGCGCTCTCGACCGACACAGCTTGCCTGATTCTCACCGGCGGACTGTATCCAGCAAAGGTGGTCGTTTCGAAGGCCTACGAAGAAGGAGTGCCCATCCTGCTCACGCGCTACAACACGCTCGAGACGGCGGAGATGATCGATCATCTGATAGCACGCATCGATCCAGACGACAATGAGAAGGTCGAGAAGATCAAGAGGGTCGTCGCCGAGAACGTCGACGTGAAAGCTCTCTGGAGTTGATCGCTAGCCCGCTTCGATTTCGCTCGTGCCGTCATCCCGCTCGCGCACGAGGATTGCGCCCGAGATCAGATCCTTCACGTCCTCGACATGCGTGATCAGAATGATCTGGTTGAAGCGCTTGGACAGTTGATTGAACGCCTGCACGATGTTGCGCTTGCGCACCTGGTCCTGAGAACCGAAGATCTCGTCGAGGATCAAGAATCCCAAGGCGCTGCCCGATCGCTCCGCGATCATGCGCGAGATCGCCAGCCTCAGGCAAAGGTTCGCTAGGTCCGCCTCTCCACCGGAGAATCGCTCCAACGGGTACTTCTTCCCTCCATCGAGGACCTCGATCTCGTACTCGTCGGTTAGCTCGATGCCCGCGTACTTCGAGTCGGTCAACTCCTGGAACAGCTCGGAGCTGATCTCCGAGAGCGCGGGCGTGATGCGAGAAATGACCTCAAGGCGGAACGCTTTCATCGCGTCGCTGAGCGCGCCTTGCTCTTCGAGTCTGCGGGTCGCATCCGCGGCCCGCTCTTCCGCCTGAACCGCGTCCTGCAATTGGACGCGGGTTCCCGATGCCTGCGATTCGAGCGACGACATTTCTGACTGTTTGGAACTCAGCTCGCGGTTCTTCGCCAATAGAGAGTCGGTCGCCCGATCAGCTTCTTCTTGCGCCCGTTCAAGATCACCCACGAGGTAGGGAGACGAATCGATCGCCGTCTGCGCCGCGCGCACCGCCTCTTCCATTCGCGCTCGTTCTTCTTTCGCCTTCACAAGCGACGCTTCGACCTCCGGTCTCCTGAGCAGCTGGCCTCTGAGGAGCTGGAATCTCTCGACGTCCCCCTTGATCGCCGTCAGCCTCTGCCTGGTCGTCGCGTATTCGGATTCATCGAATTCATCGGCTCCGATCTCGCCCATCTTCTGCTTGAGGTTCGCCTCTTCAGAATTCAAGCGCGAGATCCTGGACGCCCACTCCCCAAGCTGCGATCGGAGCGAAACCTCGTTCTCCCTCTCCCCCAGGAACTTGAGTCTTCTCTCCTCCAGCACCTTCACCTTCTGCCCCAGCGACGCCAAGCGAACCCTAGTTTCCTTCCACGCTTCCTCAAGCTGCTCCCTCTCCCCTCTCTTCTGTTTCAGTTCCCCGTTCAGTTTCTTGAGAAGTGTCTCGTGCTGTTCGCCCATTCTGCGTTCGCAGGTCGGACAGCAGCTGTCTGGACCAAGCTTCTCGATCTCCTTCGTTTTGTCGCTCATGTCATCGAACTCTTTGCGAAGGCGCTTGGCATCGTTCTCTTGTCCTCTCGCCTCTCCCCCCGCGGCGCGCTGCTGATCCCGCGCTTCGGCCAGTGATGCCTCGACGGTCGCGAGCCGAGACGAGGGATCCTTGAGTGCCGCGAGAGCTTCGTTGGTCGAAACACGGCTCGCTTCCAGACCCCTGAGTTCCGAGCCGATGCTCGCGAGCCGTTCCGAAATCGAGGCGAGCTCATCGTGACGTCTCCTCGCATCGTCGAGTCGGTCGCGTTGGCGCACCAGGTGCTCGTGCTCCTCGCAAGTCTTCTCAAGAGCCGCCGCACCCCTGCGCTTTGATTCGAGCTCGTCCAGTTGCCTTTCGAGATCGGTAACGTGACGAACCTGAGACGACAAGTCGCTCTTGCATCGATTGAGCACGTCGTTCGCCCTCTGATGAGCATCGCGCGCCGCGGCGGCCTCGCTGCGCCGGGTTTTCGCCTCGGTCAACTCACCTTCGAGGCCCTCGACACTGCCCTTGAGCTCATTGATTCGCTCTCCGATCTCGCTCTGCTTGGCTTCGATTGTGGCCAGGAACTGTTCGAGCGATCCTCTGCGCGCGCGTCCGTCTGGCAGCATAAGCGTCGACTGGAGTGCTTTCAGCTCGCTCTCAATGAGCCGGGCATCGCGATCGATCTCCACCACGACGTCGTCCAAGACGTCGATCCCCAGCATCCGTCTTATCAGCCTCCTGCGCTCCTCGGCACGAAGCGAGCTGAGCGCGTTCAACTCCTTCTGCTTCGCGAAGACGGACACGAAGAACGCGCGGTGGTCCATTCCTAGGCGCTCAACGACCATATCGGTCACCGCACTGTCCCCCTTGGCCAGCAGCTTGCCTCCGACGGTCAGCGTCGCGTCCAGAACGTTCCTCGCCCCTCTCATCGTGCGGCAGAGACGGTATTCCTCGCCCTCCATCTCGAATTCGAGCGTGACCGAGCAATCCTCGTTCGGGTACGCGGCGACCGACTTCACGCTCTCCTTGCCGGCGCGGACGATGCTGCTCTCGTTGCCGTATAACGACCAAGCGATCGCCTCGACGAGCGAGGATTTCCCCGAGCCGTTCCTGCCCACGATCCCCAGTATGCCGTCCGGAAGTTCGACCCGCGCCTCTCGGAACTTGCGGTAGTTGCGCAGCTCGAGGTACCTCAGTCTGATGATTCCAGCCCCCTCTGCAGGTACCTTAGGCCCGAGGCTCTCAACTTTCCCTTGTCCATCCTCTCGACCGGGTAGTGTTCGAGGAAGGATACGAACTCCTTCTCAAGAGAATCGATGTGGGTCGTCGCCCTCTGCCCGGCCGAAGCTTCCTGAGCCACCTCGAATCTCGCGTCGAAATGCATCGCGTCCGCGGTCGCGGAGCGAAGCCAGACGTGATCGATGGCGCGATACACCGCAGAGGGGACATCATCGACTCTGAGGCGCACGATCTTTCCCCCGAGCTCGGTGCCTTCGATTAGATCGCGCATCGCCGCCTTCAGTTCCTCCGCGCTCATCCGCCTCGCGTCGATTGGGGCGAGGTCGATCATCGCCCGTGTGGGGATCGGGACGAACTGCTTCTTGCGCTTTTCCAGGTCGACGATCACGAAGCCTTTCTCGTCGCCCGCCTCCGCGAAAGACAGCCGCTCCATTGAGCCGGAATAGGTGGCATTGCGCGTGACGTTCACATGCCCGTGGTAGTGACCGAGGGCAATGTAGTCCAGGCTCTCGTTGAGCGTGGACACCGGAACGACCTGCTCGTTGAACTCGCCCATTCGGAAATCCTGGATGCTCGCGACGCCCACGTGCAGCATCCCGACGTTCACCTTGCCAGGCCGAGGCTTCATCTCCGCCATCGCATTCTGTAGCGCCTCGCCTTCGCAATGCGGAACGGCGTGCACGGCCAGATCGCCCAGCTCGATCTGCTCGTATTCGCCCTTGTAGACTGGATGAACGTCTTTCAAGTGCTCGAAGACCTTGAAGACAGAACCCGTTTCGCGGAGCTTGGGAGTGGAATGGTTTCCCGCGATGACCACCGTTGGAACTCCCGCCTCCGAGATCCTCGCGAACTGATCCAGAGCGAACGAGAGCGCTCTGTTAGATGGCCGCACCGAGTCGAACACATCGCCCGAGTGCAGGACGACGTCCACCTTTGCTTCGAGTATCGCATCGACCGCGCGCTCGAACGCTTGATAGAAGTCGACCTCCCTCTGGTTCAGTCCGGACTCCTCGTCCAATCGGCCGTAGGCAGAGAAGCCGAGGTGGGTGTCCGAGACGTGCGCTATTCTCATCAGAACTCGCTCAGCCAACGCCTTGCTGAATAAAGGGGTTTTGTGTAACTGCACCGAAAGTGCGCCTACCGCCCTTTGCCCGCTTCTTCGTTCGTTTCGAGGATGTTCGTCGTCAAAGCCTGCTGCATCTTGGCGTAGGTGGAATGGAAGAAATCCCAGAGCAGGTACCCGAAGACCACTCCAATGATGATGAAGATCAGCGCCAGTCCAGGGCGGAGGTCGACGAAGACCGCGGCGAAGGGCAGGACCGCCAGCAGGAGGATCAGGATGACGAATAGGCGTATCAATTTCCTTAGCACGCGGTACGCGAAGGAATCCATCATCACCTGGTGGCCGTGAGTGTCGAGGATGCTCGCGGCCATGACCCGGACCACGTTCCTCAGCTTGGTTCCCATGCTCGCGACCACCGGTAGCGATAAGGCAATGGTGACCACTAGGGCGAGTACCGACGATCCTACCCCAAGCGTTTGCGCGATCGGATCGAGGACTATTCCGAATCCCTTGAGCACGAGAGCGAGGAAGACGATGATCACGACGATGACGATGTCGATGAATATCCAGAAGAACTCACGGCGAAGCTGCCAGCGCCACTCGGCCGAGGCACGCAGCCGTCCGCGCACCTCCGCGCGCACCGCCTCGATGGCACCCATCGTGCTCAGGAAGCGTTTCGGCGCTCTCTTCGCCAGGCCATCGAACGCCCGACCGCCGTTCTTCGCGGAGATTGGTAGAAGCACCATGGTGATCAGCGCCGCCCCCACGACCGCGGAGTAGAACGCGTCGGTGACCGCGCCCGCCGCCACCCCCTGTTTCGCGATCACGAACGAGAACTCGCCCATCGCAACCACGCTCGCGCCCAATAGGAACAATGTCCTCGCGGGCAGGTTCGCGATGTAGCCAGCGAACGTTACGGAGAACGTCTTCGCAGCAATGAACACGAGCGCGATGATGATCGCTGGAATAATGTTCAAGATGACGAGATTCGGCTGGATGAGCATTCCGATGGAGACGAAGAAGACCGCCAGGAACATCTCCTTGATCGGCCTGACCTTCTCCTCGATCCGGCAACAAGAGTCCGCGTGGCCGAGGATCACTCCCATCACGAACGCTCCAATCGCGACCGATAGGCCGATCGCCGCGGCCACAAGGGCCATGCTGAACCCGAGGCCAAGCGCGACGAGCATCAGCGTTTCGCTGCTGTACCCTCTGGCCACCCGGTCCACCAGCCGCGGGATGAGCGCCACGCCGAGGACCAGCGAGAAAGCGACGAAGAGCGCGATCACGATGAGGATGTCGATCGCGTCCGATAGCTGAGGGACCTGGCCCGACAGCAGCGGAGAGGTCAGGGTCAAGAGCACGACCGCGGCGATGTCCTCGACGATGAGGATGCCGATCATCGGCTGCGCGAAGTCGTCCTTGAGCTTGCCCATCCCGCCCAGTACGCTGAGGATGACTGCGGTGGAGCTGATGGACATGATCGCGCCCAAGAACACCGACTCGACGAACGGGTAGCCGAGCGCGCTGCCGAGCGAATAGCCGATGGTGAGGGTGATGAGCACCTCGATCGTGCCCGCCAGCATCGCGAAGCCGCCGATCCTGCGAAGCTTGGTGAAATTGAACTCCAGACCGATGGAGAACATCAGCAGAACGATGCCCAGGTCAGCGAGGAAATTGACGATGTTCATGTCGATTTGGAACACCGAGCCGAGGCCGCGCGGGCCGAGCACCATACCCGCGGCCAGATAACCGATGACCGCCGGGAAACGCAGCTTCGTGAAGACGACCGACGAGATGCCCGCGATGATCATTATCATCGCCATTCCTAGGAGCATCTGAGTGGTGTTGTCCATCGCCTTCGCTCCGATATCGTCTTCGATTCTTAGAAGAACTTCCTGTCGGCGCTCGCCTTGGTCGGGGTTCGGCCCGCCACTTCCTTCGCGCTCGCGTCCTCAGCTTTAACGTAGTCCTCGTACAGATGCACCTTCACCGGCACCGCGAAGGGGGTGAACGGAGAGGCGATGAGCGCTTCCCCGGGCATCAGCATCTGGACCTCGTTGTCGAGCATCGAGATGTCCTGCTTGGCCGAGTTCCTGAGTATGTCGCGGTCACGCTTGTCCGCCAGCCCCAGAATGAAGAGGGTGTTGAACTGGGAGATGATCTCCTCGTTAATGAGCTTGGGTTGCTGGGAGACCGCACACAGACCGACCTTGAACTTGCGCCCCTCGCGCGCGATCTGCGAGAACACCGTACCCTTTGACTGAGAGAGCACGCGCTGCGCCTCCTCCATGGCTATGAGGAGCGGGGGAAGCGACTCGAAGCGCTCGCGGTCCGTGTAGAGCGCCTTGTTGTGCTCGAAGATCGCTCTCGCCAGGACGGTCGAAATGAGAAGCTCCTCCGCCTCGAACATATTGCTCGTGTCCACCAAGACGACCTTCCCCGCTTCGAGGCTGGAGATCACCTGGTTCGTGATCGAGAAACGCTGGTCCGTGGTGATGAGATCGAACCTGAAGATGCTCTCGAGACGCCGCCTTATCACGTTCACCGTGCCCTCGTGGAACTTGCCTCCCAGCTCTTCCACCACCACGCTCGTCTCCTTCGTATTGAGATCCGTGAGCCAGGTGCGACCGTAGCGCCACTGCGCCGCCTGCAGGCATTCGAGCTGTGCGCCCGTGAACTCGTAGAGGTTCGCGAGGTCGTCGATCTCTATCTCGAGCGACGAGATCTTCAGAGGGTTGTACGGCCCGTCGAGCTTCCTCGACGAGAACACCTCCAGGCCATCCTTGTACGGCGAGTGCTTCAGCCCCTTCTTCGCCGACTCGCCACCATCGTAGTACTCGCCGTGCGGATCGAGCACCAGGAACCCGTAGCGTCGCAGCTTCATGCAGGAAGCGGCGAGATCCTTCATGAGGTTGCTCTTGCCCATGCCAGTCGTGGCGAAGATGCCGACGTGGTAAGGCATCGCCTTCCCCGCGAAGCCCACCGGGAGGTCGATCACCCTGTCGCCAGAACGAAGGCGCCCCACCTCGATGTCGCCGAGGTGCGCCCCGAGGAAATCGTAGTCGGAACGTTCCGGCCTTCGCACCTTCGAGAAGTGTGAGGGGATCGACTTCGCCTTGCGGAACTCCTTCCCTGAGAGATAGCCGAGCGGAGTGCAGACGCCGATCTTGTAAAGGCGGTCCGCGAACACCGCGGTATCGGTCCGCTCTTCGTCCTCGTCCTTGCGCAGCATCAGCCCGGCCTCGCGCTGCATCCAGTCGGGAGTCTCGGCGTCCGCGCCGTGCTCCACGTCCATCACCCGGATGAGGTAGCGGATCTCGGAGCTCTCCTCCTCCACGATCAGCATCTCGCCCACCTGGACGTTCTCGTTGCCCATGGCTCGGAAGCGAATCTCCATCACCGAATTGCCGTACACCCTGCCGATGTGAGGCATCCCGACACCCTTGCCCTGGCTATCCGTTGCGCGCCTATAAACGATTCTAGCGAGCGTCGAAGCCGATGTGGCATACATCAGAAGGTATATGTTGTGGCGGCGCGAGAAACAACTGGCGATGACGAGCCTGACCTCCAGGATTCAGGGCCTGACTCCTCTCTTGGTCGTGCTCTTCATCGGTCTGACCCTTGCCACTGGCGGCGAGAATGAGGGAGGCGGATTCGGAGGGACGGCCGTTGCGCTCACTGGCCGAATCGCGTTCCACGCTTCGTTCGGCATCATAGCTTTCGTCCTGGTCCTTGGCCACATTGTTCTGAATCGCCGCTCGGCGGTCTTCAAGACCAAACGCCTCTTCTCCATATCGGCCAAGGGCAACGATTTGTCACAGAGGCTGAACGCGTTGGTACCGCTCCTCTTGCTGCCCTCTCTTGGGCTAACTATCCTCACGGGGCTGATGGACAGCGGTCTCATCCAGGCGGGGAGGGTCGTCGGGGAGGGCGAAGGCGGCTTGCACGCCGTCTTCATTGGCCTCACGATCCTGCTCGGGCTCGTTCACATGGCGCTGAACAGCAAGATGCTGATGTTCCAGCTCACCCGCGCCTTCTCGCTCGGCGGGAAGAGAGGATGATTCGGGAACTAATCACTTGAACGACCGAAAGCGCCAAGCTTATCTCGTCCTGAGGTAATGGCTGCTGGATGAGTCCAGACCTGCTGCGGTTGAGCGCTAGTGAAGGCCGCACCAGGCCACGGGCGAAGGTGGTCGGGATCGGAGGGGCGGGCTGCAACGTGGTCTCCGATTCGCCCCTTCCTGGGATCGCCGTTTGCCGGGAAGGAGAGCGACCGCCGCTGGCAAAGGGATCGTCGCCTTGTCACCTTACCACAGATCACGTCAAGCTCTTCAAGACCACCGCGCCACAGATGCTCGGGACGATCGCGGGGAACCTGCGCGACGGCATCTTCTCGGCGATAGGCGAAGGGGACATGATCTTCTTGTTCGCCGGTCTCGGAGGCGAGACAGGCAGCCACGTCACGCCTGCGCTGGCGAACATTTGCAGGCGGCACTACAAGCTCGTGGTCGCCTCGGCCGCACTGCCGTTCTCGGTCGAGGGCAGCGAGCGCCACTATCTGGCATCGCAGTCCATGGAGAAGCTCCTCGAGCACTCGGACCTCGTTCTCACCTACGCCAACGATAGCCTGCTGAAGATCGTGCCGAATCTGCCGCTGAGGAAGGCCTTCGCAGCCATGGACGTGATCATGATGGCGCCGGTGATCGACCTGATATCGGTGCTCACCACCGAGGACCTCACGCAGCTGCGTGCGGACTTCTCGGGGTCAAAGCGGGTGCGCGCTGGCATCGGCATCGCCGGGGGCATGGATCGAGAGCCGCGGGCGGTGGAGGAAGCGTTCAGCTCGCCTTGGTTCGACATCAATCTGGATCAAGTGCGTTGCGCGTTGGTGATCGTGACATCTTCCGACCCCGATCCTAAATCGGAGGAGTCGATCGCGAGGAACGTTTCGTTCCGGCTTCCGAACGCGCGGGTTCGATATGGCAGCAGGAAGGACCCTGAGATGGGAGAGAAGGTCAGGGTCATGGTGCTGGTAGGAATCGGGGTCCCTCGCCCCTGAGTCACTCCTTGGCGATCTCCGGAGGGGCGTGCGCGAACTTCCCCAGCGCTTCCGCCTCCATGAAATGCAATTTGCCAGGGAGCACTAGAGCGTGCAGTGGCGGCCCCATGTCGACCTGGGCCATTTCCTTGGCAGGTCCAGCGAGGAGCCTTTCCGAAGAGGAGCCCACGCGCGCCGCCATGCAGACGAGCGTGTCGTCGCGCATCAGCCCTCCGCCGATCCGTTTCTCCGCATCCAGAAGCCAGCGAACGCCCTCGGCCGCGGACATGTAGCGCCCCTCGCTCTCTCTGATGTCCAGGAGGATGAGGGAATGCAGTCCTCGGCGGTTGTTCTCGAGGATGTTCTCGTAGGGGCTTGAGGGCAGGAAGTTCTTCTCCGCGAAGGGCAGAGTGATCGTCCTTCCGAACTTGTATGGCTGTAGACCGAGCGCGGAGGCGCAGGCGGTGAAGATGGAGACTCCGTGCACGAGCCTGGTCGCGATACCGAGCTCGATCGCGTGCAGGCGCAGGTCCACGTGCGTCGTCGCCGCCATCGTGTCCCCGGCGGTCACGAATGCGACCCTCTTCGATCTCGCCTCCTCCACGACCTCCTCCCCCTCCTCGACCTCGGCGCGCTCGAGCATCTTGATTCTCTTGCCGATCAGGGCCTCGAGGGCCTTCACATCCGAATCGATGAGCTTGGAGGTGTAGAACTCGCCGAAGACAAGATCGCACGATTTCAACTCTTCCAGCGCGCGCAGGCTCATATCCTGGACCGTGCCAAGCCCTAAACCGACAAATACCAATTCGCCCATGCAATCACCGTGCGGTCCCTCTGCCTGAAGGTGCCGAAGTCGAAAGGGGAATCGGTGCGTAAAATACTTTTAGAGCGGGGCCTGCTGGACGTTTCCTTGCGCGTTCGGCGCGATGGGGACGACGTTCTCTTCCCCGTGATGTCGGAGGCGGCCACGGAGACGGGCTTCCCGCTCTGCGACGATGAGTTCGAGGAAAGGCGAGCGGCGGAGACGGACTACTCTCTCCTCGCGGAAGTTCCAGAAGAGTTGAGGGATTCGCTCCCGACCTCCTTCGACGTCATTGGGGATGTCGCGATAATCAAACTTCCAGACGAGCTCTTGCCGTTCTCGCAGAAGGTGGGAGAGGCTCTGATGAGAACGTTCCCGAGGCTGCGCACCGTCGCGCTCGACAGGGGCGTCAAGGGCGAACTGCGGGTGCGAGAGCTCGAGGTGATCGCCGGCGATGCGAACCTGGAGACGAGCCACACCGAGTATGGGGTGCATCTCCTCGTCGACCCTTCCAAGGTCTACTTCAACCCCAGGCTGTCGAACGAACGCATGCGCGTCGCTTCACTGGTGCGTCGAGGGGAGGTCGTCCTCGACATGTTCTCAGGCGTTGGGCCGTTCGCGATCATGATCGCGAAGCGCGCGAAACCCAAGGTCGTCTACGCGATAGACCTGAACCCCGACGCTGTCACGTATCTCCGCCGCAACATCGAAGCGAACAAGGCGGACAAGGTCGTGGCGTTCGAGGGCAACGCGCGCGAGGTCATCTTCGACCTGCCGAACCTAGATCGCATCGTGATGAACCTTCCTCACTCTGCGATAGACTTCTTTGCGGACGCGCTCACGAAGCTGAACTTCGGCGGCACGATACATTTGTATCACATCTGCGACCGCGACGACATCGAGCAGATAGTCGAGAAGCTCGTGATCAGCGCCCGGGGCATGGGGGTGGACATCGAGGTGACGCGTCAGGAGGAGCTCAAGACGTACTCGCCCTCGATGAGCGTGTTCGCGCTAGACCTTGTCCTTCACAAGTGGAGCTAAGGTTATGCCCTTCTGGCCTTGGTAGTTGCCTGAGCGCTTCTCATAGGTCATCTCGACCTTCGAGTGCATGGTCTCGAAGCACATCTGCACCATGCGCGAACCGATCGGCAGCTCGATCTCCTTCGACGACGCGTTGAAGCCCATGAACGTGAGCGTGCCGTGGAATCCGGCATCGATCTTCCCCAGCCCCATCAGGATCCCCTTTCTGATCCAAGAGGTCCTCGTCCAGAGCTGGGCCGCGAGGTCGTCCGGGAGCTCGACGAACTCGATCGTGCCGACGTAGAACATCGCCTTCGAAGGGATCCTCGCCACGCCCTCCTTGAAGACCGCGCCCTGGTCTGGCAGCGAGACCTCCGCCACCCTCAGGTCGTACCCGTTCGGCGTGAGCGATTCTGGTACGAAGTCGCGTATCCCCAGACTGCCCTCCTTCAGGCGCGCGAGGATCTCGTGGTCGGCGAGAATGCACATGCCCGGGCAACCGCGCTGTCAGCTAAAGAAGGTGCGGTCTCATCCCTTGTACATTATCCACTTCCGGACCTCATGCCAGAAAGTTCCGATGAACGCAAGCCCGATCGCGAGTATCGCATCGTTTCCGCTGATGTACGTCGTGCGTAGCGGGCCGTGCAGGAACGGAAGCGCGATCGCCGCTGCGGCGAACAGCAGCGCTCCTGCCCCCCAAATCAACATGGTGGGATTGGTGACGATGCCGAGCTTCAGCAGCGGTTCCCTGTCCGTGCGCATGTTCAGCGCGAGGAAGAAGTGCCCCACCAGCCAGGTGAGGATCGCAACCGTCTGCGAGCGGGCCAGGTCGCTCGAGGCATACCAGGTGAGCAGGTACGCGGCCGTCACCGCCGCCGTCAGCCCCGCGCTCGCGACGAAGATGCTCGTGGCCGTTCCACGGTCGAGGAACGCGCGCTTCGGATCACGCGGGGGCGTGTTCATGATGTCCGCTTCCGGTCGCTCGGCGACGAAAGCCGCCGAGGCGCCCAGGTCCATGAACAACTCGAGCATGATGATCTGGATCGGCGCGAAGGGGAGGGGGGCTCTTGCGAGAAGCGCGATAAGGAACGAGGCGATGATCGCGACCTTGCAGGCGAGGTAGTACTTCACCCCCTTGCTCAGATTCGCGAACAGCCTCCTGCCCTCGGCGATCGCCTTCGCGATCGTACCGAAGTCGTCGTCAGCAAGGACGATGTCCGCCGTTTCTCTGGCAACGTCGCTCCCGGTAGCGCCCATCGCGACGCCGATGTCCGCCGCGGCGAGCGCCGGCGCATCGTTCACGCCGTCACCCGTCACCGCCACCCTCTCGCCGTCCGCGTGCAGTGCCTCGACTATGCGCAGCTTCTGCTCCGGGTCGATGCGCGCGAACACCCGCCTGCTCTTGACCGCTTCCTGAAGCTGCCCATCCGTGAGTCCCGCGAGTTCTTTGTCGGTCATCGTGGAAGCCTCGTGATCGAGCCCGAGCAGCGCGGCGATCTTGACCGCCGTCTGCGGATGATCGCCGGTCACCATGATCGTCCGCACCCCAGCGCGCTCAATGGTGGCGATCGCCTCCTTCGCACCCTCGCGCGGCGGATCGAGGAACGCGATGATGCCGACGAGCGTGAGCTCCGACTCCGCCTCGTCCCTTTGGTTCGGGACCGTTGACAAGCGCTTCTCTGCGAAGGCGATCAATCGGTACCCCTCGGCCGCCAGCTTCGTCGCTACCGAGTTCCACTCGGCGCGGTCCTCCTGGGTCAGCGGCCGATAACCGTTCTCATCGCGCACCGCCGAGCTTCTTGCCAGCACCGATTCAGGAGCGCCCTTGACCGCCGCGAAAATGGAGTCGTCGTGGCGATGCACGGTGCTCATCAGCTTCTTCCGCCCATCGAAAGCGAATTCGGAAACGAGGGGATTGGATCTTCGGAGCGCATCAGGGTCGATCCCTTTGGCGCGAGCGGCATCGAGAAGTGCGACCTCGGCCGGCTCCCCGACCGCGCCTATGTCCGCGACAACGGCGTCGCTGCACAGCACTCCGATCCTCAGCATCTCTTCCGTCATGACCTCCGGCTTCGCTGATGCCAGGGTCATCCTGTTCTCCGTCAGCGTACCGGTCTTGTCCGTGGCGACGACCGTCACGGTGCCGAGCGTCTCCACCGCCTTCAGCTTCTTCACGATCGCGCGCTGCTTCGAGAGGCGGTACCCTCCCAGGGCCAGGACCATCGTGATGATGATCGGCAGCTCCTCGGGGATGGTGGCGAAGGCGAGCGAGAGCGCGGTGAGCAGCATCGTTTGCGGCGGCTGCCCGTTGATGAGATAGGCCAGGGTCGGGAGCGCGATGCTGAATCCGAGCGCCACGAAAACCATCCATTTCGTGAGGTCGCGCATCGCAAGCTGCAGTGGCGTGCGTGGTGGTTTGACGCCTTTGGCGAGGGCGGCGATCTTCCCGAGCTCGGTGTTCGAACCGGTCTCGACTACGCAAGCCAGGCCCTTGCCCTGGGTCACGAGGCAGCCCGTGAACACCATGTTCTTGCGTTCTGCCAGGGGCGTGTTCTGCTCGAGCGCATCAGAGGCCTCCTTCACCACCGGAGCGGACTCGCCTGTAAGTAGCGATTCGTCGACCGTCAGGCCGAACGATTCAAGGACGCGTGCGTCCGCCGGGACCCTTCTTCCCGCTTCGAGAACGATGATGTCGCCTGGCACGAGTTCCTCAGAATCCACGTCACGGAACCTGCCAGCGCGGCGGGCGAGCACGGTCGCGCGCGCTAGGGTGCGCAGCGAGCGGATGGTGCTTCCCGCCTTGAGGTCGTTGTACGTCTCGACGAAAACGAGCGCGGCGATCACCAGGAAGATGGTGATGGCATCGGTGAGCTCCCCGGACAACGAATAGAGAACGCCCACCACCAGGAGCAGCACGATCATCGGCTCGGTCAGCTCCTCGAGCATCTCGCCGAAGAACGACTTGCCCTTGTCCTCCTTGAGCACGTTCCGGCCCTTGGACGCGAGGCGCTTTGCCGCCTCCTCCTCAGTCAGGCCTTCCGCGCGCGAAGATCCAAGACCTGCTAGCAGCTTGTCAGTCGCGAGCGCATGCCACGGCTCGTTCGTCATTGTGGTCCCTCATCGAGGTACGGTGCGCTCTGGTCTTGTAGCTAATGCTTTGCTCTAGCTCGTGTGCATCACTGAACGATGACAACCCCGTGGATGAACGTGTGGATCGTGCAGTGCACGTGATACGTGCCAGCCACGGAGAACGTGTGCGAGAAATGCGATCCCGTGGAGATCGTTCCGCTATCGAACGCCACCGGGGCTCCTGGGTCGGTGGTCACGGTGTGGTCGACCGGATCGTTGTTCGTCCAGGTCACGGTGGTGCCGACGCTCGCGGTGATGTTCGCAGGAACGTACGCGAAGCCGCTTATGCTGATGCTCGTGCCCCCTGTTCCGCCTCCGCCGCCTCCTCCTCCCAGGCAACCGGTGAAAGTGAGGATCGCGAATGAGAACATCAGTGCTATGGCGGGCGCGATAAGCTTCCCTCTGTTTATCAGAGGCATGATGTTCGCCTTTCGAGCCACCAATATATGGGCGTTTCCGAAGCGTTCATTTTGCGCTGCTGGCGATCAGTCGTCTAGCCCAGCAAGTCCTTATACCCCGCGGGACGGTCCTGGGAACGTGGCGCGCAAGGGAACGAAGTCGAATGATAGGAGTAATGTGAGCGCCGAGGCTTCGGTCCGACGGGCGCTCCAGGCCCTCCAAAAAGCGTACGCGGAGCGTGACCCTTCGAAGATCGACGTCCTGGTGAAGGAGGTCTTCTCCGCGGACGACGATGTGACGGTGCTAAGCACCGCCGGGACCCTTCCTGGCAAGGATGATTGGCCCATCACGAGCGAGGGGGCGAAACAGCTCTTGCTCCGTGATTGGCGGAGCTGGGGTGACGTGCTCTGGGACGTGAAGGGCGCGCGCATAACGGTCGCTGGCGACGTCGCATGGCTTGACGCGAATGCATTCGTTGAGAAGTACCTTGACCATGACGAAGCGATGAGCAATCATTTGCGCTACGTGCGCAGCATCCTCGAGAGCGGCATGAACGACAGGGACAAGGTGGCCGAGATTGGGCGGGGGGCGTCCAACGTTCTCGTCGAGCTCAGCAAGGGGGAGCGGTTCGTCTGGCCTCTCCGGTTCACGGCGGTTCTGCAGTTTGCAGATGGAAAGTGGCGCTTCCGTCAGATGCACTTCTCGTTCCCGACGACGCGCTTTCCCGACGAGCGCCTCACGGATGTGGAAGGGCTGCCCTCGAGACCAAGGGGCGGAAGGAAGCGCTAGCGCTTCATCGCGCGCTCGATATTCTCTCGTCGCTTCATCAGCCACCAGACGACGACCGCGCCGACCGCGATCGCGCCGAGGACCGGTATCCAGAGATAGCTTGTGGCGTAGAGCACGATCGTGCCAATGTCGTTGTCTTGAAGCGCGCTGACGGTCACGCTCGACTCGTCGCCGTCGAATCCTGTCTTGTTTAGCCGAAGAGTGTAGGTCCCAGCGGTCGCGTTCAACGTGAAGAGGCCGTCCGGCCCGGTCGTCGTTTGCGCTATTGTAGTACCGCCGCTGAGAAGGGTGACAGTGACTCCAGGCAGCGACTTGTTGTTGATGTCCACCACCGCTCCCGAAACGGTTCCGCTCGCAGGCGGGTCGGCGCTGGAGACCGAGGATGCGATGGACAGAGCGGTAGCGAGAATGACGATCGTCAGGAGCAGCGTCGTCCCGATCGTCGTGCAGGTTCGTCTTTGTCGTGAGCCGATCAATCGCTTCACCCTTGCGCGTCTCCTGAATCGCGTTCACGGCTTAGAATCTACCCGACTTCCGTAGCGCGATCGCGCATTGTCCGGTCGAGATGCATCCGTCACCGTTCGGGAGTTCGTTGTGCACCAGCAGTCTCATCCCGCGGTCCCGAGCCATCCGCTCGGCAATCGATGTGATGACGTGGTTGTACGAGACGCCCCCAGTGATGCCGATCACCTTCTGCCCGTGCTCTTTCGCTCTGTCCGCCGCGATGTCTACCAGGCCTCGGGTGATTGCGGCGATCAGGGAACGAGCCCTGTCATCATTGTTCGCCTTCGAATCGAGCATCTGTCCGTACATCGGGACGGTCATAATGACCCGGCCGTCTCTGACCACATCGATCGGAACGTTCTCCCTGCCCCTTTCGAGAGCTCTTTCAAGTTTCATCGCCGGCTCCCCGTCATAGGTGCGATACGAGCACACGCCCAGTTCACAGGCGACGGCGTCGAGCACCCGACCGAAGCTAGTGGTCCTTCCGCTCGAGCGAGTCATTTTCCTGAGGATGATGGCCTCCTCTTCGTTGAAGTACCGGTCAGGGAGTCCGAGGGCCTCGCGGAATGCAAAGCTCAATCGGCGCACGTCGTAGACGGCCTTCTCGCCGCCCAGGAGAGGTACCTCCTGCAGGTGGCCGATGCGTTCGAAGGATTCGAGGGTGGCGTCCAGTATCTCCCCGCCCCACGCTACACCATCCTCCCCGTAGCCGGTGCCGTCTATCGCGATCGTAACCAATGAATCCCTCTCATGCTCGGCCATCAACGCCCCTGCATGCGCCCAATGATGCTGCACTTCGACCGTCTCCGCATCGTATCTGTCGGCCAAGGCGCGCGCCACTCTTCTGGTCGTGTAGGCGGGATGGAGATCGAGGCCGACCACGTCGATCTCTTCCACTCCCAGCAGACGCATATGGTAGTCGAGGGCCTTTTCCAGGAACTCGATCGCCCCATACGAGGTTCCGTCGCCGATGTACTGGGTCTGATGGATTCGCGAGCCGAAGGCGATCGCACCGGTGATGTTCTCCTGCGCTCCTACGGCGAGGGCTGCGCCTTTGGACTGGAAGGTGATGCTCGACGGAACGCTGCCCCTGGACTTGCGGATGAAGAACGTCTTTTTGCCGTACGACCGCACGACGGAGTCGTCGCAGCGATTGATGATCTCCCGGTCGTGCATCAGATAGCACTCCGCCCCCAGGCCCAGGGCGCTCTCGTCGTCGAGCACCATCGGCTCGCCGGGAATGTTCGCGGAGGTCATCACGAGCGCGTCCTCCTTGAGGTTGTGGAAGAGAAGGTGTTGCATCTCGGTATAGGGAAGGAAGAGGCCGACGTTGCCCAGGCCTGGAGAGATGAGCTCGGTGACGTCGTTCCGCACCTTTGGTACCAGGACGACTGGGCGGTGGCCGGAGGTGAGGAGTTGCTCCTCGAACCGACTCGGCACGCAGTATCGCTTCGCCGCCTCGATGTCTCGCACCATCACTGCGAAAGGCTTCTCCTTCCTGCGATACCAATCACGCAGATGCGCCAGGGTCCCGAGCGTGCAGCAGATGTGCATGCCGCCCCAACTCTTCGCCACCCCGATCGCTCCCTCTTCAAGGAGCCTTGCGAACTCGGGTATCGGGTCCTTATCCGTCCTCGATCCTTCTCTATCCAGCAGGTAGTAGCTCGGCCCGCAGTTGGGGCAGCAGATCGTCTGATGATGGAACCGGCGGTCGCCTGGTTCCTCGTATTCGCGACGGCAGTCGGCGCACATCGGGAACGAGCGCAGAGAGGTCTTCTTACGATCGTATGGCAGGTCCTCGATGACGGTGAACCTAGCGCCGCAATTGGTGCAATTGGTGAATGGATAGAGGTGCCGTCGATCGCGCTCGTCGAGCATCTCCTTACGGCACTCTTCGCATTGCGCCACGTCGGTAGGTATGGAGACGCCCCTCTCGCCGCTCGAGCTGTGGACGATGCGGAACCCCTTGGCGAGCTCGTTGCTGCCATGACCGATCTCCACGGAATCGAGGCGCGCCAGACGAGGAAGTTGTGCCCGGAGTCTCGCGACGAACTCCTCCGCATCGCGGTCGACCTCGATGACCACGTTCGAGCCGTTGTTCTGCACGTAGCCATTCAGGTGCATCGAGGTGGCGATGCGGTAGACGGTGGGCCGAAAGCCTACTCCCTGAACGGTCCCATGGATGGTGATCTTCATTTGAGCGGGGAATCAAACCCGGCGAGCCTATTAATGACTTTGGAACATGGAACGGTGGGCGCCCAGTATCTGCGCCTAGTCGATCCCATCGGTCTTGAGCCGAGCGACTATCTCCGACACCAGGCCGTCCTCGAAGAAGCGGATGTAGACGAAAGAGGCCATGATCGAGAAGATCGTGAGAAGCACCACGTACACCGCGAACATCAGCGCGATCCTTTCGAGCCCGACGTTGCTCGCCGCCCACCACACGATCCAGAACAGGCCGCCGAGGGCCAGCAGCAATTGCAGGGCGCGGGTCTTGCCTCCTCTGTAGACGTAGTAGTCGGAACCGGGCCCGGGCACCTTGGCACCGATCGCTTCCAGTGTTAGCAGGGGAAGGGTGAGAAGGGGCATCAGGCCTACGGGTATCGATACGAGCGCGTAGGTCTCGGCGAACGGCACGATCGCGAGCAGGGTCGGGTTGAGGCTGACATACATTCCGATCACCGAGCCTATCGCCACCTGCCATGCCACTGCGTTCAGGATGCGCACTCCTGATTGGCGCACCTCCATGGGTTCGACATCGAGCCTGATGGTCGACGGGCTCAGCACCCTCGGGAAGCTCAGCAGCCATGCCGCCGTCCTCCTCGCCCAGGGATCGCCCTTGCCGAAGGTCTGCTTCTTCAGCTCAACGACGAGGGCGGGGATGCCGTTTCGTTCCACCTGGACGACCATCCAGGTACCGCCAGCGAGCGCGGCCACGAAGAACCACGTTAGCCCCATCAACAGAGCCCACACCATCAAGAAGAGGAACGTTCCACCTTCCCCAGAGTAGACGTTCATCAGCCGCTCGACGGATCGGAGCTCGAATCCTGCCAAGTTCAGCGGGACCCCGGTCGCAATATAGATGATGGTGAGAGACGCCGCCAGCACCGCAGCAACGATCACCGACCACTTGAGCAGGGGGCGGTACCAGGTCTTGAAATTGTCCTTCCCTCGCCAGAGCACAATCGCGCCGTGGACCGCCAGGAAGGCGAGGGCGATGTTGAAGGAGGTGGAGAGCGCCCCAACCAATCCTCTCCTTAGGGTGAATGGTAGGGTGATGATTATCGTGAACACCGCAAGGACCACGATTATCCTGAAGTAGAGCCCGAGGTCCGCCCTTGTCCGTTCGCTCATCGTTTCGGTTCATGCGAGCGCACTTCGTGGATAATCAGCTTTGCCGCTGCTGAGGCAAGCGAAAGAATCGACTCCTGGTCGATGCCAAAACGCTCCGCGCAAACAATATATCGAGCAATCAGATACCAGCCTCGGGATTCTAGATGAGCGATGTTCCAGAGGGCTTGCGCTACACGAAGGACCACGAGTGGGTCAAGGTGGAGGGCGACATCGCCCAGATAGGCATCACCGATCATGCCCAGGAAGAACTCACGGACATCGTGTTCGTCGAGCTTCCGAAGAAGGGCAAGAAGGTCAAGAAGGGCGACGTTCTCGGAGTGGTGGAGAGCGTCAAGACCGTCTCGGACATCTACAGCCCGGTGAGCGGCGAGGTCGTGGGCGTGAACTCGCCCCTGGACGACGCCCCGGGAGCGATCAACCAAGAACCGTACGGCAAAGGTTGGTTCGCGAAGGTGAAGATTTCCGACGCCACCGAGCTCGGTCAGCTGATGGACGCATCAGCGTACAAGAAGGCAATCGAAGAGTGACCTAGGCCTTTGCGAACTCCTGGCGGATGCGGTCGGCGAGCAGCTCCTTGTCCTCAGCCATCATTTTCTTGATCTGCTTCCAGGCGGACTCGCAGCTCTTGTACTTCACCCCGGCGACGCGGTGGACAGCCTCATCGACTTTTCTTCTGTTCTCCTTGTTCACATCGATCCCTGCCAGGTTCAGTACCTCGTCGAGATGCCTCAGGTAGCAGCTCATTCCCTCATCCCATCGGATCGACGCTTCTGGTACGATATCATTGTTGCCCCGCTGCTTGCGACAAAGTTAAGTCGGAGAAGCCTCGTAGTTCACGACGGTGAATCGAATGTCAAAGATGCTCGAGGTCGGGGACAAGGCGCCCTTGTTCGTTTTGCCAGATCAAGACGGCAGGAATTTCGACATGGCCGCTCACGTCGGTCAGCAGGCGATCGTGCTCTATTTCTTCCCCAAATCGTTCACCAGCGGGTGCACGATGGAGGCGCATGAGTTCCGCGACATGCACGAGCAGTTCCAGAAGGAAGGCGCGGAGGTGGTGGGGGTGAGCGGGGACAACGTTGCGACGCAGAAGCGGTTCAAGGTCGAGCACGAGCTCCCGTTCACGCTGCTTGCAGACGTGGACAACAAGGTACGCGACATGTATGGCGCGTGGGGAATCGCGCACACGCCGGGCAGGGTTACGTTCGTGATCGACAAAGAGGGGATGATCCGCTTCGTCCTCTCATCCAACGTCCAGCCGAAGAAGCACGTACATGAGGGCCTGCGTATCCTGAAGGAGATCAGCGCGAAGTAAGATTGCGCTCACGCGCCGGCATTCTTCAGCGTCTCGCCGCAGTCGCACTTGCGCCTCTGTACCGGGATCTTCGGGATGGCTGCGTTCAGGAGGTCCTTGATCTTTCCTAGGTTCTCATCCATCGTCTTCAGGATCATCGGCACGTCCACCGGATGCGGAGCCCAGACGTCGTAGTCGGTGATCATTGCGAGCGAGAGGTAGCAGATCTCCATCTCGCGCGCGAGCTGCGCCTCCGGGCAAAGGGTCATGCCGATCACGTCCGCGAAGGCGCGGAACATGCGCGACTCCGCTCTCGTCGAGAATCGAGGCCCTTCGATGCAGACGTAGGTGCCTTCCTTGTGATGCGGGATCTTGAGGCGCTTGGCCTCGTTGATGAACAGCTTCCTCATTTCGGGGCAGAACGGGTCCGGCGCGGAGATGTGCATCGTTTTCGCTCCGTCGAAGAAGGTGTAGTCGCGCTTCTTCGTCATGTCGATGAACTGATCGAGGATGGCGATCTGGCCGGGTTCGAACTCCTCCTGCAGCGAGCCGACCGCGCAGGGAGAGATGATCCTCTCCACGCCCAGATGCTTCATCGCCCAGATGTTCGCGCGATAATTGACCATGTGGGGTGGGAAGATGTGTCCCTCGCCGTGCCTGGAGAGAAACGCCACGTCCATGCCTTTCAGCTCGCCCAGCAGAACGTCGCCCGACGGCGCCCCGTAGGGCGTCGAGAGCCGCACCGACTCCCTGATCTCGAACATTTCCGGGTCGTAGACGCCCGTGCCACCGATGATGCCAATCCGCGCCTTCATGATCGTCGTGTGCGAATCCCCCTGCCCTATGTTAAAATGCTCGCCGTCCCCGGCCGCTTCCTGATCGCACAAAGATTCCGAGTGAGGCGAAGGAATACCGGCACTAGCTTTAATAACGTGGGCGGATGCCTCCACTCAGGCCATGGAAGAGAAGTCGGAGGTCAACCCCATATGGGCATGCCGAGGTTTCCCGGCGTTCCCTGTCGTTCTCGTGGGAGTCGGCAATGCCAAGGAGCGCTCCGACTGCAACGTCATGACGGTCGTGCTCGTGCACATGTTCTCATTTGATCCACCCGTGATAGGCATCGGGGTGTCGCCTTGCCGCTACACATACGACCTCCTGCACAAGTACGACGACTTCACCGTGAACATCCCTGGCAAGGAACTCGTCGAGGAGGTCCTCTTCTGCGGCCAGAAGTGTGGGCGGGAGACGAACAAGTTCGAGGAGTGCGGATTCACCGTCACGCCTGGAAAGGCAGTGAACGCGCCGATAATCGAGGAGTGCCTAGTGAACCTGGAGTGCAGGAAGCGGCAGGTCATCGACGCGGGCGACCACATATGGTTCTTGGGCGAGGTGGTCCGTGGGGAGTCGGTCCCGGGTGATCTGCGCGAGCGCGCGGTCCTCTACTGGGGCGGCGAGTTCAGGGTCATCGGCAATTGCATTAGGAAGCGATAGCACATCGTTTCGCTCTTTCTTAGGCAGCGCCAGGAACCTATTTCTACGCCCACCACGCATGTTCGCAACGGTGGATCAATGGTCAAGGAACCAGACAAGATAGACCTCGATACGTTCGATACCGTCTCGCACCTGCCCCCAGCGCCTGTCCTGCTCGTCGCTGCGGGCGACAAGGAGGAGAACTGGAACGTGACCACGATAGGCATGTTCAACGTGTTCTCGCTGTTCCCCGTTGTCGTCGGCATCGGCGTGAAGACGTCGCGCAACATCTATCGCTTGATAGCCGACTCGCCCGACTTCACGATCAACGTGCCCACTGACGACATGGTGGAAGCGGTCGACCTGTGCGGCACGGAGACGGGCGCAAGGAAGAACAAGTTCAAGGAGGCGGGCCTGACCCCCGTGAAGGGAAGAAGGACCGTCTCGCCGATCATCAAGGAGTGCGCGATGAACATCGAGTGCAAGAAGTTGACCGGGCAGACGAAGAAGTCCGTGGGCGCCATCAACATGGGCGAGATCGACGTGGGCGACCACACTTGGTTCCTCGGACAGATCGTGCACACCGACGTGCTGGTCAATTACGACCGCAACAAGGCGCTGCTGTTCTGGGACGGGGAGTATCGCACCGCGCCCAACATCGTGAAGGGCAAGTCCGCATGAGGTTCGAACCGCTGCTCCTCGAGGAATGGCTGCTGAAGTGCCGCGGCGCTAAGATCGACCTGGACCACTCGGCGGCTCCGACGCCGTACGGAGACGGGTTCGATCCCTGCGTCGGGGGCGAGGCCTGGTTGGATGAGCTCGAGCTGGAAGAGAAGATCGTTAGGGCGCTCGCGAAGCAGTACAAGGTGAAGGAATCGAGCGTCGTTTTAACGAGCGGCTGCCAGCACGCGGACTCGCTGTTCATTCAGACCCAGGTATCACCCGCAGACCGAGTGGTCATCGAAGCGCCTACGTACACTCCTATGCGAGCGTATCTGAAGGCGGTCGGGGCGAGGATGTCTGAGGTCGGGCGCGCCCCGGAGGGGGAGTTCAGCATCGAGCCGAGCGCTCTATCCAAGGTCCTGGGCAAGGGGGCGAAGGCCGTGCTGCTCACGAACCTTCACAATCCATCGGCGAAGATGCTCGACGATCAGCAGCTCAGCGCGATCCTTGATGAGGCGAATCGGAAGAACGCATTGGTCCTCTGCGACGAGATATACCGAGAAATGTCGTATGGAACGCCGACCAAACCTTTGGCGTCCCTGGGGGAGAATGGCGTCTCGACCTGCGGGCTGACCAAGCTCTGGGGGCTCGGCGGCCTCAGGATCGGATGGTTGGTCGGACCGGAGGAGGTGGTGGAACAGGTGAAGTGGGCCAGGGTCCTGAGCACCTATCACCTGCCGGCCCGTTCGTTGTCGGTCGCCTTGAAGGCCGTCCAGAAGAAGGCCTGGTTCCGCGAGCGCGTGCTGAAGCTTGCCAAGGAGAATCTCAAGGTGCTCGACGATTGGATGGAGGAGGAGAATCGTCTCGATGTCGTCTGGCCGGACGGGGCGCTGATGTTCTTCGCCGGATTGCCGAAGGGCGTCGACGATGAGAAGCTCGCGATGCGCATTCTGAAGAAGCACAAGACCGCGGTCTGCCCCGGTACCTACTTCGGGATCCCGGGCGCGATCCGGGTCACATTCTCGTGCGACAGAGCGGATTTCGCGAAGGGGCTGGAGCACATCTCTTCGGCGTTGAGCGAGATGGTCTAATCGGTCGGTGGCTTGGCCTTCTTGTAAGAGCCGAACACCTTCACGAACGATGATTTGCGCAACAATTCGGCAATCGCCTCGCTCACCATCGGATCGTTCACGTGGCCGTCCACGTCGACGTAGAAGACGTACTCCCAGGTGCGTCCCTTCCTCGGTCGGGATTCGAGGCGTGAGAGGTTCACTCCCCTCTGCGCGAACGCCCCGATGCACTGGTATAGCGCTCCGGGGATGTTCTTGGTTGAGAACACCAGCGAGGTGCGGTCGCCCTCCGCCTGTATAGGCGCGGTCTTCTCGAGCACGAAGAAGCGCGTGAAGTTGCTCGTGGCGGACTGAATGTCCTCCTGCAGCACCTTCATGCCATAGAACGCGGCCGCTCGCTTGGATGCGATCGCCGCCTCCTCCTTCATCCCCCTCTCCTTGATCATGCGCACGCTGCCGGCGGTATCGAACGACGGCACCTTCTCCCATTCGGGGTGCCTGGCGAGGAACGTTCGGCATTGAGCCAAGGCCTGCGGGTGACTGTATACCCGGCGCACGTCCTTCATTTCTGAAGCGGGATGGGAGATAAGGCAGTGCCGGACCGCCACCAGGACCTCGCCTGTCACGGTGAGGTCGCTGTCCAGCAGGAGGTCGTTGACGACGGTCACGCTGCCCTCGATCGAGTTCTCGATGGGCAGGACCGCGTGCGTCACTTCTCCCGACTCGACCTTCTGGAAGACCTCCTCGAACTCGGTGCAGGGCACGAGTTCCACGTCTTCCCCGAAGTACCTTATGATCGCGTCTTCGGAATAAGCGCCGTGCAAACCCTGGTATGCTACCTTATGCTTCGGGATAGGGGCCATGGGAATCGAAGAACTCCTTGTGTATCGCTCTGATCGTGCGTTCCAGGTCTTTCTTGTCGACGGTGAAGTGGTATGCCACCAGGGAAGCTCCGGCGGAGATCATGTTCACGCTCACTCCCTCGCTCGCGACGGCGGAGAAGACCCTTGCGGCGATGCCCTTCTCGTATCCGAGCCCTTCGCCGACGACGCAGAGGAGCGCGATGTCCTGCACCGTCTCGATCTTCTCTATGACCCCCTTCTTGCTCTGCTCCAGCGCCTTCTCGGCGATCGGCAGGTCGTTCTTGCTCACTAGGAACGCGATGCACGTCTGGGAGGTGGCCGCGGAGTAAATGTTCACGCCCGCCTCGGTGAGCTTCGCGGAGATCTCGGACATGACCCCGGTCTTCGTGCCGGCGCCGGCGCCGTACACCTTGATGATGGCCATGTTCTTCATGAAAGAGATGGATTTGATAGTCTGCGCCCTCTGCACGCCAGAAGGTTGGATCGCGGTGCCCTTCAGCTCAGGCTTGAAGACGTTTCGCACGTAGATGGTGATGTTCTTCATGCGCGCCGGTTCGACCGTGCGTGGATGCAGCACCTGCGCTCCGAAATACGAGAGCTCGGCCGCTTCGTCGTAGGAGAGGGCCTCGATCGCGACCGCCTCCTTCACGATCTTCGGGTCCACCGACATGAAGCCGTCGACGTCCTTCCAGATCTCAAGGGAGTCGGCGTTGAGCACGTTCGCGATGACGGCGGCGGAGTAGTCGGAGCCGTTGCGGCCGAAGATGGTGACGTGCCCCTCCTCAGTCCGTCCGAAGAACCCCGTGACGACCGGGGTCTCGCCGCGGTCGAACATCGCGCGTATCTTTGGAGCGACGTGCTTGCGCGTCGACTCCAAGTCCGCGGTCGCGCCTCCGTAGACGCCATCGGTGATGATGCCGAGCTCGTCGGCGTCGATCGCCACTCCTTTCACTCCAATATCTTGAAGGGCCGCGGCGACCACGACCACCGATAGCCTCTCCCCGAGCGACTGGACGATGTCCTTCGTTCGGGGGGTCAGCTCCTCGAGGTAGCAGAAGCCGTAGAGCGCACGCTCCAGCCTCGTGATCTTCTCGGTGACTTTGGCACACGCGGCCTTGCGTATCGCCTCGTTGTCGACCGACTCGCGGATGAGCGATGCGTGCTTCTCCTCCATCGTCCTTATGAAGGCCTCGACCTCCTCCTCCTTGCGCAGCTGCGATACGAACTGGATCAGTTCCTCGGTGACCCCGGAAAGCGCGGAGACGATGACGACCTTCCACTCGTCGTCGTTCGCGATGATGCGGCAAACGCGCTTCATCGCCTCCCCGCTCTTCAGCGAGGAGCCTCCGAACTTCAGAACCTTCATCGCTTCCTCGCCCTCCTCACAATCTCGCGGGGCGTCTCTCCCAGCGCCCTCTCCGCCTGCGTCGCCGTGAGACCCGCGGACTTGGCGATGAGCATGGCGGTGTCGTAGTCGATAAGATCTCCTGGAGCATGGGTGTCTGTATTCACCACCATCTTCGCCCCGATCTCCTGCGCGAGCTTGGCCACGTGCCCGTTCGTCGGGTTGTGCGACCGGCGGGAGGTGATCTCCAGCACGACGTCGTTGTCCTTCGCCGCCTGCACCTCCTCGGCGGTGATGAACCCCGGGTGAGCCAGGATATCCACCTCGGGGT